>JAAHTH010002505.1_pt1 | contig 13916 bp, 15 predicted proteins | sample 6116091 | NCBI WGS metagenome assembly JAAHTH01 (sample SAMN13939990, study PRJNA603662) | sponge metagenome | isolation source: marine sponge | host: Mycale hentscheli | place: New Zealand | collected 2006
CACCGGGGGAGCGTTTTGTAAAGTGATGAGTGTCGCGGTGGGTGTTGCTTTTATAGCGCGTGTTTCCAAGGCCATGAAAACCGCCTTGAGCAACCAAGAGCAAAGCACCGTCGGCTTGTATATCGCCTAAGCATTCTTCTGTGTCAGCATCATAAACAACGGTGCCAACAGGTACGTCAACAGTTAAGTCACTGCCTGCTTTACCGGTGCAATTGCTTCCCATACCTTGCTGACCACTTTCAGCTTTGTGACGTCGCTGATGGCGAAAATCAACCAATGTGTTTAAGCTGGTTGAAGCGCGTAAAAAAACGCTGCCCCCATCACCGCCATCTCCACCGTTCGGTCCACCAAAAGGAATATATTTTTCACGACGAAAGCTTAAGCAGCCATCACCGCCACGACCAGCGTTTACATAAATGATGGCTTCGTCTACAAATTTCATGCTTACTCTAAGATTTAAGCTTTTTCAGTTGCTGTTTCTGCAATCGGGTCAACGCAAACAAATTGTCTGTGATGAGGACCTTTCTTGATAAAGCGAACCAAACCTGTTGCTAAGGCAAATAGGGTATGGTCACGTCCAAGGCCAACGCCTGAACCTGCATGAAACTTTGTGCCACGCTGACGAACAAGAATTTCGCCTGCATTAACACGCTGGCCGCCATAGCGTTTCACCCCTAAATACTTAGGGTTCGAATCGCGGCCGTTACGAGTACTACCACCTGCTTTTTTAGTTGCCATGGTTCATCTACCTTTTCTTTGTACTTACGAATTAATTGCTGTAATTTCGACTTCAGTATAATTTTGACGATGTCCCATTTGTTTCATGTGGTGCTTACGTCGACGAAATTTAATAATTTTAATTTTTTTGTGACGGCCCTGTGAAAGGACTTTGGCTTTAACCACTGCTTTTTCAATCAGAGGCGTTCCAACGGTGCTTTTTTCACCGTCTACAACGAGCAACACATCAGAAAAATCAACGTCGCTGCCTGCTTCAGCAGGAAGGGTTTCGATTTTAAGGACATCGCCTTTTTTCACACGGTATTGTTTACCGCCGGTTTTTATGACCGCATACATGGTTCTTCTCCAAGCTTATCTTGCTAGCGTATTTTGACAAAGAGCTGAATTCTATAGAAAAAACGCGATGACTTCAAGTTGAACATGGGAAAGATTTTTGACTTGTTCAAAATATAGGCTATAGTTATAGGTAAGACAGTAGAAATAGCACAGCCAATACCTTTGTGAAGGAAGCTGGGATTTACAGGTGGTGCGCAAGCTTGGGCACATCGTGCAGCCAAGAAGCCTAAAGCCGGTAGCAAGGCCTCCAAGTTAGAAAAATCGGACTGTTGCCATTGTGCTGTCTATTTTTTTGTTTAAAATTTTTATTCTCTAAGCCCCGTGCCTTTTTTAATTAAAAAAGCATTTGCACATAATAATGCAATCAGCATCATACCCATAATGATTAAATCAAGCTTAATACTGACATCAGGCTGATTGAGCATGACTTGTCTTAAGGCATGTACCATATAATAAATAGGGTTAAAATAAGTGATTTTTTGCCATACCTCAGGCAACATGCTGGTCGCATAAAAAACACCACCCAGGTATATCAGCGGTGTAAGTACAAAAGTGGGTACAAAAGCGACATCATCAAATGTACGCGCGAGCATGCCGTTAATAAATCCTGCCAATGAAAAAATGCAAGAAATTAAGAGCAAAACTAAGATGGCGAGCGGTAGGTGTTTAAAAATATCTAATTTAACAAAAAAAGCGGCAGTGCATGTAATTAATAATGCGACAACCAAACCACGCACCACGCCGCCTAGCATATAGCCTAACAGCATAATGCTCCAGTGCATGGGGCTGACCAAGACTTCTTCGATACTCCGCTGAAAACGCATGCTAAAGAGCGAGGTTGAGACGTTTGAGTATGAATTTGTAATAATCCCCATAGCAATTAAGCCTGGGGCAATAAAAGACGTATAGGTATAGCCAGACACAGGACCAATACGATGCCCAATAACCGCGCCAAAAATTAAAAAATAAAGTGTTGTTGTAATCACAGGAGGCAAAAAAGTTTGGCTTGATATACGCAGCATACGGACCATTTCGCGTCGGACGATGGTATAAAGCGCAATAAATTGCTTATTTTGAGTCATGATGAAATAAGATCCATAAATAATTCTTCTAAGCGATTGGTTTTGTTACGTAAGCTTTGGATGCCGAGGCCTTGCTCATCAAGGCGCATGAAGACTTGATTTAATGTATGTTGATTATCAACGCGCAGTTCAAAGGTATGTGCATCGATTTGATTAGCTTCCCAAGGGCTTAGGTCTGGTAAAAAATTAATGGGTTTGTCTGTGCTAAAAACATAAGTTTGATGTTGCAAGGTATTTAATAAAGCTTGTGTTGATGTGTTTTCAACGAGTTTGCCTTTATCGATGATGGCAATATGCTTGCAGAGCTGTTCAGCCTCTTCAAGATAATGCGTGGTTAAAATAATCGTGGTCCCTTCAGCATTGGTGCGTTTTAAAAATTCCCACATGCTATGGCGAATTTCAATATCTACACCTGCTGTCGGTTCATCGAATATCAGTACGCGTGGTTGGTGCATTAAAGCCCGTGCAATCATAAGGCGGCGCTTCATGCCACCGGATAAACGCCGGACGATGGTGTCTTTTTTATGCCATAAACCCAATTGCTTCAGTAATTCATTGGCGCGGTCATGCGCTTTTTTGCGAGGAATCCCGTAATAGCCTGCTTGGTTGAGTAAAATCTGATGGCAGGGTTCAAAAATATTTAAATTAATTTCTTGAGGGACGAGTCCTAAGTATTGCTTGGCTTCGATGGGGTTTTTATCTAAATCGACCCCGCATACTTGAATTGATCCTGATGTTTTGGTTAAAAGTGAGCTGATTAAGCCAATGGTGGTTGATTTTCCTGCGCCATTAGCACCGAGCAAGGCAAAAAAATCACCTGCTTCAATGGTTAAATTAATGCCTTTTAATGCTTCAACGCCACCGGCATAAGTTTTATAGAGTTGTTTGATTTCAATTGCATGCATCAGCGTAGCTTAGATATTTTAAGGAGATATTGCAACTGCCAACTGGACATAACAAGGGTTTGGGTGTACATTAAAATTGCTATATGTATTTTTTTTGGAGTTAAATGTGCCTGAAGATAAAAACCGTCTTGATACGCGAAGCCTAGAAATAGGAAGCCAGCAAAAGGTGTATGGTTTGGTTAAGGAGCTAAAAGATGTAGCATTGCCGCCAACCGCTGAGGCTGACGGAACTGATATTTATTCACAAATGCATGATGCCCTACGAGCACAGAATGATGCGCAGTTTGGTATTTCTTCAAGTGTGGAGACTGTTGATGGTGAAAAGGCATGGCTTCGTGATGCGACGGCTGCCCCTGGAGGGGCTGCTACTCCAGCTCAAGAGCAGCTTATTCAAGCGAACAATATGCGTCTGCGTTGCTTGTCTCGTGTACGTGCAATTGATCATGCGCTTTCTAAAAAATATCCAGGTGATACACGGCTTAGAGAACGAATTAAAACACATTTTTTAAAGTTTACGACTGGGAATGATTTTAGTAAAGGTGCAGAAGCGGCATTTGATACGGGTTTAATTGGTATATTAAACCAGGCTAATTTAACACAAGGAGTTGAAACAAAAGAAGATGCCGAAGCGTTATTGACTTACTATCGTAATTTATCAAGCCTAGTGATGCCTGCAAGACCCATGATTACTTTAAGTTATGACTCTGGGAATGGAGTATTACTACGAGAAACGCAATATCCGGTCACTACGAAAACAGATAAACAGTTAGCTGAGATGGACGCATTATCTGATATGACGCTTTATCCATTGGCTAAAGATAAAACGGCACATACGCTCGGTAATCTTGCCAGTCAAGAAGCGGATAAATTATTTGTTGATTTAATGAAAGATAATACCCGAATGCTAGCAGCGCAAGCACGGAAAACACATCTGGTTGGTACAAAAAATGCTTTTATTGTTAAAACAGAACTTGTTTTTGATGTTTCAGAGGATAATTTAAATCAGAAAAAAAAAGCGAAAGGCGAGGGCGATAATGTCATGTGGTGTGCCCGAACTGGCTCACCTACTTATTTAGGCAAAGAGCAAAAAGGAGAGGATGGATTTGAAAGGAGAAAGACGCATACAAAAGAGAATTTAGAGCAAATCAGAATGGCGGCGAAAGAGAGAACGGGAGAAAAATTATCGCTACATATGACGATTTTGAATACAGACATGCCGCATGAGGGTCAAGATTTAATCTATCGGGTTGTAAGGTCTGCAACAGAGAATAGCTCACATCAAATCACTTCTATGCCAACCAATCTTCCGGGGACATTTTATTCACCTCAGGTTGCACCTGCGTTTCAGGATCAAGTCCAGACGGGAGGAAGCACACCATTGAATCAACTGCGCCGTGTTGACTTAGCTTCTAAGGTTGCAAGAAAGGCGGCTCAGGGTAAAGACTATTTGAGTGTTATTTTTTGCGCAAGCGGGCAGGATAGAACGGGTACGGCTGTGGAAAAAATGAAAAAAGATTGGATGGCCGAGCGGTATGAAACTGAGCAGGTAAAGGGAAGCGAAGAGGATAGAGCAAGATCAATTGCCAGCTTATGTGACAAAGGCTTTAATGCGGGCGAAATGACGACTCATGCTGTACCGACAGCGGCTAAAATGAAACTTGATTCTCAGCCTAAAAAGTTTGGCTTTAGTGATCCAGAGATGACGGCGGAGCAATCTGGAAAACTATATGGAGTAGATGCAAAATTAAACAAAAAAAATCCAGTTTCGGGTAAGCTTCTTTACTTAACAAATCCAAGCAAACTTCAGGTAAGTGAGTATGAGGCTCAATATGAGAGATGTAAGGCTCTTGTGTTGGATAAAGAGGGGCAGTATAACGAACAACTAAAAAAACAACTTCAGGGTATATTGGCTCAAGCTCATTCTCTGTATCAGCGCGGGTCGATGAATTCCAAATCTCTGAGTGAGCTGAGCGAAGTACTGACATGTTGTGAATGCGCAATGAAACATGAAGCTCAGGCAAGGACAGATGAAGGTCCGGCAATGAAAGATGAAGCTTCAGAGCTTCAAAAAAAGAAGGTTCAAAAAAACCTTGACAGAATGGCAGGTGTATCAGCAAAACTGTCAAGTAGAGAACCAAACTCTGCTTGGAAAAGACTGGGAGAAGCCCTCCAAAGTTTTGTTAATACGATAGCTTCTATTTTCCAGATAAATGTAACACTTGATTTTTCTCTAGTTCGTGATGCAGAGGCTCCCGTTGTTCCAGAAGAGACAAAAGGTGTCTCTAGCTCAACACTGGCAAGTGAAGTGGAGAAATTTAAGCAAGTGTTAGAATCGATAGAGAATGATAAAAAGAAGGATGGAGTACCCGATAAGAATGCTCAATCATTTCATAGTGCACAGGGTTTAGTATCCGATGATGATGATGATGCTCAATCATTTTATAGTGCAGAGGGTAGTGAGGAGGATAGGAAGGATAATTCATTGACTAATGGCTAATAAGAGCTCAGGTGAAGGATAGTTAATTTTAAGCCATAAAAAAAACCCCTAAAATAGGGGCTTTTTTAGGGCTTAGATGAATCTTATTTTTTTTGTGGTAATTTTTCACGAATACGTGCAGCACGACCAGACAATTCACGCAAATAGTAAAGTTTTGCACGACGAACGTCACCACGGCGTTTCACAGTAATGCTATCCACCAAAGCGCTATACAAAGGAAAAACACGCTCAACCCCTACGTTATGAGAGATTTTACGTACTGTAAAAGCAGAGTTAACACCACGATTCCGTCTTGCAATCACAACCCCTTCGAAGGCTTGGAGGCGTTCACGGGTGCCTTCTTTTACTTTTACTTGCACAACAACGGTGTCGCCTGAGTTAAACTCAGGGATTTTTTTGCTTTGCATTTGTTCTGCATTAATTTCATCAATCAAAAGACTCATGATTTATTCCTCCAACGGGCAGTCTGGTTTAAAAGAGCTGCCATACTCATGTTTAAAGTCGATAAGCAATTGCTTATCGGCATGTGTTAATGAACCCTGCGAGAGTAAATCTGGTCGCTTTAACCAGGTTTGACCCAACGCCTGTTTTCTTCGCCATTTTTCAATCGCGCCATGATCCCCTTGTAATAAAACATCGGGGACCTTGTGGCCATCCACACAAGGCGGACGGGTATACTGTGGGTGGTCTAAGCAGGCTTCTGCAAAAGAATCTGCTTCGGCCGATTGAGGATGCCCCAAACTGCCAGGAAGTAAACGGGCTAAGGCATCGATATATACCATAGCTGCTAACTCGCCACCACTTAATACAAAGTCACCGAGTGACCACTCTTCATCAATATAATTGATGAGTATTCTTTCGTCTATTCCTTCGTAGCGACCTGCCACAAAAAGAATAGGCTGTTTTGTATCCGCTAATTGTTTTAAATTAGCTTGTTTTATTGTTTTGCCTTGCGGGCTTAAATAAACCGTTTTGCAAGACGGGCCTAATGCTTGCTTTGCTTTCGTAATAGCTGCATGCAAGGGCTCATAACGCATCACCATGCCAGGGCCGCCGCCATAAGGTTTATCATCAACCTGGCGATGGGGCAAACATGCTTCATCGCGTGGATTCCAGTGCGTCACTTGAATCCGCTTTTCAGTCAGTGCGCGTCCTGTTACGCCGTACTGAAGTGCGGCAAACATGTCGGGCATGATGCTGATGATGCCAAAATTCAGCATGGCTAAAAATCCAAATCCCAGCATACCGTAATTTCACGGCTTTTTTTATCTATTTGTTGAATCACATCATCTAAAAGATAAGGAATCAATCTTCTTTTTGTTTCATGTTTATTATCAGCATCTACCACAACCAATACATCATTGGCTCCGGTTTCTAGTATTGAATCGACAGTTCCCATTAAGACACCGGTGTGGTGCATAACGCGCATGCCAATCAGTTCATGCCAATAGTGCTCTTCTGCATCTAAAACAGGCAGTACTTCACCTGGTACAGCTATCTCTGTATTTGTGAGCAGAGAGACAGCTTCCCGAGAAGTGTATCCATCTATTTCGGCTAAAATGTGCTGAGGGGTCATGCGTTCATCAAGACGCTTGACCGGCTGCCATGTTGAGCCCTGCTTTGGGATAAACCAATCGGGATATTGCAGTATATTATCAGATGGTGCGGTGAATGAGATCACGCGAATCAAGCCTTTAATCCCTTGCGGGCGACCAAATTTACCAACGATAACCCACTCAGGTGTGCATACATCCATTTTATTTATGCTGCTTTATCTTCTTTTTTTGTTGTTTTCTTAGCTGTTTCTTTAGCAGCAGGCTTAGCAGTTGCTTCAGCTGTTGGTGCTTTAAAGTTTTTAGCTAAAAATTTCACGCGGTCAGACAGCTGTGCACCAACACCTTGCCAATGCTGAAGGCGTTCTGTTTTTAGGTGCAGACGAACTTCTTGCCCACGTGCAACCGGATTAAAGTATCCTATGCTTTCAATATAATTACTGTCACGACGTCTACGACTGTCTGTAACAACAATGTGATAAAAGGGGCGTTTTTTTGCGCCAGCCCGTGATAAACGAATAACGACCATGGTTTTCCTCTGTAAATTAATCGTGATGACTTAAAAATGGAGGTCATTGTACGAAAATTAACGGAATAAAGAAAGGGGTTTCTAAATAAATGTCGAAACGATTTTGGCTAGCAGCCTAGATTGAATTACATTTAATCTATTTGTATTTAATTTATTTAAAATACATTGCAGGGGATAAAGCGCTATGCTAGAACAACGTTTAGTTTTTTATAACCGCATGATATTATTTGTTTTTTCAGAAACAACGTCAGAATAAAATCATGAAGCGAATAGGCCCATTTTCAAGTGAAGCAGAACTAGCAGAAAGGTTAGCAAACGAACAAGAATCTGCCTTAAGAGCAGAGGCTGATGGCGGGCTATTTGCGCCTTTACCGGCAGAGCTTTTAGGCACGCCGGCTGAAAATGAGAGGGCAGCCGCGATTGAAGAATATGTGACCCATCAAATGCTATTTTTTAAAGCAGAATCTGCTAAAAAACAAGTGGTTTCAGTAGAGAAAGCAGCATCGGTCGACGAGACAAATACAGAAAGCCATACAGAAGCCCTAAGCATTGAAACCAATAGCCCAAGACCCGCAACGTTACCCAAAGTCGCCTGGAAATGATCCGCCCATATTAGGCATGCCGCCTAATCCACGCATCATTTGCTTCATGGCGCCGGGCTTGTTCATTTTTTTCATCATTTTTTGCATTTGTTCAAATTGCTTCAGTAGGCGATTTACATCTTGAATTTGTGTACCAGAGCCCATAGCAATACGTTTTTTACGCGATCCAATAATAATTTTAGGAATGCGACGTTCTTTAGGGGTCATGGAGTTAATAATGGCAACCGTTTGAGCCATACTTTTTTCAGCGACTTGAGAGCTTGATGCATCTGGCATTTTCATGCCAGGTAATTTAGACATCATACCCGAAATGCCGCCCATTTGGTTCATTTGAAGCAATTGTTGTTTAAAATCATTGAGGTCAAACCCACGGCCTTTTTTGAGTTTTTTGGTGAGCTTGTCTTGTGTTTTTTTATCAGCTTTTAGCTCGACTTCTTCGAGGAGGCTTAGCATATCCCCCATGCCGATAATGCGGGAGGCAACCCGCTCAGGATGAAACGCTTCTAAGGCATCTACTTTTTCACCTGAGCCCATGAATTTAATCGGCTGACCGATAATGTTCCGCATGGAGAGTGCAACACCGCCGCGAGCATCGCCATCTGTTTTGGTTAAAATAATACCGGTGAGAGGGAGTGCCGCATGAAAGGCCTCGGCTGTGTTGACGGCATCTTGTCCTGTCATACTGTCCACAACAAATAAGGTTTCAGTCGGTGAGGTGGTTTTATGGAGTGATTTAATTTCATCCATCATTGTGTTATCAATATGTAGACGGCCTGCTGTATCAATAATTAAGACTTCTATAAATTGTTTCTTAGCCTGAGCCAGTGCTTTTTTTGCGATTTTAATCGGGGCTTCTTTCGGATCAGCATCAAAAAAATCAATCTCTAATGATTTAGCCAGTACAGCAAGTTGTTGGATGGCGGCAGGGCGATATACGTCCACACTGACGAGCATAACTTTTTTCTTTTCAATTTCTTTGAGGTGTTTTGCAAGTTTAGCGGCAGAGGTTGTTTTTCCTGAGCCTTGTAAGCCTGCCATTAAAAAAACTGCAGGTGGTTCGGTTTTAAAATTTAGCTCGGAGCGCTCGCTGCCCATCAGCTCAACCAGTTCATCATGAACAATTTTAATTAAGGCTTGTTCAGGCTTTAGGTGAGACTCAACCACTTGACCGACTGCTTTTTCTCGAATTTTTTCAGAAAAATCTTTGACAACAGGCAATGCAACATCAGCTTCTAATAAAGCAAGACGGACTTCTTTTAAAACAGGTTTCATGCTGTCTTCTGTGAAGCGTCGTTGCCCGCCTAAATATTTGATTGATTCAGTCAAATGTTTCGTTAAATTCTCAAACATCATTGTCCTCGGTTGTCTTGATGGATCAAAAAGGTTTCATACTATACCATGAATCAAAAGTGTTATAGAAGGAAACGCCCTATGTCTGCACCGCTTTCTACTTTGGTGATTATTTTAATTTTATTGATTCTTCTTGCTGCTTTTTTTTCAGCAGCAGAAATTGGCTTAATGTCAATCAATCGCTATCGATTACGATATTTGGTTAAAAACAATGATAAGCGAGCCAAACGTGTTAGTCGATTGCTTGCGCACCCAGATAGATTATTATGGGTTGGTTTAAGCGGCAGTACTTTCTCGAATGTTGTTGCGTCTATGGTCAGTACGTTAATTGGTGCGCGTGTGTATGGCAACCTAGGCGTCGGGATTGCAACGGGTTTATTAACCCTTGTTATCTTGGTATTTGCTGAAATGACACCGAAAACATTGGCGGCTTTATATACAGAGCGCGTTGCTTTTGCTTGCGCATGGCCTTTAATTTTTTTACAAAAAATATTATCCCCTTTGGTGTATTTGATTGGTTGGATAGCGAATACGATATTAAGATGCTTTGGCATTAAACTAAATTACACGCAAAAAGAAGCGCTATCGAGTGATGAGCTGCGTTCGGTTGTGCATGAAGCAGGAGGGTTACTTCCGATAGAGCATCGAAGCATGTTAATTAGTTTATTAGACTTAGAGCAAGCGCGTGTTGAAGATATTATGGTCCCAAGAAGTGAAATTATTGGGATAGATTTAGACTTGCCTTGGCAAGCGGTACTTGAGTCGTTAGAAACGGCACAGCATACAAGGCTTCCTGTATATCGAGGGCATATTGATAATTTACTGGGCATCATACATCTTCGCCGTATTTTAAACTGTGTGCTTGAAGCGTCGCTCGATGAAGCCGTGTTATTAGATGTGGTGGAAGCCCCTTATTTTATTCCAGAAGCAACGCCTTTGAACCTTCAACTCTTAAACTTTCAAAAAATGAAGCGCCGTAGCGGGTTTGTCGTGGATGAATATGGTGATTTACAAGGCCTTGTCACGATGGAAGATATTTTAGAAGAAGTGGTCGGGGAGTTTACAACTGACATTGCAGCACTCAGTAAAGATATTTTTCCACAAATAGACGGCTCTAATATAATTGATGCGAGTATGACGTTGCGTCATTTGAATCGAGCACTCGGCTGGCAGTTGCCTGTGGGGGGACCAAGGACATTAAGCGGTCTAATTATTGAGCATCTAGGATATATACCACCGTCAGAATGTTGCTTAATGATTGATTCATATCAAATCGAAGTACTTCAGGTGAGTGCGCATAAAGTTAAGAGTGTTCGGGTGATTCAGTCAACGAAGCGACGTGGTTTGGCATCTGCTTTCGATTAAATAAAGCACGGTTGATGGTATGACCATCGAGATATTCAAGTTCACCGCCAACAGGAATACCATGTGCAGGCTGGCTGATTGTAATCTCATAAGGCTTGAGTAGCGCTTGAATAAAATGAATGGTGGTTTGACCTTCAACGGTTGGGCTTAAAGCCAAAATGACCTCAGTAATATTGCCAGAAGCGACGCGATTTTTTAGGCCATCTAATGCAATATCTTCTGGCCCAATGCCATCAAGCGGTGAAATTTTACCCATGAGAATATAATATTGCCCCGTATGCGCATGACTTTGTTCAATAGCAAAGACATCGGCTGGGCTTTCAACGACACATAAAGTATGTTGCTCGCGCGCGGTATTTTGACACAGCTGACATAAAGCATGATCGGTATAATTATTACACTGGGAACAATGACGAACGGTTTGCATGGCAGCTTCTAAGCTACTTGCCAAGTGCAGTCCTCTGGGGCGTTGATGTTGCAATAAGTGAAATGCCATGCGTTGGGCCGATTTGGGCCCAACACCTGGAAGGCACCGCAGTGCATCGATAAGACGAGACAGGGTATCCATCAAGAATAAATTATGATTTGCCGTCGTCTTTTTGATCTTCTTGCATTTTCTTCATGAGGTCGGTTGGCAGATTTAAGCCTTCGGTTAGATTTGTAATTTTTCGTTTGGATGCTCCTTCAACTTTTTTAAGCGCGTCGTTGTAAGCGGCAATCACGAGCTCACTTAAAAACTCAGCATCTTCATCAAGAGCAGCAGGTTTAATCTTTAAGTCTAAAATTTGATGACGTCCATTTAATGTGAGTGTCACCATATCGCCACCTGAGCGGCCATCTACTTTCAATTCGCCTAACTCTTGTTGCGCTGCTTGCATACGTTGTTGCATTTTTTGCGCTTCTTTGACTAAGTCGCCAATATTTTCGCCAATAGACATGATGTTTCCCCTGATTAAATAATAAAGTTAAAAATTTTTTTATTCGTTTTTAATATTATAGAACATCATGCAAATAATTACACAATTATTTTAAAGCCTAATGGAAGGTTTTTTTCAAGGCTTGGAAGGCAGGATCAGCATCCAGTGTGGCTTGGTGTTTACTTTGCGTTTCTTTTTGTTGAATGCGCTGTTTTTCAGCGGGAGAGTTTGGGGTTTGGTCACCACTTTTTAAATTAAGTTTGATGGGTTTATTGTAATGGGCTGAAAGTTGCTGTTCTATTTTGTTGACCACACCTGGGGTAAATAAAGAGCGGTGGTTTTTATCAAACTGTAGATGTGCGGCTCCATTATCTTCTAGTATTAAATCAGCTTGTTTTGCTGCATTTAAAGCAAGACCTGTGAGATTGAGCTCAGGAATTAAAGTGGCCCATGTGGTGTTTGTTTTTTTAGGGGCTGCTTTGGGTGTTGCTGTTTCTTTTGCTTTTGGCATTGCTTTTGGTGTTGCTTGTTGAACTTTAGGCCTCTCAGATTTTTGCTGAGGCGATGTTTCATAAGCCAATGGCGGTGGCGCTGCTATATGTGCGGGTTTAAACGTATGCATACGCAGCAAAGTCATTTCAAAGCCCATGGCACGTGTCGGCGACAACAGTAATTCTTCTTGGCCTTTTTGTGCAATCTGGTACAGTAGCTGTGTGTCTTCTGGTGTTAAGCTTTGAGTGAGTGGTAAGAGCGTTGTTTCTTTAGGAAGAATATGCAACAAGCTGATTTGGTGTAAAGCGCTTAATATTTGTTCTAACACATACGCATATTGTCCGCCTTCAGTTGCAACGGCTTGACTGATAGTCAGTAATTTTTGAGGCTCGTTGTGTGCCAGTGCGGTTAGAATATCGAGTGCATAATCATGCTTGGTATAACCGAGGATTTTTTTAACTTCGTCTGGTGTGATCGTGTTATCTGAGAGGGCGATGATTTGATCTAGTAAACTTAATGCATCACGGACACTGCCATCAGCTGCTTTTGCAATCAGGGATAGCGCCTCAGTATCAAAAGCTATTTTTTCTTGTGTCAAAATGTGGTCGAGTTGCTTTTGAATCATCTCTACTGGCAGGGCATTCAGATGAAACTGTAAGCAGCGCGATAGAACCGTCATGGGAAGTTTTTGTGTTTCGGTGGTTGCAAGTAAAAATATTACGTGCTCTGGTGGTTCTTCTAGTGTTTTAAGCAAGGCATTAAAACTATGCGTTGAGAGCATATGCACTTCATCGATGAGATAGACTTTAAAGCGGCCTTGGGTGGGTGAGTACATTACGTTATCTAATAATTCACGTGTGTCTTCAACGCGTGTTTTAGAGGCCGCGTCTATTTCTATTAAATCAATATAACGTGCTTGCTCAATAGCAACACAGGTGTCACAAGCAAGGCATGGTGTGGCTGTGATACCCGTTTCACAATTGAGTGCTTTAGCAAACAGACGGGCAACACTGGTTTTACCGACCCCTCGGGTGCCTGTAAATAAATAGGCATGATGTAAGCGATTTCGAGTCAGCGAATTACGCAATGCTTGTGTAACATGGTCTTGGCCGATAAGCTCAGAAAAGGTTCTGGGGCGGTATTTTCGTGCAAGTGCAATATTATTCATCAGCACACATTTTATTTATTATTAATTAAGAGAGATGGGCGGCAGTCTGAAGCGCCGTACCTCGGCACTCGAATCGACCGTTACCGCTGCTTCCTTCCGGATCTGACGGGATTCACGGTGTATCGATGCGAGGAGACCCTAAAGACCACCATCGTGAGCGGTGTATCTTATCAGAAGTGTTTTAAAACTACTAGAGCATGCTTGTATTTATATGTGCAGGATAATAAGTATAAGTAAATATTCGCGTTATTTTTAATTTATATAATGATATATATAGATATTGCTGTGATATTTAATCAATAATTTAAAAAATAAGCATTGACAGGAGCGAATAAATCCGTAAAATGCACTCCACGCTTTAGGCGAAGTTCATTGGAAATTG
>JAAHTH010002402.1_pt2 | contig 13914 bp, 16 predicted proteins | sample 6116091 | NCBI WGS metagenome assembly JAAHTH01 (sample SAMN13939990, study PRJNA603662) | sponge metagenome | isolation source: marine sponge | host: Mycale hentscheli | place: New Zealand | collected 2006
AAAAGCAAACCTTGATGGTGGTAATACATTCACAGGCGAACAAGATATTAATGGTTATGCTAAAATAGATCGTGTAATGGTTCAAGCGGTTAGTAATGACTACCCACCATTTCGAGTAACTAACTCATATCCGTCTTTTACTTCGGCACAAATAGACGCTGATAAGAATGCTTTACTCGTGAGGAGCAATACAACATTAGCAGGTGATTCTATTATTTCTGCTTATAACAATTCTAAAAATGATGTAGTGTTTAAAGTGGGTGGAGATGGTACAATCCACACGAAGGATATTGAAGGGGACGGCGATGTTAATTTAACTGCTGGTAAAGCATACAAAATAAATGATGTCAGTATTCCAACACACGACGATTTGGCGTTGAAAGCACCAATAGATAATGCCAGTTTAACAGGGAATACAACTATGACGAGATTGACAGTAAATCACAGCGACCCAACGACTATTGGTTTGGACTTCAACAACAGTAATGTAAATCAATATGCTGGGGCATTTAACACAGCAGGATATGGCTGGAGATTTTTTAATGATAATACCTCGCAAGTAAATAACAATACATTTGGGGTTTTTACCAAAGGGACAGGGTCGCAGTTAAATCCTTTACTTGTTAAAAATGACGGCAAACTCTACACGTTAGACCAAGAGGTAGATGGCGACATAAATCTAACCACAGGGCATGAGTTTAAAATTAATGGTGTGCCTTTATCGAGTGGTGGAATGACCCCCGAACAGGAGGCAGAATTAACCAGTACAACAACAAAAGTAGATGCTATTTATGATAGATATACACCAGTCACATTACAAAATGTTAGATTTACAAATAGTGTTTGGGATATAGGCAGTTATAACACCATCACCCATATTCAAGACGCTATGGCGGTGGGACAAGTTCCGCAAGACCGTATAACCAATTTACCAACAGACTTAGCCGCCAAACGAGCTATAACAGACACATCATTTAACCAGTTTCAATTGAACGGCACGACGCAGAACATGACAGCAGCAGGAGGAACGATTAATGCCACAGACTATTTTACTGAGTTCGATTTGACTGGATTGGTTAATACGGACTTGGTTGTTGGAATCCAAGAAACAGACATCATGGATCAAACGAAATGTATTTTTATTAAAACCGAAGACGCTTCAAATCAAACTGGCAATCTAATTATTCGCAGCAATTATTTATTAACCGACCAAGACATTATCCTACGCAAAAAGGGCGATTGTGTATTTCTACATGCCGACTGGGATAGTAGCAGATGGAAAGTATTGGGTATTTTTTCAAACGTCCAACAGACTTTAACCACAACTCAAAGTCTCGTTTCCGAGAGGAATGTGATTTGCCAAGAACATCTATTTAGTAATTCGGCGGAAACCACGTATATAGACGGTTTTACAAACATTAACTTACGCACGCCGACGAGCGGTCAAGTACCTACTATTAATATTGACGGACAAGAGGCGTTCATGACTAAAGCGACAGCCCAGACAATCAGCGGTGTCAAAACTTTTACGAACGGGATTTTTAGCACAGAAGTTTCAAGCAAAGCCAATTTTGACTTATCGTTAAAAACAAATGATACAGACCACAAGATAGATATAGCAAATGGGTCTGATGTTGGTTTGAGTCAGACATTAACAAAGACCAGTTTAAATAGAGCATTAAATATCCCCTATGCGAGTGTGCCTTTGGGTACATCTACTGCGAATAAGAGTCCACCTACTAATTCTGTTAGTGGCGACGTGTATAGAGATAATACAAATGCTTTATTTATTGTTCCTTAATTTAAAATATTATTACAATATAAATGGTTCACTATGAAGATTGTAAAAATCCACTACAAATGGAAGAACCCAAAATTAAAGCAGAAAAGAAAAAGTATTACAAAGATAAAAACTATTTTGAAGTTAAGACTGAACCCAAAAAGAAATCCAAAAAGTAATTAAATATTATATTTAGAATAATTAAACTTCTATATATAATATAAAAACATGAGTGTTGAATTGATAGCAATATCAAGTTTTGTGATTGCCATACTCGGTGGTATTGGACATTTTATAAAAAAAAGTAATTTAAAGCACTTAAAGATATGTGGTTGCTGTCAGAGTGATTGTGTAGATGAGGACAAGAATGCATTAAAGAAGATAGAATCAAACCAAGCGAAGATAGATAAGTTAATTGGTAAGGTGAATAAATTAAAAATTAAAAGGGGGGATAGCGAACCCACCACGCCAAAGCTAGAACCTATTGGTGATTTACATATACCAGTACATGAACAGATACAAGCGATTTATAAACGAATGCAAGAAGGCGGTAAAGGACAAGTGGTTTTTTTAAATGGTGAAGATGATGAGGTTATGCTTTAGTTTCTTGTTCTTTTAGTTCTTTTTTTAATCTATTATATTTATTCTGATAAGCCTTTCGTGTTTCACAATTATTCCTATAGTATTTTTTTTTATGTTCTAAAATGGATTCTCGTTTATCTTGGTAGTACTGCTTTCCAGTCCGTCCAGCAATATTCTTATTAACAATATCATACAGATTTAATAACTGATGACGCCCTTCTTCTAATGCTAATTCATGTGAGTTATCACAAGGGTAATCACATATTAATTCTATGTAGCATTGATCTACACCGACCTCATCGAATAATTCGGCTGAATAAATCTTAGCCCCAAGATTATTAATATATAAACAGTAGTCTTGTTTATGTCTATACATGCGTGAGTTTAAAGTAGCAGTTGTTGAGCCGATGTAAATCTTATTAGTATTCTTTGAAGCGATCTTGTAAATCTTCCCATTAGAATAATCCTTAACCATTTTATATTATATGCAAAGATAAAAATTAAACAAATAAACGAATATATTCCTAAATAAACAAGGAATTAAACAAACAAATGTGTTTAAAGGGAGTATTATTGTGTTTAAATAACAATAAAACACCCCCCACAGCAATATAAAATATTTTATATTCATTTAAACCCCTAAATGCTGTTATATTTCTTTGTTTTATTGTCTTTTTATTCGTTTCTTTGTTATTTAAACATATATATACTCTATAAATGAATAATCTTTGTTTAATCCCATACTTTTTTACTCTTTGGAAATTAGATGAAGAGAGAAATGATTTAATTAATTAATAATTAATCTCTCATATAATATTATAACATGCCTTATGAATTTGTGAAATTAGAAAAGTTATCCGGCGATAAAAAGAAATACATGGTTGTATTAAAACATAATGTTAAAGGTGTAGACAAAGAAAAGATAATTAAATTTGGTGAAGCAGGGGCAGAAGATTATACAATACATAAAGACGATGAACGAAAGAAACTTTATATAGCACGACACGAGAAGAATGAGAACTGGACTAAGACTGGAATTGCTACTGCTGGATTTTGGTCAAAACACCTTTTGTGGAATAAAAAAACTATTAATGCAAGTTTAAATGATATTAAAAAAACATTCTTTTAGCAATAAATTAAAATAGAATTATATATACAGATTATATAAATGGACGAAGTCATAATAACTCTTGCAATAACTTATCTCGGTTTATCTATTCTAGATATTATTGAAAGGGTTAAAGAAATCTCAAAATCTAAACCAGAATATTTTAACAAAACAAATTAAAATAAAATTGAAATGAAATGTTGAAATTAACTTATAATTATATTATAAAGATGAATATATTATCTTTGTTCGACGGAATCAGTTGCGCAAGAGTTGCTCTTGACCTTGCTGGTATTTCAGTTAATAAGTATTATGCTTGTGAAATAGAAAAGAATGCTATGAAAGTTTCCAAAAAGAATTATCCTGATATAATCTCTCTTGGTTCTGTAATTGATTTCCAAAAAGATATGATTAAAGAACCTATTGACCTTTTAATTGGTGGATCACCTTGTCAGGATTTGAGTATAGCAAAAAAAGGAAGGAAAGGATTAGAAGGTGATAGAAGTTCTTTATTTTATGAATATGTAAGAATTAAAAATGAAATGAAACCCAAATACTTTATACTTGAAAATGTAGCGAGTATGAAGAAAGAAGATAGAGATAATATAAGTCGTATTATGGGGTGCGAACCTGTTATGTTTAATGCAAGTTTAGTATCAGCACAAACTCGTAAGCGATACTTTTGGACTAATATACAATTTGACTTACCTGAAGATAGAGGTATTTTATTAAAAGATATTTTACAACCTGACGCAGATGTTGATGATAGAATTGTTAAGTTTAATGAAACAGCACAAACAGGGATAAATGAAACAAAAAAACTTGGTTATATAGGTGATAAAGACCACCAAGCAAAAAGGGTATATTCTGATAAAGGGAAACTTCCTGCATTAAACGCTATTTGTAACTCTATGGTAAAGGTAGGGCATATTGGTAATTCAGATGCGCAAGCAAATAGAGTTTATTCTCTGGAGGGTAAGAGTTGTACATTATCTGCTAATGGTGGAGGACTTGGTGCTAAAACTGGGTTGTATGAAATGAATACAAAAAAAATTAGAAAACTAACTCCTATTGAATGTGAAAGATTACAATCCCTTCCTGATAATTATACAGAGGGTATTGCTATGACTAATCGTTATAAATGTTTGGGTAATGCTTTTAATGTTGAGGTTGTCGCACATATTTTAAAACAAATTAAAAAATAATTAATTTATATTAAATGAATATCTCTCTTTAATATAAATGTCACCCTTTCAAAAATATATGATTTTCTATTCTTCGATGAACCTTCTTGGAACTTATGGGATATGTAAATTAGTTGAATATGATAATAAGCAGATTGCTTTAAAAAAACTTACCCAAAATAAAATCTCTAATTGAATATAATTCTATAAAATCAGATGGTTTGGAATTACATGTATTAGGATTTTGTAATACATAATTTATTCTTTGTAATATTAATGGTGCATTATTTTTATTAATATAGGATAAATCTTTGTTAAACATTTTATATTATCTCTATAAAATATTTAAATACTTTTTAATCTTCGTCTTCAATATCTGAACTATGAATATGAAGCATACAACTACTACAATACCACCGTGGCGTGGAGGGCTCTTTGTCGTGGAATGGTGTTCCCATATCTTCATCTAAATCTGTGCTACAATAATAGCAATTCCAATCATCATAGTCGCTTGATGAATAGGTGTCTTCGCTATCATCGTCAGTTTCATAATATCTATCGCTTTCATACATTTCCATTTCAGTCATTCTTATATTATATCTAAAGATTAAAAGATTTAGGGATATAACAAAATAATATATTAACTATATATATAACAAGATGGACGATTTTGCTGGATTATTAAAAGAGAAGAAACCTAACCTATCTGAAATGAGTGTCAAGGTTTATTTATCTTGTTGGAGCAGTTTGAAAAAATTGTTTGAGAGAGAAAATAATGATATTGATTTTTTATTAGATACTAAAAATGTTATTAAAACTTTAGAAGATAAATATGATAAATTAAATAGCATTAAATTAAAGTTGGCTTGTGTTGTAGTCATATTAAAAACTCTTGATGCCGATAAATATGAAGATGAAATTAAAGAATATAATAATGCTATTGATGCTATGGCGAGTAAAATTAATCGTGTTGTTAGCATGAATAAGAAGACTGAGAAGCAAAAAGAAAACTGGACTAATCCTGAAGAGATGCAAACAATAGAAGACCATTTATTATCTTTAGTTCCTAAAAACTTTGTGATTAAAACCAATCAGCAAATGATAGCATTCCGTAATTATATTTTATTTGTATTACAGAACTTCTTGGGTACAAGAAACGATTTAGCACAGAGTAAAATAATGTTTAGACCTAAGAATGTTGATAGCCTTGACAAAGAACATAATTATATATTATTGCAGAAGAAGGCAAAGAAGGTTAGTTATTTAATGAATAATTATAAAAATGAGAAGAAGATGGGTTCAATAGAAAGCGATATAGATTCCAAATATTATGATGTATTGGCGAAATATATGAAATCCGTACTAGAGTTTAATAGCGATGGCTACTTGATGTTGAATGACAATATGAAGACACCTATGACGAATAATAGACTGGGGGTTGTTTATAGTGGATTGGCGGAAGGGAGTGGTGTGGATAAGAAATTATCGACTACATTAACTCGCCACATTAATTCCAGCAAAAAAATGGAAGACCTTGAAGAATTACAAAAACAAGCAAAGATGCAAGGGCATTCTTTAGAAATGATGATAAACTATATGAAGAAGTAAATGACCCTTAAATATGACCCATAACTATTTAAAGATATTCTATTTATAATATAAAATGAAAGGATTAATTTATATTATTAAAAATGAAGATGGTGAATGTTATGTTGGAAGCACTACACAAGAAATGGAACGCCGTTTATCAAGTCATAAATACAATTCTAATCCAATTTTAAAATCAAAATATAATATTGAAATATTAGAAGAATATGAATGCGAAACTGAATTGGAATTAAGACAGAAAGAAACTGAATACATTATTGCAAATAGAGATACATGTATTAATAAAGTTATGAAATCTACAAAGGAAGAGTTACGAAAGAGGATTTTAGAAAGAAAGAAGATTTATACAAAAGAACACAAGGAAGATAAGCGATTATATGATATTGAATATAGGAAGAATAACCATATTAAAATAGATTGTGAATGCGGTGGTTGTTATTATAAAAAACATAAAACACAGCATTTTAAAACAAATATGCACATTAACTATATGAAGAAGTAGTTATTTATTTATTATATCTTTAATATATAAATAATGAGCAATAAAGATATTCTCAAAATAAAAGAAACTGATGACAGTAAAATGCCAGAGTCGTGCCCCATCAATGATGTGGTGCCCAAACCACCTATGATTTTAACATGCGTTTCGCCTGCCAAGACTGGCAAATCGACAATCTGTGGTAACCTGTTATTACGCTATTATAAAAATTGTTTCGATACTGTGTATCTGTTTAGCCCAACGGCTTCTACAGATAAAACGACAAGGAGTTATTTAAAAGCATTTGAAAATGATGATGTGGATACAGAGTTAATTGTTTTTGAAGACCACAGCGACTTATTGAATGCAGACACATATATCCAAGAAATTATTGATTCACAGAATAAGCAAAAACAAAGTGAGCGTGAAAGAGTATTAATTTTAGTAGATGATGCGGTTGGATTTCAGTTTAAGAAGTTAAATTACTTATGCACTCGTTATAGACATTTGAATATCAGTATAATCCAAAACTCACAGAACTATCGGCGACTTGATCCTTTGATGCGGGTTAATAGCACGGCAATCATTATAAACGAAATAACCAATATGAAGGAACTGGGTAAGCTGGAGGAAGAAATATTAGACAACGTTCCAAATTGGAAAACACATTACGATTACGCAACCAAAGATAGATATAATTTTTTATATTTTAACATTTTAGAGCAAGAACTGTATAAAAACTTTAGTGAGCTTTTGTGGAAGAAATAAATTAAACCTCTGTAGTTGTTATTTTACTGGTTGAGTTCTTTCTACTTATAGTTTCTACGGTTTGCTCATCTACATAATCGCCTTTAAATATCTGCTGAATATTCTGCATTAATTGACTATTTATTTTGCTGTTACTATTAATAACAATATAAATAAAAGAAGCAAATGAATTAAGACCAACTCCGCCCCAAGATAAATAGGGATTGCTATACGCTTGTCCTAGAGATACAGAGAACACACCCGATGCTTGAAAGAAATAGAATAAATAAGTTAGGTATTGGTTTGATGTATTTAGACACGATCGTTGCTTTATAAAGTCTTTTAAATCTTCTATCTTATTTTTATTAAATAATTCATTTATTATTTTATCTGTTTCTGAATTATTCATTTTTATATTATATTGTAATATTATATAATATGGATTACTTTTCAAATCTTGCCGATGAATCTAACATTAGTAGTAAGTATGAGGATCAATTGAACCTTTTAAACGGGCAAAAGAACGAGAAGGCAGAGCAATTAACCGCATTGAAGAACCAGTATGCTGATGAACTTTATAATTATGGATTGTCTGCTGCAACCGAGAAACTGGGCGATATAAAAGGTGTTATTGAATCTGGTATTGATCTTGGTGGTATGGAAGCTGTAAAAGGGCTTGCTAAATTATATAAGGGTTCAGACATACAAGGAACAGTTGATGAGGGCATAGACGCAGTTAAGGGACTTTATTCTCGATTAACCGCTCCTAGTGTAAAGGGTGCTGATACTGCCCCTCCACAAGAAGGAATGGAACTTGAAGATTTAACTGGTAAAATAGAGAACCAAGCTGTAGAAGCTGGTTCAGAGTTTCCTTCGGCTGGACTTACAGTTAGTCAAGCGGATACTGGTACAGTTGGGGGTGTTACAGAAGGAACAGAACAAGCTGTCGCCACAAGCAACGAAGAAGCGTCCGCATTTAACTCTCAAATAGCGAGTGATGTTGAACGTGGGGAATTGACGGCGGATGCTCCCGCAGAAGCTGGTGCTGATGCAATTACAGCTGATACTGCCGCAGAAGCAAATAGTTTAATAGCGCAACAAGCGAGTGCTGGTATTACAGACGGCACAACGGCTGGTACGGAAATGGCGAGTCAAGCTTTAAGCAAACTTTTGCCTGAAAGTGCTTCTACTGGACTTGAAGGTATTGGAGGTTTAGCATCTACCGAATTAGCAGAGAACTCGCTTGATTTTAGTGGGTTGGGTGAAGTGTTGGCGGTGGGTAGTTTAGTTACAACTGGGATAAAAGCGTTCGTCGATTGGATAGACCCACAAAATGACCCTCCGCCTCCGCCCGTTGCACCTAAGTTTCAACCGATGGCTCAAGCACCCACATTTATTAGTTCTCAAGTTCAAGCTGGATTATAAAACAGATTTGATTTATTTATTTAGAGAGATTATTAATTAATTTATAGATTTATTAATTACTAATTTTATGATTTTTTTATATTAATGTATTATATAATATGTCGGCACGAACCTTAAAAATCCGCTCTGAACAGAATGGTACTTACTCCAAAAAGTATTTGACTCGTATGCGTTTTGTGCTTCCAAGTGACTTGATGATGACTGACGCTGGAAACTCTTACCTTTCGCTTCAAACTGAATTGTTTAAGGCTGATGGCTCTGCCCTTGATACTAAACAGACGGCAAGTGGCTCTGAATATTACTTCTCGTTTGGTGATGGTGTCCAGCCCTACTCTGCCTCTTGTATCTTTCGAACGGCGAAACTCTTTTCCCAATTGAGCGGTGCTGTGATTGAAGAAATTAACTTCCAAAATCATAAAACCGCCAACTTTGAGGCTCTCCAACATGATATAGATACTTTAGGGGGTAGTACTTCTTTTTCGGGTGCTGCTCTGGCTACCGAAGTGATTAAGAATATCCAATCCAATTATTCTATCTGGACTGAAGGTGGTAAGCAAGAACTTCACATTCGTCTTAAAGATTTGTTTCCTTCTCTTAATACTGCCGTGTATTCTTTGAAGCAATCGCCTCTCATTGTTGATTTGGAAATGGAAGTCACTCGTGATTTAATTATGAAGATGACGGCTTTAGACACGGTTCAAGAACCACCCGCCCTTGCTGCTAGTGGTGAGGCTTTGTTTATCTCTGGTGCTGTTAGTGATGCAACATGCCTTGTTCAATCACAAGTTAATGAACTCTACAAGGGTGTTCAAGCACCTAAGTCTGTTGCTCGTCCTACCGAGTGGATTTATTTGAGTAGCAATTATGGGGCTGCCGCCTCTGATATTTATGTTCGTGACGCTAATGGTAATACTGCCCCTGTATCCGATATCGTTGTTGATAAGATTTGGACTGACGCTGATGTGATTGAAGGTGGATTTATCGAGGGTGTTACCCCAGTTATTTACACGCAAGAGATTACCAAGCTTGACTCCACGGCGGTTCAAACGTTTCAGCACGTCGCATTTCTATCAAATGTTACAACTGATGTAAATGGTGGGACTACCGCTCTGAATATGTCTGTGCCAACCCAAGCCGTAGTAAATACTTATCAAACTAACGAAGTTGTTAAAATGCTTTCTTTTAATCCTACTCTTCCTTCAAAAACTGGCGTTAGAGGGTTCTCTTTGGAAGTTGCCCCAACTAATGAAGCAACGTTTAACCTTCTTCGTGATGCCAGAAAATATGTTTTAACTGCTGCTGACCGAGCGAGTTTAGTGACTGCTGGACTTTTGAAATTAAATGCTGCTGGAGAACACGAATTAGTCCCTGATATATCTTTTACTGCTAACATGCGTTTAACGACACTTGATGGAAATGGTGATGATAATGTCTTGGTTGCGTCTGATATTGTCGCCCATCAAGTCGGTGCTAATAACTTTCTTGTTTCGAATAGTGCAGCTAATCTTCCTCGCCGTAACGTCGAACGCCTTACATTTAGTTCTTTCGAACATGCTACAAGCACGATTGAGTTTAGCAAGGATTTACAACTGGTAGGTGGAGAAGGTGATAACAATATGGGTTTCTACCATATAACAGCCGCTGGGGGTGTTGAGGATGCGACGTCGGTTGTTCTTTTTATTATGAATGTAGCCCCTGTTACCGAAAATCGGGTTGTGGGGGAACTTATTGCTGGAGCTTACCCTGAAGTTTCCAAAGCTGAAATAGTATTGAAGCAGTACCCAGCTGGACAAATGAAGATGCCTTCGCTCTACCGAACGATGCGTGTTGAACCCTTTAATATTCCTTCTGGATTTAGCGAGTTTGTAAATAGTTTTCAGATTGAGGCTAATTGCTATAATGCTTATGTTATTCTTCCTGCAAAGGATTCTTCTTCTCTTATTTCTACTGGTAAAAATGTTGGTAGTTGGAGGGCGACCATTGATGAGGTGGATTTAACAAATGTTGATGTTAGAATTACTGGCGATTATCCTTCCACTCTTTACTTTGACCGCCTTGTGGATACTTTTAGCAACTCTCAAATGCAACTTCGCAATTTGGAAGGTATTGCAACTGGTGCTGAGGCTGGTAAGATTAGAATAATCCCCATCAAGATTTACTCTGGTATGGTTGGTGGTTCGCCTATATTATCGCCTACGATGAAGCGTCTCCAAATCCGTCTTCTTGCGGAGGTTGGTAAGCAAATTGAGGGTGGTACTGCCTACCTTTACAAAGAATTATACCGCCAATATTAAATAAGTATTTTAAAAAATGTCTAATTAGTATTTTATTTTATATCCACATAATATAAAATGCCACCAAAAAAACAAACCGATGAAGATGAATTAGATTTAAAAGCGTTGCTTGGTTTAGAAACACCCAAAAAGAAAAGCAAAAGGGAATTAAGCGAAGACCAGAAGCAAGTATTAAGAGACCGCTTGGTTAAAATGCGTGAAGTAGCAAAAGAGAAACGAGAGGCAAAAAAGAAGAATGTATCTTTTGAAAAAGACGAAACATCAAGCGAGAATGTTATAATGAAACCAAAAGATAATATGGATAGTATTTTTGAGAAACAGTACAAAGACAAGTTTGAAATGCTAACCGAGAAATTAAACCTTATTAGTAGCGATGTAGTGGAAATGAAGCAAATGAAATTAAAGAAACAAGAGGAGAAGCGAAAGGCATTAGAAGCTAAACGACAAGAAGAAGAAGATAAAAAAACTCAATTAGATTTAGAGAAGCAGAGAGAAAATGAATTAAAACAACAAGCATCACAAAAAGGGACACAAGAACCTACAAACCAGCAACCCATTATTCAAAAGCCAGATGAAGAACCTTTAACAGTTTCTGAATCAATAAATAATGAACCCGTACCAAAATTGTCTTTTAGACAAAGATTTAAAGGATCAAAATATTAAATATTATTAATTTTTATTATTTTTATATTACATAATTATATAAAGATGTCGTATAATTATGTCGCCCCTGTGTCTGTAAAACCAGAATACAAACCGTATAACCAAGTTGATTTCCAAGTCCAACTTAAGGCGAACTCTATTAAGGCGAACTCGTTTCGTGTTGTGGGTAAAATGAAGGCATTTGTAAATGGTGCAACCGCTCTTGATGAAAAGCATTATGTATTTATGAACCCTTACTGTGGTGCTTCTGGGTTGTTTAGCTCTGTTTCCACATCTATTAATGCTACGCAGACGATTGAACAGATTTCGTCCTTTGGGCGTTTAGTAGGTATGAAAAAGCAATCCAAATATACTTTAGCCGATTTGACTTCGTCTTCTGAAAATACGATTGAATTGTGTGGTTCTAAATCGTCCCAGCTTCTTTTAGGCGAGGTGGGTTTAGACGGCTATGTTACCTTCTGCCTTAAGATTGATAACTGCTTGAATAACATGCTCGGTGGTGATATGCACCCTTCAGTCGTGCAAGAGGTGCGTCTTATGCTTACCCTTGACTCGGCTATGAATGCTATGTATGTTAATGCCCAAGAAGACGCTCTTGCCGTGACCGAACTTGATTACACGCTCAAGGATTTAGAACTTCACTTTACCGAAGTTGCTCCCCTTCCCAAACCTGAACCTATGGTGTTTGAAACTCACTTTCTTACCCAGCAATCTATGGTGTCCAAGATTTCTTCTCTGTCTGTTCTTACTGGTTCTACCCCTGCCGATAAAATATCTTGCTCGTTTATTAAACAACGCAATCGTTCCAAGCTGACTACTGATGAAAATATGTGTGAGTTTGTTAGCGATATTAACCGAGTTGAAATGGATATTAACTCTACGACTGCCGTTGCTATGTACCCCCTTCAATCATATTCTGATATCGCCCAGAATTACTGGTTTTCTTTTAAACAGCCCAACGCCACGTTTAGCAAAAACTCTATCACCTCAAAAGTGACTGGTTCTACTAATGCATTCGGTATCGGCTTTGCCCTACCTGAAGCAATTGGCGAAAGGCTTACAATGACCGTCACGATAGACGATACTCCAGCTCAACCTGAAGACGACCCTTCTGGTTCTGGAAACGCCATCGATGCTTTTGTTTATTGTAACGCCTATGTTGAAATGTAAAGGATTGTTTTAGAAATAATTTATAATTTAACTATTATTTTATAATTTAATATATTTTATTATATTATAAAAGATGGCTTCAGTAAAAACTATGTTAGATGACCCCATTTCGTATTCTAAGCAACGCTGGGTGTATCGCATCCCTTCTGGCGTTAAGGTAAATACCAAAAAGATTCGTCTGTTGGACTTTAAGCTTGAACGCCGTAATGCTGGTGGTGCTTTGGTTGAATATACTTTTGGAAGCGGTGGTTCTACCGAGATGATTAAAAAGATTTCATGTAATAGTGTTGAAGGTGTAGAGATTGATCGTGCCTCTGGTTATTCTATGTATTTCCAAAATCTTAAAGCTTCTTTAGCGTCCAACTCTATCCAATACGGTATTAACTCAATGATTGCCCACCAACTGGATTTGTCTGTTTTAGCACCTGATTTCGCCGAAGTGATTAACGGCAATCTGCTTACAACTGATTCTTATTGGGATATGAATAAGCATTTCCAAACCATTAATGTTAGCGGACTTATGCAGTATCTTTCTACTGCTCGTTCGGTTTCTGATGATGGTTATGAGATTGTGATTGAATGGAACTTTGATGCCATGGAAGCTGATGGAGATACTTTTACTTTTACTTCCCAACCGAAAATCGCTTATGATGTTTATTTAGATGCTACGCCAGTTGATACCGTCCCAGCCAAATCTGGTTTCATCTATTATTCTCTGGCGACTGAATCTATACCTATTGCTGCTGGTGTTCCTTTAGGCGATATTGACCGCAAACTGACTTCGTACAATAAGCAATATATCCAAAACATGTATTACTTTCTTAAAAATGGCGAGAACTTTGCTGATGAAGCCCTTACTCTTTCCTCTATGCAAC
>JAAHTH010002226.1_pt2 | contig 13901 bp, 10 predicted proteins | sample 6116091 | NCBI WGS metagenome assembly JAAHTH01 (sample SAMN13939990, study PRJNA603662) | sponge metagenome | isolation source: marine sponge | host: Mycale hentscheli | place: New Zealand | collected 2006
GAATACCCCTTGATCGAGGGGGCGGGTTTGTGCCACCGATCTACCCAAAAATTATTTCGCGATTATTCTAGCCGATTCCTCATTCAATGACATTATCGACACAGCGGTTTCGGGAAATATCGAACGAGCCATAGAGTCTTCCAGCCACTCTGCTTTGATCACTATTAAGACAGCAAGATATTGTCTGGAAAATATCCTACCAACCAGACCTGATCGCAAAACTGCTACAATAAAGTGACCCATCACATTTATTGATGTCATGAACGATTCCAAATTTGATATTGAGAAAATCGACAGTAGACTATCAAGTCTGTATTCCTCCCATGAAGACAAATTGGCACACTATGATAGTTGGGCGGACAGCTATGATTCAGATTTGATTAATGATCTGGACTATGTGGCTCATCTCACCTCATCGCGAACATTTCTCAATATTGTCCCGGATAGAAGCTCAAAAATTTTGGATGTCGCCTGCGGAACTGGGTTGGTTGCTGAGGAACTTCGCAAAATGGGATATCAAAACATTGATGGAACAGATTTTTCATCGGAAATGATCCGGGTATCCAGAGCCAGAAACCTTTACACAAATTTGTTCCAACACGATTTCACCATGCCGCTGGAGCGCCAACCTCTATATGATGCTGTTATCTGCGTCGGACTATTTGCCTTCACAGTACCTGGCATTGCTAATATGTTCCATGTCGTCGAGGCAGTAAAACCCGGCGGAATATGTGTGATCACGGTAAATGGAGCAGCGTGGAAAGAACTGAATCTGGGAGCAGCAATAGAGGAAGAATCCGACAAACACGGTTTCGACATAGAACAGGTCGTTTGTGCGGATTATATTCGAAGCGAGAACATCGATTGCCGAATACTGGTTATACGACGTCCAGAGAATAGATAGCGATTTAGACGGGTACAAAAATCAGAAGCACCTGAATACTCGTACAAGTTGAAAAGCAGCTAAAAACCCCTATTCGTCTTCTCCCACGAGTAGATATCTCGGACCATTGCCTTCAGCGGACTTATGATCTCCCGAATTATAAAGCCTGCACTTTCCAAGAGACAAGCATCCACAACCGATACACTCAGATAAACGGTCTCGCATTCTTTGCAAACTTTCCATGCGTTGATCCAATTGTTTACGCCAATCACCCGATAGTTTCTCCCAGTCTTTCCTGGTCGGTGTTCGTTTCTCAGGGAGGCTTTCAAACGCCTTTCCTATTTCTACCAGGCTCAAGCCCAGTGTTTGTCCTATACGAATAACAGAAATTTTTCTCAGCATCGCCCTTTCATATCGACGTTGGTTTCCCATACCACGGGTAGATTGAATCAGTCCCCTGGACTCGTAAAAACGCAAAGCTGACGCGGAAACACCACATCATTTTGAGATTTCACCAATGGTCAGCAAATCGCTAGCGGTTTTTTTCATGGAAAATTGCTATATGTGAAATAAATAGACATTAAGGTGCTGTTTCAGAAACCTGTCAAACGAGCTTACAAAATTTTATAAAATTTGATACTTGACTTAAAGTTAACTTTAACTCTTATACTAAAGAAAACTCAAACACTTTTCTAACATCCGGACAAATTCATGAGCAATTCCCAAAACAACCCTCCAGTCGAAGCATCGGTCGTTGAGGCAAGCCCAGAGTCTGGTGCAACAAGTTGGATTTACGCCAAACCCCTTGAAGATATTGTGACCAAGGGTACGGCGTTGGCAAGAATTTCTGGAAAACAGGTTGCTCTTTTTAATACATCGGAGGGTATCAAAGCCTGCGATAATCGTTGTCCCCACGAGGGCTATCCCCTGACAGAGGGGAGTTTATCTGGGAAATGCACTCTCACCTGTAACTGGCACAATTGGAAGTTTGATTTAGATTCTGGTGACAATCTATACGGTGGCGACCAATTACGCACCTATCCCGTTGATATTCGTATAGGGGAAACTGGCCAGGAAGTCTGGATAGACGTTAGCGATCCACCCTATGCACAGCAATACGAGAAAATTAGGAATAATCTGCATGGTGCATTTATTGATCATAGCTATGACCGAATTGCGAGAGAGATTGCCAGACTGGAGAAAATTGGAGCCGATCCGCTAGACGCTATCAGACTATCGATAATGTGGTCTGTCGATCATCTGGAATTTGGGTGGACCCATGCCTATGCAGCCATGGCGGATTGGTTGTCAGTATATTTGGAATCAGAAGGAGACAAAGAATTGCAGCTGCTTTCTCTGGTGGAATGTGTTGCTCATACCTCATTCGATGTCCTACGGGAAGATGAATATCCTTTTAGTCCGAATACACAACCCTTTAATGCAAATGGATTCGTTGAGGCCATAGAATCTGAAGACGAGCCGACGGCCACAGCGATGATACGAGGAGGCTTGGCTCAAGGACTTCAATTTGAAGACTTTGAATACGCACTCACTCAAGCAGCATTTGCACACTATAATGATTTCGGCCACTCCTTAATCTATGTCACTAAAGCCCGGGAACTGATATTGATGCTTGGGATAGAAGTGGCAGAACCACTGCTTTTATCATTGGTTCGCAATCTGATATTTGCAACCAGAGAAGACAAAATACCGGAATTCCGGAGTTATCAATCCGTGTTGGAAAGCTGGACATCGACGCATACAGAAACTAATCGTGATTTAGCCTCGCCTTGTTCCGACCACTGGTTTAGAAAAGGAATTAAACCCTCATTGGAAACCACATTGAGTTTCAAACATCTCAGTGCAGACTCCATATTACACTCCGCTTTTGGATACATTAGCAAGAAATATGTTGAATTTCGACCTATCCCAGCAATATAAAACTCATATTAAGGTATCCGGAAACGTCAATTGGCTGGATTTCACCCATGGACTCACTTTTGCAAACGCGGTGAGAAAACAGTGCCAAAAGTTTCCAGCGTTGTGGCCCCAGGGTTTACTGCAAATGGCATGTTTTGCAGGCAGAAACGCGGCATTCGTCATAGACGAATGCCAATTTGATGAATGGAAGCCAGATTTATCGGACGGGAACCTGGACGCTCATATAGAAAATATACTGCAACAGGTTTTTGATCACGGATTAGATGAATATATCGTGTCCGTACATTGGATTAAGACAGCTCTTGCGGTGAAAGAAGAAATTAAATGCTGCAATGACGAGAGCGCCCAAATATTATTCGCCGCCCTAAACCGGTTCATTCACTCCCCCCTGAAAAGAAAACAACCACGCCGCACCGCCTACCAATCACTGGAATTCGTCGCAAAGGAATAGGCTAATCAATTTCAACTGCACTGCGGGTCATTAGCGATCCACTGATTGTTCACTGATCGCTCACTGGTTTCACATACTGGACTCTGACTCGTAGTACCGTTATTCCTTTTACACTAAACGAATTAATCGTTACTGATAACCATAATTTTCCTCTTGCTTCGAACCGGTTTTACGGTTTGGCTACAGTTTGGCTGGTGTGTCTTCACTAAATTTTCCAGCCTCTACTCGTGACCGGGTTCCGTTCATTTCATTTTCATTAGTTGAATCTGAATTTTGATGAAACAACGATTGCAATCGAAGCCCTTTGGTATCCGGAACGATGTGTCCGGTCATTTTCATTCCTGAAAACCTCGCCCACACCATTCGCTTCTTGGTTTCCTGGTGGGGCTGAAACCGATTCATATCTTCAACTGTCAATGAATCTCCCCTTATGAGATAACCCGACTGGATCGCCCGATCCATCAATTCGCAACCCCTACGGGTTCGAACCACCGCTGCATTAGAACCCAAATCCGTTTTTTGGGACACCCAATCTGGTGATCCACCATCCCAAGTGTCAGAAGCTGCTATATCAGCAGAGTCGCCGATACCATCCGGGCAGACTTTACATCGTGGCGGTAATTGCCATGCGGAATCATCCTCGCCCCAGAATTCGAGATAGTTTTTGCTTATAACTCTGCCATCCTGGGTTTTAATCGTAGTGGGACCAGGACATCCATAGCCACGATATCTGAGCGAAGTTACCTCATCAAAATTTACATCCAGATTCTTGAGAAACTTTCGCATTCCAGCGGGCTCCATAAACCCTCCACAAACCATGGTCAACATATAGAGGCAGTAGCGATCCACACGTTCATCGTGCCTCGCATAGTTTCTCAACGCGCTGATATCACAGGGAGTGCCAATGAAAGCAAACTTCTCCTTTTTCTCCTCGGCCTGATTCAGTACTTCTACAATGTCCTCCAGCGTTGCCGTGGGTCCATATCTCGACCCCGAAGCTTCAAGCACCTGCTCAACACTTCGACTAATAAAGGGTTGTCCAAAAGTTGGATTATGTGATGGTTCATGAGCGTGTAAAATGAAATCCACCTCACCAGATTCAATTAAATACAAACCCAGACCGGTCAATAGGCCACCAGTGGAAGCCATATGCCGAATCCTGGGACTTGCTGCATAGGAAAAATAGATCTCCTGAAAGATGCCCCAAACATCATCATTCTTACTGCCCTCATCGACCAGAGATTCAGGCATGCCCTCTACCCGTGTTCCCGGGCATACATCCATAATCTTATCAACTTCAGCATGTTTGAGAGTCTGCTGTATTAATGGTCTCTCGTATCCATTTGCTACGATTTCCATTTTTATCTTTTCAGGTCCAACCAGACTTTGACAAATACCGCAACCAATACACATTCCATGTTCGGTTATCTGGTTAAATTTCTGGTTTGGGGTCAAACCTGACTGAAGAGTTTTCAAGTAATCTGAAGCCATTTCTCTCAAAAATATTTGTTTTAAGGAGTCTTATTTCCAGTATACCAGATTGCATGGAAAGTTTATATTGAGAAATTTCAACAGCTAATCCATCATCGTCAAAATACTATCGGGAGCCTTTACTCCAATCCCTACAACATTCACAGTGATTTGACAGTCATGATTAGAGCATTGGGGTTTAAAGAACATTGGGGTTTAATGATTTATACAGTAAAATCCAGGCGGACAAATATCTCAGAGGTATGGCCCCATCACTTCAAGAAGAATTCGGCTGGATGGCAAGGACAATATTTTTCGATTTTCTGACTATCGATTCCAGTCAATAATGATCCTGATACCGCTCTGAGCGTTCTTAGATAATGTAATAAATCGCAATAAATCACAATAAATCGTTCGTGCATTCACCTACTGAGAATCTAACAATCCATGCAAAATCACCAAAAGTTTTATATTAATGGGCAATGGGTGGACCCGCTTACAGATGAAAGAATCGACGTCATTAACCCTGCCACAGAAAAAGCATTCAGCCAAATAGGGTCTGCCGGAGCTGAAGACGTTGATCGGGCGGTTAATGCTGCCCGGGATGCGTTCAACACTTACTCCACATGGGATGTCGAACAACGATTGACCCTACTTGAAGCGATCCTTGAATCTTACAAAGAACGATATGACGACATTGCTGGGGCAATTTCCATGGAGATGGGAGCGCCTCTGGATCTGGCGAGAGGTTACCAAACCCAATTAGGACAGAGCCACATTGTTGCTGCAATGCAGTCACTTCGTCGGTTTCGTTTTGAATCCGAAGAAGATGGGATGGTTTTACGGCATGAGCCCATTGGGGTCTGCGGATTGATTACTCCATGGAACTGGCCTTTAAGTCAGGTAGCTGTCAAAGTGTTCCCAGCATTAGCCGCAGGTTGTACAGTTGTATTGAAACCGAGCGAAGAGTCTCCTCTGGGAGCCATGGTGTTTGCTGAGGTTATGGATCAGGCTGGCGTTCCTCCTGGAGTGTTCAATTTGATTAACGGTTATGGCCCCGTGGCGGGCAATGCCATAAGTTCACACCCCAACATTGACATGATTTCATTCACAGGCTCTACCCGAGGTGGCATCGCAGTCGCCAAGTCTGCAGCCAACAGCGTCAAACGTGTTGGACAGGAACTAGGGGGGAAGTCCGCCAATATTATTCTGGAAGATGCTAACTTGTCGGAAGCAGTCATAAAAGGTATCCACTATGGCATGGGAAACAGCGGGCAGTCCTGCAATGCCCCCACTCGAATGCTGGTTCCTGAAGCAAAAATGGACGAAGCCATCGAAGCAGCCCAGATCGCTGTCGGTCAAATTACCGTTGATGACCCTGCGTTAGCTGGAGACCATCTCGGACCAGTCATCAACCTCTCACAGTTTGAAAAGATACAGGAGCTTATTCACAGAGGCATTAACGAAGGAGCAACACTGATCGCCGGCGGACCGGGCAGGCCCAGCAATTTCGAAACGGGTTATTACGTAAAACCTACAGTGTTTGCGAATGTCGACAATAATATGGTCATCGCCAGAGAGGAAATATTCGGCCCAGTGATCTGCATCATTGGCTACCAGAATGAAGAAGAAGCCATCCGGATAGCCAATGATTCTGACTATGGTCTCGCTGGATACGTTTGCTCGGAAAATATGGAACATGCGAAAGCCATCGCGAGTCGTTTGCGCGCAGGACAAATCGCGATCAACTATAAAGGCGGGAATGCCGAAACCCCCTTTGGAGGTTATAAACAATCCGGCAATGGACGAGAAAGGGGTAAATGGGGATTGTTAGAGTTTCTCGAAGTAAAGGCAATTACCGGACTATAAATGACTGGACTATAAATGGCATGAGCCTTTACACTGTTCTGCTTGAATTCCAGACTGGCCCTCGCCAGTCCTCCAACACACAAAATACCGCGATAAAAATACCGCGATAACCGATAACCTTATCCACCCTCGACAACTTTTTCGACAAAGGCGGAATAAGCCGGTTGGGCTACCAGGAGACTACCAATCAAGAGGCCACGGACAGAAAACTACCGATACTGATTGGCAAACATTAAGACGGCATTGACAAAGTGCTGACGGATCCGTTCCAGACGATCACCGTGATGGAGCACTGTTTTTGAGACTATTCTTTTCTTTACATTTTGCCCTCCCTGGGTTTCTACAGATACCTAGGCAACAATGTGGTCAGAGCCGCTTAACATTCCAGTGAAAAATGCATTCGCATCGCTTCTCACTCTGAGCCGTTCGATTTCCACTTTAATATTTCTTTGACTGGAGGTGGAAATCATGCCGGCATATTGCATGGCAGTAAGGATGCCGTACTCCAGATTCATTTCTTCATATACATCCACTTTTTCCCATTGTGCCCTGACTCTGGGAGCCAACTCAACGGTGATATTGCGATACGACTTTGCTGGACTAACAATTAAATTTTCATCGTCAGCTTTTCTCGGGCTGGCTGGGTTATTGACTGAATTATTGTCATCAACAAAACTGACGAAGTCCCCCTGTAAATTAACCGCTGTTCTATTTCTTCCTCTTACGCATTCATATTGGGTTTCGCTAGTGTAGAAAACGTTTTTGAAATTACTAATAACCCTCACCACTCCAGAGGCACCGATGTTATTTGCATATTGTTTCAGTTCTTCATGGACCTGAACAAACAAGCTATCACAAAGGGTTTTTAATACCATATCGTACTGTTTCTGGGCTTCATTTCGGGTCAAGCCTGTGGCTGCTGAAGCCTTGGGCTTTCTGGGAGTACTGCCCCGGATGGTAAACCCTCTATTCTCGATTTTCCCTAAGGCTTCAGGGTAAGTTTGATTGCCGAAATAAACCGGAATATCATTATATCCCTGTTGGCCCTGTAACGCCTCAGCGATACTGAATTTGATCCGTATTGTTCTGGCATGGGCTGGATGAAACACCATTATCCCAAGTATCAACCAGGAAAAAATCAATGTTCTCAGCCATCCTGGACCCATCGCTCCTGACTTTATCGTAATCTGCATCTTCTTCTTAACTCCGCTACCCTTATCATGGGAGACTGTGTATGGTTTCTACCTCATTTTGTACGCGGGCTTCTATTCGCTTTACCAATTTTTTATAGCCCGAGCCTTCAGGTATAGTGAATCAGACAAAAAAAGTCCACCAAAAATATTGCCTTCCTGTCAGAGGGCTTTTGGTGGACGAATGATCCGGAGCATGACATTCAACGGAAGCGGAGGATTAAAACCGGACAAACGAAATTAGTCTTTTAAATTCCATCACTGGGGGTCAATACCCGTTCAGCTTGTTTTTCAGGAGAGAGGGACTGAAATTCTTCCCATCCCGCATCATAAATTGCTTCATAGGCCGCCTTGTTTTCACTGAACCAGGCATCGGCTGATTCGGCTAGTTCATAACGTTGAGTACCATCTTTCCATTTAAGAAATCGATCATCATCAGTATTAAACTTCGTGGTGCCATCGGTTTTTAACGGGGTTGGAGCAAATCTTGACGGCCATATCGGGCGAATAATCACATAATAGGTTTTATTCGCCTCAACCTCTGCTGGCATGAAATCAACGTCCTGGATATGGGTCATAAATACTTTTTTACCCGGTTTGGTCCGATGCGCGATTTTCGACTTATCTGCCATGGTCCCTACAAAAGACAGCTCACCATCGCTCTTCTCAAACAGGTTCATGCTCACGCCACCCATAATAAACGAGGATCGCATAAAGACCACCACTGCAGAGTCGTCGCTAGGCGCCGGTATTTCATTGGTCTCTGACTTAATACTATGGCTGGTCATACATCCGGTTAACACTAACGCAGCGGATAACATAGCAGCGAGTTTCATTACTTTTTTCATACTGGTAGTTTTATTGTCAGATTAAGGAATAAGGTAGCTATCAATACAAACTGGATTTAACGGTAGTCTGATCCGTTCAATATAATTCCAATCCTTTGGCCTGGAGCGAATCAGACTGCTTGGGTCGATTCTAAAGGTGAAGGGTTCGATATAAAATCACCAAAAAGTACTATTCCTGCATGAATATCTGCATTTAGAGCAGGCCTTCTCAGATTGAAAAACGTCCATCCGTCTGCTAATTGCAATTCCACTCTCTTGTAACCAGTAACATTACACTATCCGTATTATCGATACTTTCCATCGGTTGAACTCGCCACACTCACCAGACATACGTCCTCCGTCCTACTCGATTAAACCATCCTTAGTCAGCGATAGCCTCCATTAAGCTCAGGAATAGCTTGACCTCTTCGATAGTGTTGTAATGGCACATGGATACTCGAACACAGTTTTCCATACCCAGGGGAATCAACACATTTCCTGAAAAATAATCGTTCTTTCGAACATGAGTCCGCACCCCGCCCTCGTTTAATTTTGTCACTACTTCCGCAGAAGGCACTCCTTCAACCGCCAATGAAACCAGCCCTTCCCGATAAGGGTTATCGTATCCACCGATGGCAAAAACCCTGGGCATATCTTTCAGGCCTTTTTGTCCATGAACGCCGTTGCACATGGCATCAACCAGTGTCGCTTCATGCTTGCTCATGGCTTTCCCCGCCTCAACAAGTCGAGTTCTGCGATCGTCGGAATCCGTAAAATGGGAACCTAACCAGTCGAGATAATTGACGACTTCCGAAAAAGTAGCAAAGGCTGACGTATCTCTGGTTCCAAGTTCCCAGAAATCTTCTGCCGTGCCATCTAATTTGTCATGGGGTAATACGCTTAATCTGGGAGAGACCCAAGCAACCCCATAATTATGTTTGGAAAAAACTTTATAGGCAGAGACTGCAAAAGCATCGATATTGTAGTCATCCAGATCCAGTGCCCCATGAGCCGCGTGCTGGATACCATCAACGATAATGTAACAATCCGGCGATACTGATCGAATGGCTTCCACTACTTTCTTAACGTCTACCCCCATTCCAGTAACTGGGCTGGTTTGAATTATGGTGGCTACCCGGGTATTGGGGGTAACGTATTTTTCGTAGTCTTCCGGGGTAATTGCAGCGGTATCATCGTTATGAGGAATAGACACGTACTTCTTATTTCCAATTTCGCACCAACGTTGACAGGCACTAACTGTGGCGGGATGCTCCAACGTACTTCCTAGCACTTCTCCACCCGTTTCCGCTCCCAGAATCGCAGTGCGCACTAACCGAAACAGTAGCTCTGTTCCACTCTCCCCAACAAAGACTAATCCATTATCGACCCCCAGAAACAACTTAATGTCCTTACGAGCCTTATCAATCACCCTGACCAGCTCGTGGGAAGCAGGATTATCCCGACCCTGGTTATCAGGGATGGCGGCGAAATGTGTATTCACTTCTACCACTGATTTAAGCGTAAGTGAGCCTCCAGCATTTTCAAAAAATACCCTTTTTCCCTGATAGGGACAGTTATCAACATGGTGGAACCGGTTACGAATTTCTGTGAGTAATTGAGGATTAAACATGGTCTGTTCGTTCTTAAAATTGAAATATATATCGACGATATGGATTTAGAGATACGAATGGAAATACAAATACAGAATAATTTTCTTTATTCCAGCAGATGATTTCAGCAAATGGTAAATCTCTCTAACTCCGCCTTTACCGAGGTTTCGTTACCTTCGTCCAGACTCAATCGTCTGAACTCCAGACACTAATCTTTTTCGGAATCAATCCTGTTCATCATGCCGTCATCGTATCGACGGCCGTAGACGGTATCTTCATTGATTAACTCGTCAAGTTGTTGCACAACGGAACCAGGCAATGAGATATCTCCGGCTCCGGCGTTTTCAATCATATGATCGATGCGTTTAGTGCCTGGGATAGGAACCAGATCATCCTGGGCAAGCAGCCAGGCAAGGGCCAACTGCGCCATGGTGCAGCCTTGCTCTTCGGCAATACGAGCATATGGTACAAGGAGTTTTGTATTTTTGTTGTAATTCTCCGGCTCAAACCGGGGTCGGGCAACTTCAGTGCGGATATCGCCTTCCTCCATCTGTGATATCTCAATGGATTTTCCGGTAAGAAATTATCTTGCCAATGGAGAAAAAGGGACAAACGTGACGCCCAGTTCCCGGCAGGTTGCCAACATTTTTCTTTCCGGAGTACGACTCCAAAGTGAATATTCCGATTGCACTGCGGTAATCGGATGGGTTGCATGGGCTCGGCGCAGGCTCCGTGAACTGGTTTCAGAAATACCAATGGTTTGAATTTTTCCTTCCTCCACGAGTCTGGAGAGCGCCCCTATGCTTTCTTCAATAGGAACCCGGTGATCAATTCGATGAAGATAATACAAATCAATCACCTCAGTGTTCAACCTCTGCAAACTTTCTTCACAGGTTTTTTTCAACACTTCAGGTCGACCATTCACTTCGGTTACGTCTTCCTCATTGCGAAAAATGCCGCACTTACTCGCAAGCACATAGTCATTTCGGCGGTGTGAAAGATACTTTCCTATAATGGACTCGCTATGCCCCATTCCATACATGGCAGCAGTATCAAAAAAGGTATAGCCATTATCCAACGCCTGATTGAAAAGGGCTCCTGCCTCCTCATCTGATGGCAGCGAACCATAACCCATGGAAATATTCATACAGCCAAGACCGATGGCTGAAACTGAGAATGGGCCAAGTTTTCTATGATGCATGGTTATTGTTTGGGTTGGTTAAATTACATTGTGAGTCAAACCAGGTAAAACGGGCTAGGTAAAACAGACCAGGTAAAATTAAGGTCGAGACAGGATTCAGATAAAAAACAAAGGAGAAAGAACAATAAGATAGATAAACTCCGAACTCTCATTAACCTGGGCTTTCACAAATAGGAACGTGGGGATGCTATCTTGAAGTGAATATCAAAAGCAAATCTTCGTTGGCTTAATCAACTCCCAGGATATCGCGACATCGAACATGATATTGAACGTGGTATCGCCCATTGGCCTCATGAACCGGCTATAATGAAAAGGTCATAATAATAGCCTGATTCGATCTAATTGGATTCCAATACAGCAAAGGCGCAAAAGGCTCGTGTTGACCAGAGATAGCCTGGTTCCATCATTCCTGCCGACCGGTCCAGCGTTAACTACCGTTAACTACATGGTATCCGTAAATTTATAATACGTCGACAAGTCAATCCAGGTCCACCGATTTCCAATGCGCTGATTTCCAATGAATGAACCAATTGAGAGAATTCCGTGAAGTGATGGACTCTGCTTCAGGCCAACCATATGAACGTTCCGGTGTGCTACCCTCCTCTCCCAATCGACTTGAGACTCTATTGCAGAATCTCCCTGGGATGGCCTACCGATGTTTGAATCGCACCCATTGGCCTATGGATTTTGTTTCAGATGGATGCTTTGAATTATGTGGATATCATCGATCAGAGATTGAAAATCAAAGTGTCTTGTGGGGAGACTTCACTCACCCTCAGGATATCCGGGAAGTGGATAGGAAGGTTCGCCTCGCCACGGAACAACGACAGCCGTTTGAGGTGGAATACCGAATTATCGCAAAGGACGGAACTCAAAAATGGGTTTGGGAACGCGGTCGGGTCGTGGATATTCGACATGATGGTGTGGCGGTATTGGAAGGCTTTATTACGGATATCACGGATAGAAAACTCTCTGAAGCTGCTTACATTCATGCTAATGCCTTTGCTCAGGCGGTGGTGGATTCTGTTACCGAAGCAGTGATCACTATTGATAATCAGGGGCATATTGAGTCTTTCAATCAGGCGGCCCAGGGAATGTTCGCTTTTCGGTCCACAGAAGTGATCGGAGATCAATGCCGGATATTAATTCGAACTTCTAACTACCGGGAGTTTGATCAGTTTTTTAAACACTGCCGGGACCAGCTTGATCCCGGCAATCCTGCAAGGCCAACCAGTATTGGAATGGAAACCAGAGGAAACAAAAAAACCGGAGAATTTTTTCCAGTACACCTCACGATTGGTCCAGTGCAGGATAAGATAGAAACTAAATATGTCTTGCTTATTCGCGATCTGACGGAACAAAAAGCCGCAGAAAAAGAAGCCGCAGACCAACGGGAACTACTGGCTCATGCGGATCGGCTTAATACACTGGGAGAAACCGCAGGCATCGCCCACGAGATCAATCAACCCTTAACAGCCATATCAATGTATGCCAATTCTGGTTTGAGTTTTCTTGATCGAGGGCCTAAGGATCTGAGCCGGGCCAGGGAGGCACTTAACAAGTTAAGTGAGCAGGCCCATCGAGCGGGTGCGATTATCGAACATATGCAGAAGATGACCCGACCCCGGGATAGTCGGCATGAAATCACCAATTGCGAATCTCTTATCCGGGATGTTCATAAACTTGCAGAGGTTGAAGCCCAGTCAAGGAATTTCGTTATTGTGCTGGATCTGCCTGTCAAGATACCAAGGGTCAAATGTGACCCAATTCAAATCCAGCAGGTTATCTTTAATCTTTTAAGAAATGGGATGGAAGCAATGGAATCATGTTCATCAAGACAGGAACGCAGAATCATACTCAGCGTACGCGTCATAAAAGACGGAATAAATAAAACCATGGCAGATAGGCAAATATCAGATAAGCAAACAATAGAGAAGCAGATAAAAATTTCTATTGTTGATAAAGGACCCGGCATCCCAACCGACGTCGGGGAACAGTTATATCAACCATTTGCAACCACCAAATCTTCTGGCATGGGCTTAGGTCTGTCTATTAGTCGATCTATTATCTCGGCCCATCATGGCGTTCTCGAATACGCCAACAATCCTTCTAAAGGAGCCACCTTTTATTTTACGCTTCCTTGTGTATCTCTCGATGCGCTAGTGGATCAGACCGGTGAATAGTCTTCCCATAAGCCCGGGCAAACCTCAAAGCCCCGATACCACCTCCACAATGGTTCAGAAGGTATTTATCATCGATGACGATGTGGCGGTAAGAGACGCCATGGGCATGTTGTTAGACTCAGAAGATCTCCCCCATGTGGGTTTCGAATCCGCTGATAGCTTCCTCGGTTTCTATGACGGCAATCAATCCGGATGTCTGGTTTTAGACATTCGCATGCCCGGCATGACGGGATTGGAACTGCAAAAAGTCATGTCAAAATTCCAGTCATTGCTACC
>JAAHTH010002510.1_pt1 | contig 13901 bp, 20 predicted proteins | sample 6116091 | NCBI WGS metagenome assembly JAAHTH01 (sample SAMN13939990, study PRJNA603662) | sponge metagenome | isolation source: marine sponge | host: Mycale hentscheli | place: New Zealand | collected 2006
CTGTAAGAATGATGGGTGGCTCACCCTATTCAGGCGGACAAAGCCGTTATAGAATAGCCGCAAACTACGGAACAAGTATTTTTCAAGGCGACCTAGTAATGCAAGTTACTGGTGGTGGTGTTGAAATCCACGCAGATGGTGGAACGGTTCCTATAGTTGGCGTATTCAACGGTTGTATGTACACAGACCCAACAACATCAGAGCAAGTATTTAGTAATTATTACCCTGCAAGCACTAACGCTTCAGACATAATTGCTTTTATACACGATGACCCTAATACGGTCTTTGAAATCCAAGCAGACGACACTTTCCCAGTGGCTGACTTGTTTGGTAATTTCGATATCGTCTACACAAACTCAGGAAGTACCTATACAGGTATCTCAGGAGCAGAGTTAGACGTAACAACAGGCGCAACTGCAACAAGTTTGCCGCTAAAAGCAATTGACGTAAGTCAAGACCCTGATAACTCAGACGTTGCTTCAGCAAACACAAATGTTCTAGTTGTAATTCAAAATCATATAGCAGGCGTTAAAGGCGCAGGCTTAGCATAAGGAGTAATTAGATGGCTATAAGTAGGTCGCAATTAGCGAAAGAATTAGAACCCGGTCTAAATGCACTTTTTGGACTTGAATATGACGAAAACAATGAAGAATACAAAGAACTATATTCTATAGAAGACTCTGATAGAGCCTTTGAAGAAGAAGTGCTTGTAGTTGGATTTGGTGCAGCTCCTGTCAAGGAAGAGGGTGCAGGCGTTAATTTTGATAGTGCTTCAGAAGGCTACACAGCGAGATACACACACGAAACTGTGGCTCTTGCTTTTGCTTTAACTGAAGAAGCTATTGAAGATAACCTGTATGACCAATTAGGTAGAAGATACACAAAAGCATTGGCACGTTCAATGCAGCACACCAAAGAAGTAAAAGGAGCAAATGTATTAAACAATGCGTTTGATGCTAATTTTGCTATTGGTGATGGACAGCAATTAATATCCACAGCACATCCGCTAGCGGGTGGTGGTACAGCTCGTAACAGAGCTACAACAATGGCTGACCTAAATGAAACTTCACTTGAAGATAACATAATTGATATATCAACATTTGTTGATGACAGAAACCTAACTATTGCGGTTAGACCTGATAAATTAATCGTTCCACCACAATTAACATTTGTGGCTGATAGACTTTTAAATACTCCGGGTAGAGTGTCAACATCAGATAATGACATTAACTCAATTAAAAACCAATCTTCAATACCAAATGGTTTCAGCGTAAACCATTATCTTAATGACCCTGATGCTTATTTCATTATGACATCGGTTAATGCAGATGGAGAAGGTCTAAAAATGTTCAATAGAACAGGAATGGAAACTTCTATGGAACCTGAATTTTCAACAGGTAACATTAGGTATAGAGCTAGAGAAAGATACTCATTTGGTGTCTCTAACTGGCGTGGAGTTTTTGGTTCTCAAGGAGCTTAAGGTTCTTAAAACCAATAAGGGGAGCTTCGGCTCCCTTTTTTTATTTCTAAAACTAATATACAATCAATAGACTAGGATTAATTAACTTGTTTTACCAACTGACCTAGCAGACAAGCCAAGATGGTAAGACTTATTTCCTTAGGAGGAAATTATGGCAAAATCAACATTCTCAGGTCCGGTCAAGTCATTGGCAGGATTTATTACAGCAGGTGTAAACAGCAGTGTTAGCTTAACAGCAGATACAACACTAACTGTTGATTCACATGCAGGCAAAATTTTATTATGTAATGATGCAGACGGTAAATTTACTTTACCATCAATTGTTACAACAACACCAAGCGACCCATCAGACCCTAATCAGGCTAATAACATTGGTGCTTCTTTCTATTTCTATATAGAAACAGCAGCAACAGACTTAGACATCTTAACTGATGGTACTGACAAGTTTAAAGGCGCAGTGCTTGTTGCTGTAGACGATGGCGCAAAAAAAGCTTTTGTACCGGGAGCTTCTAACGATGTTATGACTTTAAATGGTTCTACAAAAGGCGGTATAGTCGGTAGTGTTGTACAGGTTACAGCTATTGATACAGCTACATACCTTGTTCATGATTCATTATTAGTTGGTTCAGGAACAATAGTAACACCATTTGCTGACGCATAAGGAGTAGATTATGGCAGATGCAGTAACATCAACAACTATAGTAGATGGTGAAAGACTGGCTGTAATTCAGCTTACAAATACCTCTGATGGCACAGGCGAGTCTGCTGTCACCAAAGTAGATGTAAGCGCCTTATCATCAAGTAGTAATGGGCAAGCATGCACAGGCGTAAAGCTTGGAAAGATTGTTTATTCTACTTTTGGTATGAGTGCAAGGCTCTTATGGGTTGCTGACACCAATACTGTGTGTTGGGACCTAAACTCTGACTATGCAGATTCAGAAGATTTTTCTGAATTTGGTGGTATTTTAAATACTGCTGCAGCGAGTGGAAAAACTGGAGACATAGCTTTAACCACGACTGGTCACACCAGTGGTGATACCTATGTCATAGTCCTTACACTTATTAAGAACTACGGTTAAAATTTCTTATGGCAGTAAAAAAGCCTAGAAAAAAAACCAAGCCTATAAAGAAGACGACTGGAAAGGGTGGTAATTACCGCCCTACCAAGTCAGGTGCGGGCATGACCAAGAAAGGTGTAAAAGCTTATAGAAAGGCTAATCCCGGGTCAAAGCTCAAAACAGCCGTAACAGGCAAAGTTAAAAAAGGTAGCAAAGCAGCTAAAAGACGTAAGTCTTATTGCGCAAGGTCTCTAGGACAATTAAAGCGTAGCTCTGCTAAAACTAGAAACGACCCTAATTCAAGAATTAGGCAAGCAAGAAAAAGGTGGAAATGCTAATGGCTAAATCAAAAACACCAAGCAATGTAACCAATAAAAGTTTATATAGCAGAGTAAAATCAGAAGCTAAAAGAAAATTTGACGTTTACCCTTCTGCTTATGCAAATGCTTGGCTTGTAAAAACATACAAGAAAAGAGGCGGTAAATATTCAGGAGCTAAAAAAGCTGCTACAGGTGGTGTCATAAAAGCAAGCACAGGTGGCTTTATAGCAAAAGGTTGTGGTGCTGTGATGGAGCCTAGAAGAAAAGTTACAAAAATGCGTGGTAGGTAATGGGTTTAGGTAAATGGTTTAAAGAAGAATGGGTTGACATAGGCTCACCTAAAAAGGGTGGTGGCTATGAGAGTTGTGGTAGAAAAAAAACCAAAGGCTCTAAAAGAAAATACCCTAAATGCGTACCCAAAGCAGTTGCTAATAGAATGTCTAAGTCAGAAAAAAAATCAGCAGTAAGTAGAAAAAGGTCAAAAAAACAAGGAGTTGGTGGTAAGCCAACTAATGTAAAAACATTTGCAAAATGATTACGCAGGCTTCTATAAAGGAAGAAATTAGAGATTGGTCAAAAGAGGTTTTAGAAACTGAAGACCCCGTATGTCCTTTTGCTAAAAAAACATGGGAAACAGAAAAAGTAAATGTGGTTTTGTCCCAGTGTATTCACTGGACAGATTTAATTGACATAAGCAAAGATTTTCCCAAAGATAAGGATGTTGTCATATATTGTGATTTAAACATGGATGTTAATGCTTTTCATTTTGATAGCAGAATATTGATGTTAAACTCTTACTTGCAACCGCATAACCTTTGGGTAATGGGGTTTCATCAAGACCATGAAGCAAAAGAAGTAGTGGAGCAAGAACATTTTGAACCACATTTTGAAGAAAGCTATAATATGGTCTTTATGCAAAGATTAGATGAATTAAACAAAGCGTCTGAAAGATTGCAAAAAATAGGTTATTATAATAATTGGAATGTAGAAGATTTCCAAAATATTTTAAAAAGAAGGAGTAAATAATGGCAAAATCACTAAAAGGACTTAAAAAGTTAGTAGGCGGATTATCAAACTCAGACAAATCTGAATTAGCTAAATCCATGAAAGACAGCAGCGTTGTTAAAATGGCAGGCGGTGGAGCTATGCCAAAATCAGGTGTTGTAAAGATGATGGGTGGCGGCAAAGCAGGCGTTAAAAAAATGCGTATGGGCGGCAAAGCAGGCGTTAAAAAACTTGGTAGAGGCGGAAAACTTAAGAAGTAAATTATGGCAGTATCAGGCTCAAAAAACTTTGAACTAGATGTAGCTGATTACATTGAAGAAGCATTTGAAAGATGTGGATTAGAGCTAAGAACTGCTTACGACCTCAGAACAGCTAGAAGAAGTCTTAATTTATTGTTGGCTGAATGGGCAAACCGTGGTCTTAATCAATGGACTATAAAAGAAAAAACCATAACGATGGTTGCAGGTACAACATCTTATAATATTGACCAAACAGATAGCACAGCAGCAATTGATGTCTTAGATGCATTTATGAGACAAACTGTAAATTCTGAGAACTCAGACATACAAATGACTAGACTATCAAGAAGCGATTACTCTGCGGTACCCAACAAATCATCAACAGGAACGCCTTTGCAGTTTTTTGTAGATAAACAAATATCACCAACAATAAGCGTATATCCAACCCCGGATGCAAATACTACATATACTGTGCATCTAAACGTGCTTACTAGAATGGATGATGTAGATGCAGCTACTAATACATTACAGTTACCATTTAGGTTTTATCCATGTTTAGCAGCAGGTCTTGCTTACTACATATCAATTAAAAAAAGTCCTGACAGAACTGGGTTACTCAAACAAATATATGAGGAAGAGTTCCAAAGAGCTTTAGATACAGATGAAGATAGAGCCTCTTTTAGCATAAACCCTGATATATCTAGTTATAACATCGCATAATGGCTTTTGCATCTAACAAAAACGCATATGCAATTTGCGATAGATGCGGCTTTAGATATGGCTTAAGAGAATTGCGCAAAGAATGGAATGGTTTAAAAACATGTCCTGAATGTTATGAGTCTAAGCATCCCCAGTTAAATCCAGTCAAAAAGATTGCTGACCCACAAGCTGTAAGAGAGCCAAGACCTGACACAAGCGTATCGCCAACAAGTTTTACAGTATATACAAACTATGACTTAGGCATAATAGGTCAAAAATTAACCATTCCGGACAGCATGACAAGTGCAGTAGGGACAGTTACAATAACAACATCATGAGTTTTACATTATCAACATTAAAAACTACGATACAAGATTATTTAGAAAGTGATGAAACAACTTTTGTAAATAACCTTAATACTATTATTTTACAAGCAGAAGAAAGAATACTTAAATCAGTACAGATTCCTGACCAAAGAAAAAATGTACAGGGTAATGTTTCACAAGATAATAGATTTTTAAATACACCTGCTGATTTTTTAGCACCGTTTTCATTGGCTGTTATAAGCTCAAACAACTATGATTACCTAGATTTAAAACACAACTCTTTTATAAAAGAATTTGTAACCGATACAACCACAAGAGGTAAGCCAAGATATTACGCTATATTTGACCAAGGTTCTTTTGAAATAGCTCCTGTGCCTGACACAAACTATTCTATGGAATTACATTATTTAGCACAGCCTGCGTCATTAACTGCGGGTGGTGACTCAGGAACCACATATTTGTCTACAGATGCACCTGACACCTTGCTATACGGTTGTTTATTAGAGGGTGCTGTATTTTTAAAGCTAGACCCAAATGACGTTGGTTTGTATGAAGCAAGATTTAAAGAAAGTTTACTAAGATTAAAGAACCTAGGTGAAGGAAGAGATACTAGGGACGAAATGAGGTATGATTCACTAAGAACAAATGTAACATAAGTTTCAGTTAAGGAGAGATAATATGAAACCAATCAAAAAACTAAAAGGTAAAACTGTAGCTATTGTCGGTTTAGGCAAAAGTTGGTTTGACTACAACCTTGCAAAATCACACAGCGTAAAATTTGATGAAGTATGGGCAATCAATGCTGTGGCTTCAGTAATATTTCATGACCGTGTGTTTATGATGGACCCGCCAAGTAGATTTCTTGATACACAAGATGCAGGCGGACAAACTGACTGCATGAAAGAACTGCTAACAAATCACAATAAGCCTATTTACACATGTGAAAACGATGCAAGGTGTAAAAACCTTGTTGAATATCCTGTACAAGAAATAGTTAAAGAAACCAATTGTCACTATCTAAACAATACGGTAGCTTATGCAGTTGCATTTGCTTACTGGAATGATGTAGCCAACATAAAGTTATTTGGTATAGATTTTACATATAAGAACAACTTATATTTTGCAGAAGCGGGAAGAGCCTGTGTAGAGTTTTGGTTAGTAAAATGTATGGAAAAAGGTATTCAGGTTGAGGTAGCGTCTAGCAGCTCATTGCTAGATACCAACATTCCCGGTGAACAAAGACTGTACGGATATCATCGTTTAAAAGACCCTTATGTTCCTGTGCAGGGTAAAGATGGTTTAGAAGTAAAAAAAATTAGCGAGCTTAAAGTACAAAAAAAACAAATACTGCCACAAATTGCAGACAGGTATGACAGTCACCTGAAAGCGCCGGAGCCAAATAAATGGTAATAAAAATAACGCCTGACGGAGTGCCTGAATTGGGGATGGTTGAGGTAGCTACAACCAAGTTCGGAGGTCATCCACCTGAGTTTTGGGCAAAGCAATTAACAGAAAAAATAGTTGGTTTTTCGGACGATAATGAAGAACATGTAAAAGCTCAGGCTAGAGCTTACCAAGATTTAATTTACCAAGTTTGTTTGATATATATTAAAAATGCTTTAAAATCTTATAAGGCTACCTTAATTCAAGATTTATCTAGTGGAGGTAGTGAAGATTTAGCAAAAATAATAAAAGGTATTTAATATGGCAATTACATCTACTCTTACAACAAGCTTTAAAGTAGAGCTTTTGACAGGAACGCACAACTTTACCAACTCAAGCGGTAATAGTTTTAAGTTGGCTTTGTACACCAGTTCAGCTACTTTGGGTGCTGCAACAACTGCTTTTACAACTACAGGACAAGCAAGTGGCACAAACTATACATCAGGTGGAGCTGCATTAACCAATGTAACGCCTTCTGCTACTGGGACTACTGCGGTAACTGACTTTTCTGATTTAACATTTAGTACAGCTACTATCACAGCTAGAGGTTGTATGATTTACAATGATACTAACAGTGATAAATCAGTAGCAACTATTGACTTTGGTGGTGACAAAACATCAACAGCAGGCGACTTTACTATAGTATTTCCTGCTAAAGCAGCAGCTACAGCTATTATTAGAATAGCTTAGAAGATGAAACATGCCGTTTGCAAAGTTTCAATTTAAAGCAGGAATAGACAGAGAAGGAACCAGTTACACCAATGCGGGTGGTTGGTTTGATGCTTCTCTTGTCAGATTTCGCAAAGGCTTTGTAGAAAAAATAGGCGGTTGGACAAAACAAACCGCTACATCATTTTTAGGTACATGTCGTAACCTATTTCCATGGATATCATTAGAAGGCAATAAATACTTATTTATTGGCACGCATTTAAAAGCATACATACTTGAAGGCACAAGCTTAAACGACATAACTCCCATAAGAGCAACAACAACTAATGGTGTAACTTTTGCTGCCACAAATGGCTCTGCAACTATTACAGCAACAGATTCTACTCACGGAGTTGTGGTTAATGACTTTGTTACTTTTAGTGGTGCAGTAAGTCTTGGTGGCAATATCACTGCAACTGTTTTAAACAAAGAGTATCAGGTAGTTTCAGTACCAAGTGCAAATACATTTACGTTTACAGCAACGGCTACAGCAAATGGTAGTGATACGGGAAATGGTGGCTCAGGAGTTGATGCAGCTTACCAATTAACTGCAGGCTTGGACGTATTTATACAATCCACAGGATATGGTTCAGGTACTTGGGGTCAAGGTGCTTTTGGTGCCTCTACTAGCTTAAGCTTTGCTAACCAATTAAGATTATGGTCATCAGATAACTTTGGTGAAGATTTAATATTGCATCCTAGGGGTGGCAGTATTTATTATTGGGATGAGTCCAACGGCACTACTACAAGAGCTGTAGATATCACTACTCTTTCCGGTGCAAACTTATCACCTACAGTTGGATTACAAACCATAGTAAGTGATACGGACAGGCACGTTATCGTATTGGGCGCAGACCCGGTATCAGGTGGTGCAAGAACAGGCGTTGTTGACCCTATGAACATAGCTTTCTCAGACCAAGAAAGCATCACCGAGTGGGAGCCAAAAACTACAAATACAGCAGGTTCTCTAAGATTATCTTCAGGTAGTGAAATCAGAGGTGGATTAAGAGCAAGACAAGAAACATTAATATGGACTGATACTTCTATGTATAGTATGCAGTTTGTTGGACCGCCATTAACTTTTGCAGTTAATTTAATTAATGAAGGCACAGGTATGATTGGACCTAATGCAGCTATCAACTCTCCTAATGGAGTCTTTTGGATGGGCGATGATGGTTTCTATTCTTACAATGGTGCGGTGCAAAAATTACCTTGCAGTGTATTAAGTTATGTTCAAGAAGATTTAGATTTAGGGCAAGCATTTAAAGTGTTTGCATTATTAAACAAAGAGTTTAATGAAGTGTGGTGGTTCTATCCTGCAGAAAGCGATGGCACTGAAGAGATATCAAGATATGTTATATACAACTATTTAGAAGGCGTTTGGTCTATAGGTCAGTTAGTTAGAACTGCTTGGGTTGACCAAAATGTATTCGGAAAACCATTAGCCACTGCTAATAATTATTTGTTTAACCAAGAAGACGGCGATGATGCAGATGGCTCACCTATGGATGGGGTCTTTATTGAAAGCTCAGACTTTGACTTACAAGAGGGCAACAACTTTACATTTATCAGAAGAATTATGCCCGATGTAAAATTTTATGGCACTAATGTTGAAACAGGTGTCCCGCAGATAAATATGTTGCTTAAAACTAGAAACGCACCAAGCGAATCTTTAACCACAAAAGCAACTACAGATATATCAAATAATACTGACCAAGTGCATGTAAGGGCAAGAGGCAGACAGGCTGTATTAAGATTGCAAAGCGATGATGATGCTGCAGTAGATAATAGAACAGGTTATAAGTGGAGATTAGGATATACAAGACTAGATATCCAACCTGACGGTAGAAGGTAATGGCTAAATTATTGCCAAGCAGGCTGCCCTTAGCAACGCAAGAGGTAACGCCTGAGGTCTTTAATAGACTGGTTAGAGTTTTAGAGATTAACTTAGGGCAATTTGACCCTAACAGCACACCTAGGTTTAACGCTACAGAGTTATCAGAATTGAATTTTGTACAAGGTGATGTAATATGGAATACAACACACAACGTATTACAGGTGTATAACGGCAATGAATGGATTGATTTGACGTTATTTGATGAACAAGGATATGAGGCAACAGCTAGCTTAGGCTTTGTCTCTGTTATAACTGGTGGTAATATATCAGTAAATATTAGATAGGAAATTAATATGGCAGATTTAAGAGATAGAATAAACAATTTAATGGGCGAGGTAAGACAGCCTATGAGATTTGCAGAAGGTGGTATGGCTCAAATGTCACAACAAGAGGGTATGGCTGAAATAGAAATGTCTAAAGAAGAAGCTATGCAAGAAATATTTATACCATTAGCTGAAAATGGCTATGAGCAAGAAGTTATGGCTATATTAAATAACCCGATAGATTCAGAAGTATCTATGCAGGCACAACAAGTTTTAGTACAAGTATTAAGCCAAGACCCTGAATTTGATATGAATGATTTTCAAATGGCTTTGTCTTTAGTAGCACCGCAATAAGATTGTTAGATGTTGGCGCAAACTAACATAGAACAAGAATACCAATTAAAAAATCTTTTACTTGGCTTTGCGTCAGACTGGTTCGTAGAAAAAGAAACACTTGAAAAAGCAAAAGAAACATTACCAATACTTAGCGATTTTTATAATGAAAGAGCAGAACGTTTAGATAACCTGCCTTTAAACTCTATTATTAAAGAACCTTTGCCCGATGTACATACGGTGCCTTTGTTTAGCAAAGAGCTATGCAATTTGCTTGTAAATGAAATGCACAATATGACAGAGCATTTTGGTTTTGAGCCAAATGAAGAAGAGGATGAGCTAAGACAGATACCTGAAATAGTTTTATACGATAAATGTCCACAGCTTTATCACTCATTAATGCAGGTGGTTGATTCTATTATAAATCCAATATTATTAAGTATTTGGAATAGGCACGTTACTGGTGGTAATATACAGATAGCTAACTACAATTTAAAAGATAAAAAACAGGGAGCTTGGCATCACGATGCTAGTTCTGATATAAGTATAGTAGTACCTCTTAATACAGGAGATTATGAAGGTGGTGGTACTGAGTTTATGAGAAAAGGAACAGTTGAGCCTTTGCCTACGGGCAATGCTTTAATCTTTCCTAGTCTAACTCACATGCATAGAGGATTGCCTGTTGTAAGTGGAGACAGGTATTTGTTGGTTTTTTGGCTAGTATGTAAGGATGAGTCAAAAGAATATATGAAAGAATTTATGCAAGAAGTTGGTCAAAACCATGAGAAATAGGGTAAAATTTTAAAATGATGAATAGAATCGACAACAGTGGAGAAGGAATAGCAAGACTCGGCAGAGATGAAGACAACTATTTAGCACACGTTGCACAAGGCGAAATGGTGGTCCCACCAGTTATAACGCCTGAAACAAGACAAAGATTAGAGCAGGATATGATGAACATGGGTTTAGACCCTGATGAATATACTGTTGGCGGCGGCATGTCCATTAATCCAATTACAGGTAATCCTGAGTTTGGATTCTTAAAGAAAATAGCTAAAGGACTTAAAAAGGTTGTTAAAAAAATAGCACCAATAGCTTCAATTATACCCGGACCATGGCAGCCGTTTGCTGCTGTATATCAAAAAGGCAGCGCTGCACTAAATATTGCTAAGGGTGAAGGCGGCTTAGGTGACTTAATGACTGTCTTTGCAGGCGGAAATCAAAAAATATTTGGTAAAGATGGCGCACTCAAATCCATAACATCAGGTGGTTTCAAAGACCTTGGCGGTGGATTTGGTAAGGCTTTTTCAGGTATAGGCAGTATTGATGGCAAGTTTAAGCCATTTCAATATGGTAGAAACATGGCGAAACAATACGGAGATGACCAAAAACAAGGTTACTTTGGTTTGTTTAGCGGTGGCGACCAACCTGTAGATTACATGAGTGGCGGACAAGATGGGCAGTTTATTGATGCAAATTATCAACCAAGTTCAGGCGATATGCCCAGTCCTGAAGAAATGAAGTATATTAGTGAAAACTACACTGTTAAAGGTGAGTCAGGCATGCTTGCAGACAAAGACGGAAATCTTTTCTCTCCTGCGGATGTATTAGCACAGGTTAGAGGCTCACAAACACAAACCAGTGGGTTAGGTGATTTCTTAGGAGGCATCTTCAGAGGAGGTGGTTCTGATGGAGTTGGCAACTACGGAGTTATAGGAGACCTATTAGGTGGATTTACCGACAAGCTAGGTATTACAAATTATGGCGGTGATGAAAAAACAGGCGGTGGATTAGGAAACTTAGGTATTGCAGGACTAGCAGGATTAGTCGGAAAATTAGCTTACGAAGATGCTAAAAATAATAAAGGCGTACCATTAACACCATTAACGACTATGGACCAACTAGGCAGATACAATATAGCTGCTGAAATGGCTAGACAAAAAGGTGAAGAAGCACCAAGCAGAGTAGAATACGGATTAAACCCACAGGGTATGCCTGTGTTACAAGGTGGAGGCACTGGTATAACTCCTAGAGGCGCAGCACAGGGTGGCATTATGAGCTTTGCCAATGGCAGTCCTTCTTTTGATATTAATGTTAGAAATCCTGAAAACGAAAAATTTGCATTTCAAGTTTTGAGAAGCATGCAAAAAAATCCTAATTTACCTAACGAACTTACACAAGAACAAAAACAAAAATTTGAACACGGTTTAATTATGAGTGGTGAGCAAGGCACGTTTATGCAAATAGTTAAAAAAATGAAAGATGATGGAAATAATTACAATCCTAGCTCAAACATGACTAATATATATATTGCCGCAAACAAAGCAATAAAAAATCAAGAAAGAGAAGCTGCACAGATGAATATGGGTGGCATTATGGCTTTCGCACAAGGCGGAGCAGTAGCCATGGCAGAGGGTGGCGATGTGCCAATAGACCCTGCTAACTTCCCAGTAATGGATGGACAAATAGATGGTCCGGGAACTGAAACTTCAGATGATATACCCGCAATGCTTTCAGATGGTGAGTTTGTAATGACAGCCAAAGCAGTTAAAGGTGCAGGCGCGTTTGATGTCAATGATAGTAACGGCATACTAACACTAACTCCTAACGGTGACGCAAGTCGTGACTCAGGTACAAGAGTTATGTATAAACTCATGGAACACTTTGGAGGCGTGGCATAATGGCTGAAGAACAAGGACCAATAGCAGTAGACGTACAACAACAATTTAGAAGCCTAGACCCTGCAACAAGGGAATTATTCTATGGCTCAGGTATTCCCGGCACAGATTCTTACAGTCCGGGTTTTTTACAGCAAGCATTTCAAGCAAGCAACAGGTCTTTTTTTGATGAACAAGGAAATCCAATTGTAGCTCCTCAACAAGTAGCAGGATTATCTCCTGACCAACAAAGAGCTATACAGCTATCAAGACAAGCTACAGGCATACAGACACCTTACTTGGAAGAAGCAGGACAATCCTATAAGTCAGTCTTAGATGATTTATTTAGAGGCACAGACACAGCGAGAGGTCTCGGTAGAGAGGCTTTGGGTAGTGTTGCAGGTGGTGTTGGTCAAGAACAGGCGTACAGAGAGCAAGGACTAGAATCTTTGTTTGGTGGATTGGGTGAAGCTGCAGGTATAGCAAGAGGCGCAGAAACACAGTACGGCGCAGGATTAAATCAGGCTAGTGATTATTTAAGACAAGGTGGCACTGGTAGATTTAATCAAGGAATGACACAGGATTTCTACGACCCATACGAACAAGCAGTCGTTGACCAAACCACAAGAGATGTCATGAAAGCAGGCGCTAAACAAGACATAGCTGCAAGAGCATCGGATATTGGTACAGGTGGCGAATCAGCCTTTGGTTCAAGAGCAAGGCTTGGTGCTACAGAAAGACAAGAAGCGCTAGGAAGAGGCTTAGGTGAAGCCATAGGTGGTATAAGAAGTAGAGGATATCAACAAGCACAGCAATCAGCATTGGGTGAATTTGGTAGACAACAACAAGCATTAACTGGATTAGGCGGAAGTTTAGCCAACGTAGCAGGACAAAGAGCTGCAGGAATGAGAGGACTTGGTTCTACATTGGCAGGATATGGTCAAGCAGGACAACAGGCTCTATCACAAGCAGGACAAAGCGCCTTAGCAGGACAACAAACATTAGCCAACCAATTAAGTCAACTAGGTGGCACAGAAGCACAAATAGGACAACAAAGACAACAAGCACAGTTTGGTGCAGGTAGCGCTATGTCAGGACTAGGACAGCAAGCACAACAAGCTGCACAAGCGGACATACAAAGAACACTAGGCATAGGCGGTATGACTCAAGGACAGCAACAGGCACAATTGGACGCAGCTAGAGCTAACGCTATGCAGCAACAAATGGCTCCGATGCAACAAATGCAATCATTGCTACCATTTGTACAGTCAGTACCTGCAGGATTCAGTCAAACAGCTACAACTTACGGCGTACCACAATCAGCTTTACAAGCAGGACTGGGTGCAGGATTTAGTGCTTTAGGTGGATTGGGTAGCTTCTTTAATCCGCAACAGCAATATGGTTCAGGATAATAATGGCTATAAGCAGAATGGGTATATCTTCGTTAATGGGTTATCAAGACGGTGGTGGTGT
>JAAHTH010002517.1_pt1 | contig 13892 bp, 22 predicted proteins | sample 6116091 | NCBI WGS metagenome assembly JAAHTH01 (sample SAMN13939990, study PRJNA603662) | sponge metagenome | isolation source: marine sponge | host: Mycale hentscheli | place: New Zealand | collected 2006
AAAAGCCCAAAAAACCCAATAATATCGGGGATTTGGGCCGGGATAGAGAAAAGGACCAGCGGAAATCGGAAGAGTCAAGATAAGAGGGGAGGGCATAAACTCCCATAATCATTCACCTTTTCCGATAACCGCCGATCCCGTCCATCGCCTATTAATAGGGCGCGTGGCTCGGTTTAGCCCTCGATCTCATGCACGAAAAGCACGATCCCGATGGCCACGATCAACGCGATCCCAAGAACGGACACGGCCTACAGATCCCCCTTGTACCAGGGCCCCGTTATCGGCGCCGTGCGGGGCTTGTCCTTGTTCTCCGCTAGGGCGTCCAGCCAGTCATAGCCGAGCGTAGAACCGGTTCCGAATTCGTACCATTTCTTACGCCCGCGGGCGTGTCGTAGGTGCATCTCGTAGCCCTCACGGCGCAGCGTCAGCGTATCCTGATCCACCCGGTACACTCGCCCCGCGGGAAGCTCGGGCTGGTCCCGAAACGTGACGTCAGGCTGTACGGCGCGTATCACCTGCTTTGACCGGTGGAGGTCGCTTGACCAGATCAGAAACCTAGCCTGCCGGTGGATTGACGACACCCAAGCCACGTCAAGATCCCCGCCGCTCATTCGGCATATAAAGGCCTCCCCACCTTCAACCCATTGCACGGTACCATAGCCCTCTAGATCGTCGACTGGAGCCCTCTCAGAGACTCGCTCGGCTAGGATCTCAGAGTCGACGGTGCACCTAGCAGGTGCGTTATAAATGATTCCATTGTGCATCAAAGCGACGTCGCCACGTTCGAACGGGTGAGCATTGCGAATTGTATTCGCGCCATGCGTCCCGTGTCGAGTGTGCGCTAGCACTAGCGGCGCGCTAGGTGTCCTCCGATACCCGCTAGCGGGTACGATGCTACCCAAGCCACGCGCCACGCTCTCGTGGCCGTCTCCGGCTGTTACGTAGCCCCAAGAATCAGTACCACGCTCGGCGTTTGCTACTTCCAATTCTGATGCCACCGCGGATGCTAGCCACGTCTCACCTGGGCTGGTCAATTTCGATCTAACGATTCCAAAAATTCCACACATATTAAAAGTTCCTTTCAAGAGTCTCAATCGCATTAACTAGGTGGGCCGGTGCCATGCCCGATGATGGTGAGGGCTCGATCGCAGCCCTCACAAACGCACGTGACACGCCTACACACGCTTCAAGCTGGGCATGTGTGATCAATGGTAAATCTAGGTGCGTGTCGCTGTTGTCTAGGCCGTCAGGGTTTTCTGCGTACGCAGGGAAAAGCCTAAACTCGATCGTCTGGCGTGAGCCGTTAAGATTCTCGACATTAAGATCCACGTATCGGTCGGAGTCGTATCCGTTATCCCGGTTAAACCTGGTCCCGTAATATTCGATCGTGCCTATCGGCCGATCGGTTGTATCGGTACAATAGGTCGACGACTTGCGTACGCCCGGTAGAGCTTCCCAAACGCGTGGACCATATGTACGCCACAAGAGCAGCAAACTCGCTGCTCCGTCCCGTGTGAGGCCGGTGGCGTCAACGTGCACGTGCAAGCCGCACCCGATACTGGGGGCCGCATCGCTAGCGCGTAGCCGGTCCCACAATTCCGACAAGATCACAGCGCTGCGATCTTCTCGCATTGGTGAGGTCGCAAGCTCGATCGATACGCCCTCACTTCCATCCGGTTTGCGGGTGATATTGTGATCACAGCAAAAGCGCGCAAGATCGTCGACGTTAGGCCGGGCGATCGTGTTGAGTTCAAGCTCAATACCTACCGCTAGCCCTACCGATCCAACCATGATCACCGGCTGATTCTCCAGGCCCAACGCAGACACGCCCTCAATTCGATCTGGTACCGGACGGACCCACGTTCCATGCCTGCCGTTGTCAAGCTCACACGTACAGTCATCGGCTGTTGCGTTGCACGTCTGGCACCGTGCATTAAGTCCGGCCACACGCATCAGATCGCGTGCGTCGGCACCGGTCCACACGATCCTAGAATCACCCGCGAAACGCCCTTGATAGGTGCGGGGTGTAAATCCGATTGTGGAACCATCGGGGAGGTAATTTCGCATATCGTTTCCACGTGCGGCGGCCGCTAGCGCGGCTCGTAGTTTTCGACCTGGTTTTGCGTGTGCGTAGTCACGGTGAGTGAGGCACAAGCGCCAGTCGAATTGATACCGGATTTTGAGCGCCATTTTACGCACCAACCGCCGCTTAAACGTGGGGCCGATGTAATCAAAGAACCCTTGATCAGCTAGCGCGCCACGGTAGCGATCCACCCGTGCAAACTCGAACAAGCGCTTAGCCCTCGCATGAAGTGAAAAGCTAGGATAGACGGTGTCGAACCCAAGTGGGCGATCGGGGTGGATCGTATCCCCGATCTCACCCCCGATCTCACGCAAGAGAATCAGAAGATCCGGTAGTGCGGTTCTGCGGATCTCTAGCTGTGTCCTATGCCGATGTGCTCTCAAATTGTCTGATGTCATTTGTTAGTGTCCTTTTCAATAAAGGCGACCAGTCGTTGTAGTTCTGATCGCAAAAATTTCGCGCTGGTTTGCTCGGCTTCAATTGTGAAATTGCGCCACCCGTGGCGGGATATGATCGCACGCTTGCGACGGTCCCGAGTCTGAATCTGGGGTAGGCTTTGCCCGGTGAAAATCACCCGCCGGTGGCACGGCCCATCATAGTGGATGGCCACCTTATGATCGTGGATCAATATGTCAGCGTCATACCCGTCAAAAGCTGGATCGTTGTGCGTGAGACGCCACCCACGATCAGCACATAGATCGTAAAATAGGATCTCGCCCCTGGATCGTCTGCCTTGGGCCGCGGCTCCTGCCCTCCCCATTGCGGCGTAGGCCTCGGGTCGCTTGTTTCTTTGGGGAGTGCACGCACGCGAGCAATATTTCGATCGCTTGCGAGGTGCGCGAAACGACACGCCGCACCCAAGGCATTCAATCTTCCGAGTGTGTTTCCGTCGTATTGTGGCGCTCGTTTTGGCGCTAGTCTCGGCACGTTTTGCGGCAGTGGCAAACGCACGTGAGCAGCCGACACGGCAAAACCTACCCGTGGCAAAGTCGCCCGGATGATCGCACCCGCAATGTTCGCAGCGTCTCACAATTTCAGTAGGAATCATCACAACACTGGGCTTCACTCTCGCAGCATTCCTCAGGGCCTGGGCACTTGTCCTCGCTTGGCCGGGCGTTGTCGTTGTCAGTTTCTGTGTCCTTGTCCGTCATGTCTATCTCCGTCCCCTTTATCCCCTGGGGGCCGTTTAGCATGAAAGTGGATCACCCGCAATGCGACGCCACCCGCGAACCCTCGCGATCAGTCTCGGAAGCCATGGCCATCTTTTACCCGAGACGCCCGGCCGACGTAGCCCGGCCGACGTTGTACGTGTCCAAAGACACAAACAAAATCATGCGTAATTATGCGTAATTATGCGTAACTAAATGAACCTATAATTAGACCTAATTATACGTAATTATGCGTAATTAGGCGAAACACATAATTAGGCATAATTAGGCATAATTATGGGGTCCCTTATAGGTGGGTTAGCCAAGCTCTTTATGATAAGGCTCAAATTGATCCAAGTTTTCTAAATTCTATTTACAATCGCCCCAAGAAAATCCTATCGACGGTTCAGCTACAAGGGGTACGTGCAGTTGCATAATGTTTTCCATTGTGTCCTGCAATTCCGAAGCTACATGCCGGGCATAGGCTTCATCGCACTCGACTATAATTTCGTCATGTACCTGAGATACCATATGCGTACCGCTGTAATGTGAGTTCTTTCTAAAGGCAAGCATAGATAGCTTGACTAAGTCAGCGGCACCACCCTGCACCGGAGTATTAAATGCTATGCGCTCACCGAACCAACGGTCAAGCCTGTCACTCCATGACTCGTATCTGTCGTGCCGATCACGAGCTGCCACTAGTTGAGGGATAGGGCGGTACCTACCTGACAACGTGTAGACTCTACCTTTTAGGTACGCTTCAGACAGTATTATCTTCTTTAGAGCAAAGACTTCAGGATAACTCTCCTGGTATTTAGCTAAAAAATCTTCAGCGGTGCTGATATCCACGTTTAGCTGCTCGGCTAACTTCTTGCCTTTAGCCCCGTACACGGTGGCAAAGTTGATAGTCTTCGCCTGCTGGCGTGTGCACCCCACTAAGTCAGCGGTCTGCTGGTGTATGTCTGCCCCATCTTTGTACGCTTGCGCTAGCTTACCCACTGTACCTAGCTTTTCTGTTGCTAGGTGAGCCAGTACCCTAAGCTCAATCTGTGAGTAGTCAGCTACCACTAGTACCTTACCGGGTGGTGCGACGAACGCCTTGCGTATCTTCTGCCCGTAGTCTGACCGGGCGGGTATGTTCTGCAGGTTAGGAGTGGAGCACGAGAGCCTGCCCGTAGCTGTACCATGCTGCTTGAAAGAGCAACGCAAGCGAGCGTCATCGTGCTGCTTGGCCTGCTCTACTAGAGTACCCGTAAATGTACTGAGGTACTTGTTCAAGTCTTGGTACTGTAGCCGTATGTCAGCCCCTATGTAGCCTAGACTTTCAGGTGCACACCTAGCCTTAGCTTCCTCTACATGCTTGCGGCCTGTACTATGTAGTCCGTTCTTACCCTTGGGTACTCCCTCCGTGCTCCACAGCGTACCGTAGAAGTGGCGGCTAACCTGTACTGCGCTACTGATCAACACGTCAGGGAACAAGAACTCCCACTCCTCTACCAAAGCTTGTACCTTGACAGACAACTCTTCTCGTAAAGAGTCGAGGGCGGACGTGTCTATCATAACGCCGTAGTCTTCCATCTCTTTCAGACACAGCAGCATAGGCATTTCAACGTCACGCAAGTGAGCGCTAATCACAGGGTCCATGGAGTAGTAGTACTTGTTGACTAGGTCGTGCACAGCTACGCTGTCCTCCCTACCGTACGCTGCAGCGCGCTCGATAGGTACGTCAGCCCAGCGTTCATAAGGACCAAGAGCTTCCTTAAAGGTAGACATCTCTCGCCCGAGGTACTCAGACGATAACGCTTTCAACCCATAACTACCCTTGGCGGACAGACCTAGCAACCACATCATGATCATGCTGTCCATAAGATACCGGGGAGCACTCAACCCCTCACGCTCTAACACCTTAGCGTCGTGCTTCCAGTTGTGAGCCCACACCCGCTGTTGGCTACGGCTAATAGCCTCTAGCAAAGGGCGATACTCCGGGGTGTTAGGGAAGTAGTGCGCTTCCCTGTCCTTAATAAAGCAAATGCTGAAGCCTACAAGGTTAGACTTGTACACGTTCAGCATCTTCTTGCCTACCAGTTGCTCACCGTCTGACTCAGTGTCAAATGCAAACCCCCCGTACTCGCACGTAACCCTTTCTATTAGTTCCTTTACAAGCTCATGCGTTTCCTGCTGGTCCAACAAAGTAATCTCCCTCTGGTTTCTCTATCGTAAGTACTTTGCCCGATGCAATCTCATACGCAAACAAGAAACACGCAAGTATAACACGAGCTTCTTCAAATGAATCGCAGGCAAATAAGCATGACCCCCCGTCTTCTTCGGTGTTGCCTATGCCCCAAGTCTCACCCCCGTCGTCGGTGTGCTCCTTAAGTACAAACCACTCAAAAGGGTCACCATGCTCGGTGAAGTAATGGCGAATGGACTCCATCCATTCCTCTGAAATCTTATTCGTTAGCATCGAGCACCGCCATAGCCTCACGCAGTTTAGTCATACGTACATGTAGGATGTACGCCCAACCGCAGACATCAAGCAGCTCTTCTTCGATCTCAGTCAACAACACGTTAGGCTCCATCGAGAAGGACTTACTGCCATACTCTTGCTGGCCTGCCCTCAGTCGGTGCAATACTTTATCTGCAAACTTGAGAAAGCTTCCGTCGATTTCCATAGGTGTCTCCAAAAGGGGATGGGTGTGCGGCCCCAAGGTGTCGTGTTGTTCTAACATGAGATATTTTTTTGTTGTTTATAAAATTCAGTGTCCGCACCCACTGGTGGAGGTGTCGGGAATCGAACCCGAGTGCCCTAGCAAAGAAAAGGACAAACAAAACTTTGCCAGGGTTGCCAATCACCCCCAAGTTGGGAAGTTTACCGTCGTACCCAGGACGGAACACAACAGGAAAGGACTAGAAACCGTCGTGTTCGTCGGCCAGTGGAGACGTTACTGGCCAAACATTTAGATAATAATCTCCTGACAAAGCGTCAGCAAGAGTCATCTTAGGATACGGACCTTCTACTGTCTCAGTGACAGGCGATAGGTTCAGACTACCCTCAAACTTTCCGGGCCAGATAGTGGCGCACTCGACGCCCTTCCCACCTCGACGCTCGGGGTCCTTTAGTACGGCTACGATACGATATGCTGGCTTAGGCATTGCTGTTCTCCTTTGACTCCAAGCGTTCCTTGACAGACTTGAAGAGATTCACGAGTGGAGTATAGTTCTCCGTTCCTCGCATGGTTATGATTTTAGTTTTGATATCAGCCAAGTCTTTGAGGCGAGCAGAATAAATCTCCTTCTCAAGATCCCCACGACTGAACATTGTCTTGACGGGACCCTTCTTCTTGGTCACCTTCTTCTTGGAAACGCGGGGCTTAGACTCTCCGCTTTCGTTGGTAGCTTCCGGGTCATCCCCCCAGCTAATAGTAAACGCATTGGCGTAGGCGTACTTGAGAGCAGCAGTGTTAGCTTTCATCACTGCCTTGTCGCCCTTGTCAGAGCCCTGCCCTAACCCCTGCACCGCAATGACTTCACTAGAGTCACCATCAACAAAGCGGATAGTCAACTGCACAATAGCAGTGTTAGAGTTCTTCCCATCGCCGTGGTGATACTGCACTAAGTCTGCAGTCGTACTGAGAGCAATGTTACGTGAAGATAACGCTACGTTTACCTTCCTCAACACAGCCTCTGCTGAAGCGTACTTGTACTTCTGAAACGCATTAGTTGCGTCCTTCTCTACGTACGCTACTTCACTTGAAACTTCTGCCAACTTCTTGGCTAACGTGTGTTCTACTTTAGTGGACACTTCCATCCTCCTTTGTTGCTAACTTGGCTGCTTCCTCGGGACTAAGACCCGCCTCTACCATACCGTCCATCTTAGAAAGACCACCGTTTGTGTAGAGGTCTACAAGCTTAGTAGCTTCACGCTCTCCCTCAAACGACCTTACAATGTGAGCCATAGCAGCAAGCGTCACAGAAAACACATCCTCGTCCGAGTTGTCGGCGGCGGTCTTTAGCTGCACAGCTAGAAGTGTGTTCACTCCAGCGGCGATAGCCACAAGTGCTGCGTCAGTTGAAACAGCTACAAAGTCAGGTACAAGCTTGTCACTCGTTTCCAAAGTATTCTTCCTGGTCTTTTCGGTCATTACTAATCTCCTTCCAGATGCTGCGCGCATCTTCTTCCATTTCAGAGTGCAGGAATGGGTCGGCGTCAATTAAGTACGCTATCATGTCTCCTGCACCTAACTTACCACAGAGTATACCCCAGTCAAGACCGGTAACGTACAACTGCTGCTGAAGCTGGATGGTGTAATGCACGGGAGGACCCTCGTGCCATTTCTTACCAAACCAAGCTTCGGTATTCTTCATTTCGATAAGCCCTAGTTTTGAGCGAAGTCGAAGCTGTGCCCGCAAGTCGTCAGCCCAAGGTACCTTAGTGGCTATATCCAGTACATCGTAGTCTGTATGCGGGGCGCGTGCAAAACCGTCGATAGTTGCTGCTATCCGTGGCTCCTTGGTGCTACGTAAGAACGCATTGCAACTGCGGGTGCGGATGCCAGTAATCTTGGTAAACATTTCCATGTTGAATGACTCAAGAGCAGAGCCCCACCACATATTGCGTGTAGCCTTGAAGTCATCCGAGCGAGATACTTTCCGCCTAACAACGTCGTCTCTACCTGACCATGGGCACATACCCATAACAGCGCTCATCTCGCTAGCAGTAATATGCTCAAAGCGATACGACAGCCACCTTGGGTCATCATCATGACACACCAATTCGTAACTCTTCATGTCTCCTCCAGTCCAGGTAACAATAGCTGACTGGTATGCGGTGTCAAATATTTTTATACCTTTTACATATCGTTTGATCAAACATATATATAAGATGCTTTCTTTGTATAAGCTAACTACAAACTTCTTGACGGTCGAGTAAAGGTTGCTAACCTTCTCTCCGTAAGGAGACACTATGGCATTTGTAGATCAAGCAGGCGTCTGGAACCTGAGTTCCAGCGCCGATGAAGCAATCAAAAGGTTTCGCACATTTGATGACGGCGACCCTGGACTCATACCGCTGGGTATCCCAGCGGTTGACTCGGTGATTGGTGGGCTATTTCCAGGCTCATGCGGTGTGTTAGGTATGGCCACTGGGGTAGGCAAGAGTTCTTTGATGCTTACCGCTGCGCTTACTTCGTCATCACCAGTCGGTATTATTAGCTGCGAGGATACGCCTGACGTACTGGGCTCTCGTGCGTTGGCTTGGGCGTCTGGGGTGAACTCTCGTAAGCTAAGAACTAAAGAACTTACTTTAGAGGATAAGCAGTCTATTGAGGCTGGACGCACGTACCTAGAGTCAACGGAAGTGTTGGTTACCTACGCTGTAGGTGCACCGGCTGACGTGATTAGCGACTGCGTTACTTCTTTAGCTGAAGCTGGGTGCAAGCTTATATGGCTTGACTATTTGCAGAAGGTACGTGGTGTGACTGACGACCGACGCAACGAGGTGAGCAGGATATACACGCAGTTCCAGTACGGATGTGCGAGAAACGACTGCGCTGGGATGGTAATATCTCAGTTCTCTAGGCAAGACCCTACACGCGAGCCACAAATCTACTGGCTAAAAGAGTCAGGTGATATTGAGAACGAGGCACGCCTAATTATACTAGGGCACCGTGACCCAGCAGATGCTGACACAGTGTATTGCCGTATAGCTAAGAGCACGTACGGTGGGGAGAACGTGCGCTTTGCTTACCGGCGTAACGAAGCTGGTATACTGGAGGCAGTAAATGCTGGATAGCCTAGAAACTTGGGAAGTACTTGCTATTACTTGCTGCCTTTTATTTGCGTGGGTTTGGGGTTGTCGCTGTGGGCGGTAGAGCTTCACGACTGAAGGGTCACAACTGGGAGAGGGAAGTGGCTAACTTAATGAAGCCTATATTCCCGGACGCCAAGCGCGGGTTCCAAACTAGGGGGGGTACCGCAGAGGAGCCTGACGTAGAGGGCACGCCTTTTTACATAGAATGCAAGCGCATGAAGAGGTGCAACCCTATTGCTGCATTGCGTCAAGCTGAGGTGGCTTTGTATAAAGAGACAGACGAAGGTACCATTAGGGTAGACGACAGGGCACCCCTAGCTATATGCAAAAGCGACAGGCAAAAAGCTACGGTCACTTTGTACCTCGAAGATTTTATGCCTCTCATAAGGAGTATATATGGCAAGTAACACGCATTTAGTTTGTATTTTCTCTGACGTTCACTTTGATAATGAGCACCCCGAATGCTGGGCTTCGTTCAGAGAGTGGCACGCAGAGCACAGGCCGGAGCTTACTGTTGCTAACGGGGATATTGTGGACCTGGGTATGATGTCAAGGTATGACCAAGGTCCTGAAGATACCGTGTATGCCGTGCATCAGATCAAAGAAGCAGTAGAGGAACTAAACTCTCTCAACAAGGAATGCGAGAGGTTAGTGTATATACCGGGCAACCACGGGGAGCGGTGGGAGAAAGCAATCTTCGGTAGCAAGGCTCAGGCATTGAAGGGTGCGGTAGGTATGACGTTGCGGGAGCAAATGTACTCGCAGGGTCTGTCTAAAAAAATACCTTGGATTGCTGAGTCTGCTAGCTGCCCTGGCCTGTATATAGGCAAAAAGGCCGTTTTGGTAAGGCACGGTCACCGCCAAGCGGGAGGGTGGGGCATCAAGAACATAGCATCAGCTAACCTCGCTAAGTTCCCTACGGTTAGTACTGTAGTAGGACACCACCACCGGGCGCAGATGATGGCGCAAACCTCGCTAGGTAGGAAAATTGTAAGCATAGCTAACCCGCACCTATCAGGTGATCATGAGTATGCTACTAGCCCCAACTGGCAGCGTGGTTTTACAATATTAGAGTTCTATGGGCGCAAAAGACTCCGAGATTGCGTTGACTTCTCGGCTTATGTCGTCATAATGGATGAGAAGGGCCGATTCTCTCTTAATGGGAAAGTGTACGGCTCTCAGCAAAAGGAGACGTGATGAGTGTAATCGTAGCAGTGACGAACGGTGAGAAGGTATGGATGGGCAGCGACAGTGCTGTGACCGACAACCTAACATATTTGTCAGGTAGTAAGGTCCACACTGTGGGGGAGATTTTGTACGGGGTAGTGGGTAACTTTGACAGTTACAACGCCATTGTGCATGGGGCAAAGTTGCCTGGCTCTATTATAAACGCCCGAAGCGGTGGGGACATACGTGGTGAGGTGGAGGTCACGCGGTGGGCGTACCACACAGTACTTCCGCGTCTTAAGGAAGCTCTAGTAAGGGCTGAAGTTAAGGAGCCGTGCTTTAGTGTACTTCTCGGGGTCCGTGGTCGTATTCTAATGATCGATGAAAACTGTATTACAGAGGACACTCGTCCTTATTCTTCGATTGGGGATGGCGCGGAGGTTGCGCTTGGTTCGTTGCACAGCCAAATGAATCGCCAAGGGCGTAGAGATCATGCACGCATTTCTGAAAGAGCACTAGAGGCTGCTGCGGAGTTTAGCAGCACATGCAGAGGACCTTTCTTCGTAAGGTACGTATAATGGTAAGTGAAGTAATGTACAGCAGTAAAAACCCCAACTGGGAGACACCTAATGAAGTACTTGAAATTATCCAAGCGTACCGGCCAATACGACTTGACCCCTGCACCACCGAAGAAAACCCCACAAGGGCGCTGGAGTGGTACACGCCTGAAGATGACGGACTTTCTAAGGACTGGTCGATGGAAAAGGGCGGGCTTATCTACATCAACCCCCCGTACGGTAGAGCTATCGGAAAGTGGGTCGGGAAAGCCGTCAAAGAGAACTACAGCAGACCTTTTACCAAAGCAATAGGGACGGAGATTATCATGCTGCTGCCTGCCCGAACTGACACTTCTTACTGGCAGTACGGAATTTTTGCTTCTGCGAACGCTCTATGCTTTGTACGGGGTCGGATTAAGTTTAAGGGTGCTAAAAGCGGTGCCCCTTTTCCTTCGGCTTTTGTGTACTTTGGTGACCGAGAGGAAGTCTTTGTCAGACATTTCTCTGACTTAGGTCAAACCCTTACGCTGTAGAAAAGAGAGCACGATGTCAATCAGTATTTTTGAAGGTGATAATTTAAGCGTTCTTCGCCAGCTTGAAGATGAGAGCTTTGACCTTATTTATATTGACCCTCCTTTTAACACCGGGCGCAAGCAGCAGCTTAGGGGGTTGAGCTTTGACGATTGCTTTGACGACTTTCTTTCTTTTATCGAGCCTCGAATGATCGAGGCCCACCGTCTTCTCAAGCCACATGGAAGCCTCTTCTTTCATATTGATTACCGAGAGGTTCATTACTCCAAAGTATTGATTGATAAGATCTTTGGTAGAGAATCGTTTATCAATGAGATCGTCTGGGCTTACGACTATGGCGGACGATCCAAGAAGAGGTGGTCCGCCAAGCATGACAACATTTTATGGTACGCTAAAGACCCGAAGAACTACACCTTCAACTTTGAAGAGATGGACCGCATTCCCTACATGGCACCGGGGCTCGTCGGTAAAGAAAAGGCAGCGCGAGGAAAGACCCCCACCGATGTATGGTGGCATACAATTGTGCCGACCAATGGGAAGGAGCGCAACGGCTATCCAACCCAGAAACCGCTGGGCATCCTTAACCGCATTATCAAGGTGCATACTAGTCCGGGTGACCGCGTGTTGGACTTCTTCGCCGGGAGCGGGACAACGGGAGAGGCCGCGTTGCGACTTGGACGCTCAGCGGTACTAATCGACAAGAATGAAGAAGCTATCCGCGTGATGCGGGAACGCCTTGCTTTTGCCGAGCCACTCTTCTATTAGCCGTCACCTGGCACTTATACGAGGTGTATGTTTCGTGCGTTTAGAAAAGTTTCGTAAGAGAACTGGTTCAGACTCGGATCCCAAGGACGCCCGCTGTTCGTGGTGCGGGAGATCGGATGTACATCCGAATGGGACAGTATCCGTGCGCGTTCTAACGGGATTGAGTTTCTGTTCCGTATGTCTTCCGTCAGCCGTACTAAGGTACTCCAACAAAGGTCTGTCCATTGCCCTTGAGGATGGGCAATGGGGGGAACTACCTCAATCCCAATAGTGTTAGCATTGCAACTACCATGACGAGACAACCACTTAGCCCGCCAATGAACGTCAGCATCCTTAGCATAAGGACGCCACAAATCTCCATTGGCGATTTCGAGGGGACTCTCGTACCCCGGCCAGCGACCCCGCCACCAGTCGTACTTTGGCTTCATCCACTGGCGCTTATACTTGCGTGCACCCTTGGACCCAACATGCCAGGATGCTAGCCCCTCGGGTACCATCTGCACACACCGACCGCTCTGGTCTATAACGTAATGACCCGACGCCTTCATGATGTGAGCGTAGATACGCACCGCAGTATCTAGCGGTCTGTTGTCAGGGTACTTATTGTGCTCTCGAATGTATCGCCGATTGACGCCTGCTCCGGTAGTATGAATGATAATACCTGAAGCAGTCGAACGAGGTGCATAAAGCCCTTTCCGAACACCCAGGGATGGCGTGTACGTCTCGGCAATAGAGGAGTCCACTAGCAGTCACACTCCGAGGAGTCGGAGCAGATTGTACATGGAACCATTGAGGGTGTAAGGGGCAGCTTCATGCCCGACACACCGCGTGGCTGCAAAAAGCTAAGCCAAGCTAAGAGTTGCTTCAAGACTTCGTCGTCTTTAGGTGATGGGGTAAGTTTCGTAATAACGCTGGCAACGGATACCAATCCGCTTAACGCTACTCCTAGCTCTTCCCAGTGTTCGATCATCCAATCCATGTCATTCCTCCCGTCCGAACTTGTCGGACGCCTCGGCCCGTGCCGCCGCCTGTGCGAGGCTGGTTCGCAAGGTTTCAGGTAGTATTTGGTCTACAGTTTTGTCATCACCGCTACGGATAGCTCGCACGAGAACAGATGTGACTCGGAGCAGTCCTTCCAAGATTTCCCACTTATTCATTGTCGTCCTCCAGTAGCCCCGAAAGCATACGAATAGCATCGTGAAGCTCTTCGGGTGCAGTAACACCTACACCTTCCAGATGCGTCAGCACCTCGCCCATGGCCTCTAATAAACCAGGCAGCATTGCCCGGAAGTTTGCTTGTGATGAGCCCTCCTGCCACGCTAAGAGCGCTTGTTGGCTAGTGTGGAGAGATACAGCCGCAACACGAAGGGAACGCTCTAGGGCGTCGTACGGACCCATCACGCGGTCGTACTGCTCACGAGTGTCACTGTCTATAACGGCGATTTCGTGTGCGTGAGTGTAGGCTTCGGCTGATACCTCGTCGAGCTCTACCAATACGTGGCTAGTCACGCTCAATGCGCGCTGTGCCAGTTCAGGTGGGGGGCACGCGGTAAGCAACATAAGCGGGAGAATAGCAGCGGCTCTCATCAGTATCGTCCTCGTCCTTTTTTTGGCTTCTTCTTAGGCTTAGGCTTGGGCCTAGGCTTGGAGGGAGCTTTCTTCTTAGCGCTCATGGAACGCCGGCTTGTACTTGATCGTAATGGCATATTCTTAGATAAACTGGAGAATGAGGGCAATGGCTGCTGGGATAGCACCTGCTGCGAGTCCCCAGATTCCTGCTTTGACTTTGAGTTGGGCAATTTCTACCTGTATTGTTTGGATTTCTTTGCGTA
>JAAHTH010002522.1_pt1 | contig 13873 bp, 15 predicted proteins | sample 6116091 | NCBI WGS metagenome assembly JAAHTH01 (sample SAMN13939990, study PRJNA603662) | sponge metagenome | isolation source: marine sponge | host: Mycale hentscheli | place: New Zealand | collected 2006
AGATCGTCGCGAAAAAGATAATGGTGGAAACACTTACTTATTATTAGAAAAGGGTCAACGTGTTATTTTGCCACACAGTATAAATAAGGTTCCCGCATTATTACTTCTTAATGAAGGACATCGAGTTCTTTTTGGTGGGGATATATTAAATCATCTAAATCCTCGTGAAATATCATATGATAAACCAACAGTTAATCGGCAATTGGAACCATCTCCATATGGATTTGGAGGAGAAAGCAATTATGGTGTTTCTTCTGATGCTTATAGTTTTTGGGATCAAAGTAGTGATGAGTTATTAGCCGAAGGAAATGGAGGTACGCGTCAAATGTATAATTATACTCCTTTGGATCAAAATGGTACTATTGAGACGCCTCCGGATACATATAGTCCTGATAAAATTGGTAATGTTAGCTTAGAACAACTACAACAACAGAGAAATCAAGATATACAAAAAAAATAAAAACAAGTAGATAATATGTTGGTAAAACTTCTTCTTACATATTATTTTTTAGAAGGGCCTGCGTTTCATTATTTTTTTTAGCAATAAGATCTACAAAAGTATTATGACAGCAAACAATAATTTCAGACATATTCAAAGAATCGAGTGTTTTTTTTAATATGGTAGTCATTTTTTTATTCAGTAAAATATGTTCCGATGTATTTTTTGTAGTAGCCATAATATGTAAATCGGGGAAAATATAAAACACATTAACAAAATCTAACATGTTATCTTTTTTCAGTTGTGGTTTTTTCCACATAATTTGATCAATTGGGACTCCATCCACTATGCCAAAAGTATATGTTGGATCCAACATTTTACTAATAATGGCATATGCAAGATGAACACTCAAATAAATCTCATAAAAGCCAGTTTGATTATATACTGATATCTTGTTTTTTTTATAAAAATCATATAGGAAAGAGGAAATCGAGTCAAGCATGTATGTTTCTGCCTCTTTGGAAATATGAAATCTCCATATGTCGAAGGAAATAGGTAGCTTGAAATTTAGCTCTCGGATCAAATCTTTTAAATGGTTCATCACCTCATTCGCAATAATTAGCGATTGTCTCTTTTTGGAATTCCCCATTATGGAACAATTACTGAAACAAGACCCCATTATAAGCGTATTTAATGTTTGTTATATACATACGTAAGGATTAATATGAATGTCATTTTTTTCTGTAAGGTTTGTTCACTGTTTTTGTTTTGTTTTGTTTAAATAATTATTTAAAAACAATATTTTAGTTTATGTTAATGGTAAAATATAATGAAGAATTGGAAGAAGTTTTTATGAGTCAAATGAATGAATTTATTCGAAACCTTAGTATAGTATTTTATGACGTGGAATTTATTAATGATGGAAAAAAATATGTGAATGCCATGAATGAAAAATATTTAATGCGCAATTGGAAGAAGTTCATCGGTGATCCTTATCATAAAGAAATTGCTGCTATGAATGTAGGTGCATTAGTCAAAAAAGTGGAATTGATTGGTCCGACATTAAAACGTAAAGAGGCTCAATCGCGAATGTTTATGCAAGTCATGAAAAATATGCATGAGCTTTCACGGGAGTCAAAAAATAATATAATGTTGTACATTTCGAACATAACAAATATTGTGGACGCTTATTTTTCTGATTAATAAATTATTACTTAATTGAATTTAAACAATAATTTATTATTATTTCTATAATGGAACAACCAGAAGAAGCACAAACGGAAAGTATTCCCGAAGAATTTGAAAAAATTATATGCGAATTCACGTTTGCATTTTTGGAGGTATGCCCTGAATATAATAATAATGATTTAAACGCGGATTTACGCGATATATTGCATGGGAAAAATAATAAAGAAACGTTGAAATCTATGTATACTTATTGTGGTAGTGTTTACCCGACGAATATTTTTAATATTATGGGAAAAAACGAGGATATGTTTACTATGGAGGATTGTAATACATGTTTTTTACCCGGAATTGATTTTAAAAATGTGTGGAAATGCAACGATATTAGTGATAATACCAAAGAAACAATATGGAAGTATTTGCAGCTTATCTTGTTTACCATTGTAGGCAACATTTCTGACATGGAATCATTCGGAGAAAGTGCCAAACTATTTGAAATGATTGACGAAGCCGAATTGAAGGACAAATTGCAAGAGACATTTGAAAATATGGAAAAGATGTTTACAGAAGCAGAAACTGCAGAAAATGAAAAAGAAAGCGCCGATGGTACGTCAACAGGACATATGCCGAATTTCAACATGCCGGATGTGAATAATATTCATGATCATTTAAAAGGGTTAATGGGTGGTAAATTAGGTAGCTTAGCTGTAGAAATTGCAGAAGAAACAGCGCAGGAGCTAAATTTAGATGAAAGCAATGCTGGTTCAGTAAAAGATGTGTTTCAATCTATGATGAAAAACCCGAAAAAACTGATGGGCATTGCTAATAAAATTGGGAGTAAGTTGGAAAACAAAATGAAATCAGGAGAACTCGATGAAAAAGAACTTATGAAAGAAGCGGCCGATATGTTTAATAAAATGAAAAATACACCTGGTATGGGAGACTTGGAAAAAATGATGCGCTCTATGGGTGGACTTGGTAAAAAAGCCAAGATTAATATGAATGCTATGCAACAGCATTTTGATAGACAATCAAGAGTAGAGGCAATGAAAGTCAGAGCTGCAAAATCAGCTGACGAGCGACGAGAAAAAATGCGCAAAGAAGAAGAGCATCGTAAATGGCTTGCTACCCAACCAAATACTATCGATCCACAACTTTTACGTGAACTGGGTATTGAAGAAGATATATTTACAAGTGGTGAAAAACCTGAACGTACACCAAGGCCACCATCTGGTACAACTAAGACTGGTGCATCAGGAAAATCAGGAGCAGGAAAAAAGAAAAAGAAGAAGGGTAAAAAATAAAAAAAATAAATAATCAATATAATATATATTATGTCAACTGTTGTATGGATGGAAGACCCAAAAGTATTAATGAATAAAAATTATATAAGTGATATATGGCCGAAATCTTCGATGAGTCCCGAAGAAAAATTAAACGCCGTAACTCGGCTAATTATTTTAATAACACTTTTAGGATATTTGATAACCAGTAATTTGAAAATCGTCATTATAGGCATAATTGCTCTGGTAGTATTTGTATTTCTTTATTATGCACAACAAAAGAAAAACGACTCTACATCTATGACAAAAAAATTTGGCTTAAAAGGCAAAGAAGCCTTTACAAATCCTTCTACTTACAAAAAATATAAAAAAGACTTTACCCAACCTACTAAGCAAAACCCTCTAATGAACGTCCTTTTACCAGAAATAAAATATGATCCAAAACGAAAACCTGCTGCTCCTGCATATAATCCTGCAGTAGAAAAAGAAATTAACGATTCCACCAAAGAATTTGTGGGTGGGACTTTGGGAGGAAACGATGTGCAAAAGAAGCTTTTCGCGTCTTTAGGAGATAATTTTGAATTTGAAGTTGGTTCTATGAATCGTTTTTACGCTAATCCAGCGACCACTATTCCAAACGATCAAGGTGGATTTGCTGACTTTTGTTATGGTTCCATGATTTCTTGTAAAGAAGGCAATGATTTAGCGTGCGCAAGAGATGCTCCTCGATTAGGGTCAGTAATTAATTAATGATGTATTATAAACTACGATAAATTTAGAAATATATATAAAAAATGTATTCTTTATATATATAAATGTCATCGATAAAATACGGAGCTTTTGATAATTCGACACGCATAGGAAGCGATGCAACTGACTTAAGTACACGCAGTATTCAAAGTATGGCATCCGCAAATTATATGTTAAATAACTTCTTCTCTCAAGACTGCAATATGAGTCGCCCGATTGAATTTGCTACATCTCAACCCAATGTATTTTTCAAAGGTGGTAATCAAGTGGGCGCAGGTGGATGCAATATTGACGAAAACTCTGACTTACTTATAGGTACTATTAATACCCATCCTAAGTGCAAAATCAGTCTTTTAGAACGCCCTTTTAAAACCGTTCCTTATTTAGGGCGCGGGCAATCTAATGCTGTGTTAGAATCACATATTCAACAAGGAGATGTGTCTAATAATAAAAAAAGTATTAATCCTACTACAGAACGTTCTTTTATTCCTTATAGCAATTATCCTCTTTTACCCCATTTAGAGACCTCCATTACGAATCCAGCTAATTTAGTCGAAGGCGTCGCTTCTGACGGATGGATCCGCGGTGGCATTCCTTCACGTGAATTGCAAAAAGACGCCGATTATATTACCAATCACACAAAGGGTCAATATTAAAAATATTTAAATGTCAACGGTTTTGTTGATTTATAATTATAAACATATAAATTTGTTTTCACAGACTGTACAAAACCGGTTAAATCGTGCTTGTGTAAAAGCGAACTAACAAGTTCAGTATACGTGGGATTATAATTGAGCTTATAAAAAGGAGCCCTGCGTCTCTTTTTAGGAATAATTTGATAATCATAAACTCCTTGTTCGCCAAGATGAAATACTGGAATATGATTCCATAACTGCGCAAAACGACGATTGGTTTTATATAATAACACAAATATGTCATCATGTATAATATTCGTGTTATAACAAAATATAGTTTTGTTATATAACATATTTAAGAGTTCACTATTCTTTGACGCGTACATAAAAATATTGCTTACATATCGATCCCCGCTACACCGTCGGCACATGAAAAACTCACTTTCAATATAGTCATATACCCAACTATCTAATGGTTGATTACAAAATAATGTCGCACTACACCATACTCCACCATATTTCTTTAATATGCTAAGACGTATTATATCAACAATTTTTTGTAAAGGAAACTTTCCTTTTTTAAATATAGAGACGTCCATATATTTATGCAAATTTTTATCATGTAATAAAGTAATTTTCCATGAAGGATTATAACGTTTCCATGATTCTATACATTGTTGCACAATACAAGGAGCATTTTCAAAACCCTGAAGCCATAATATAAATAACCTATATACCATTACTAAAACAATAATAAATAATATTTAGATAAATATTCTTATACATTTAAAATGACCGACACAGTGTGGACTTATAATGCAGATTTTATTTGTACATATAAACTTAAATATGATTTTGATGATGATGATCGTAATATATTATATCAAATGCAATTATTGGATGCACTTGTGATCCAGATCAATCAAATGGTAGGAGTGGATGTGGATGAAGGTATTTTAGATGCACGCATTAATGAATTGTATGAAAAAGTGAAAAATGAAGAAAGTGTTATAGAATATATGAAAAAAAATCCCTATTACGAAAGCTATAAACAAGAACCTATTATTATTTTTAAAATGCTATTTTCATATGATGAATTTGATAAATTTCACAAAGTATTATGTAATATTTATAAAAAACAAGTTTAGAATAATTTAATGTTTTCTAATAATAATAGAATGGCATCAACAAGAATAAAAAATAGCAAAGGGGATTATCAATTGGAACAACGGGCTTATGAACACAGTAATGTATATAATACATATATACATTCACAAACTGGACGTGCATATAAAAATGCTATACCAGATATGGGTATTACGCCCAGTAATATGCCACGTGGCGCTTTTTCCAATAATTCTGTTGATATTGAATCCGCATTGAAAGGTATCAATTCCACGAATTTAGTTATTCCACAAGCACCTACTGTTCCACAATTAACACCACTGCCTAATATCGCCTTCTTTGATCGTATGCCTTGCATTTTACCAAAACCTTTAGAAATAGCCAAGAACCAACGACCATATCCTATTTAAATTACTTTTAACGTTATTTCATATTATTTTTATCAACAAATAATATAAAATGTCAGAAAATTATAGTTGTCGAGATACATATTGTAATTATGGAAGTTATTTACGGAGTCGTGGTTTCGATAAAGAAATGTGCACTATAATTAACGATTTAAAAGCACAATTAATGAAAATGGATAATTCAATACAACCCGGTAATTGTGAAACTGGAGCTCCTACCACAATAAGTGGAGATGTAATTATTGACACTTGTGAAAATGATACTGCAAATAGTTCTGGTACTTTGACAATTTATGGAGGCAATGCAACAAACCCCTCTATACAAACAAGTGGGGGCGCATCCATTAAGGGTGAAAGTACATTTATTGGAGATGTTATAGTACGCGGAAATTTGGCAGTAACCGGTTATGTACAAGATATTTCTGCTGTATCTGTATTTGAAGCATTAGAAATTGAAACAAAAGCTGGCTTTAATGGTGATTCACTTGCTGTATTCCAAGCACGAAACGTCAATGGAAATCTTCAAGCTTTATGGAGTGATATTTCAGCAAATATAAGTGGACCAGCTGCTTGGAAAGAAGATCTGGTATTTGCCGTTGATGGTCCATACACGACTGAAGCAAAGTCAAATGGGGCAACAAATGTAACGGGTCATGTTCGTGGATTGCGAGGAGCAACATTTATGAATCCTCCTGGAAATACTGGTGTAAATGTCGACTACGAGAGAAATTTTACTAATGCCACCAATAAAAACATAGCATTAGATTTATACGGTAATCTGAATATATCAACAGGAAACGATAATGCACCTGCTCTTGTAGACATACAAGATGGTCAATTGTCAATATATAAAGATTCATCGGAAAATATCCGCTTACATAACGATGGAAGTGGCACGTTTACTGGTTTAGTTGATGCTTATGATTTAAGTATAAATCACCATGCATCCATACACGATTTAAGTGTTGTGCATTTAATGACCGTTGGCACATCAACAACACATATTAGCTCAAGTGTGATTGATGCAGAAAATATTATGGTAGATAATTTGCAAGCGACAAAAATTAATGTAGATGAACTTACTATAGAAAACGAGGGCAAGAAACCCACGTTGTTGAATATACAAGATGGCGAATTTTCTATATATGACGGCGAAACAGTCAATATTAATTTGAATAAAGATGGAAGTGGCACTTTTGCTGGGTTAGTTGATGCTTATGATTTAAGTATAAATCACCATGCATCCATACACGATTTAAGTGTTGTGCATTTAATGACGGTTGGCACATCAACAACACATATTAGCTCAAATACAATTGAAGCTGATAATGTGGTCGTAGATAACTTGAATGCAAATAAAATCAGTGTTGACGAGTTGCTCATTGAAAATCCCGACGATGACAAAGAACCATCATTTAGTATACAAGATGGGGAATTTTCTATATATGATGGAAAAACACTAAATATGCATATGGATAAAAATGGAAATGGTACATTTAACGGTTTGGTAGATGTATATGATTTAAGTGTAAACCACCAAGCATCAATTTACGATTTAAGTGTTGTTCATTTAATGAGTGTCGGAACATCCACAACACATATTAGCTCAAGCACAATTGATGCAGATAATATCAATTCCAAAAAAATAACTGTCGATGATTTAACAGTACAAAATAATATACATATTAGTGAATTAAATATTGATGATCTTAATATAGCAAAAAATATTACTTTTGACAAAGACAAAGAACATACTATTGACTTCAATAGTGGCAACACTAATAACGGTTATATTCGTAATGACGGAAATATTGCTATCACTTCAAATAACATATTACAATTTAGTGCAAATAGTTATATTAATTTTAATAAAAACCCAAGACTCATTTTTCCTGAACTCTGTAATGCAAATAACACAATATGCAATCCATTTACATTATTTGGTTCAGCCAGAGCCCTCCTGAATATGACACCAGAGGATAACAGTGTATCGACTCACCCTATTGTCTTAAGACCTGACGTTGATAGCGCAAAATGCAATAATTATCCTGAAGGTACATTTAATACTGGATTTATAACACTAAAACCAGAATTCTTTCAAGATTGTATTATTGAAATAAGCGTTTCAATAAATTGTTCATTTGGTTCTCAATCCGAGGGATTAACATGTCTTATATATAATGATGATCCTAATGCCACAAATCCTCGCATATTGGAAATTGATACGCGAACCATTATGAGAAATTATGACAAACAATTAAGTTTTGGTCCGAAAAGTTTTTACACAGACAGCAGTGCTAATCATATTGATATGACAAAAAATCTTATTATAAAATTAGAGCGAGTCGGAGGTACAAGTAGCATCTCAATAAATAGCGCTGTTTTAGATTTGAAAACAACAAGATATGCTACTCCCCAATAATTGAAATACATTATTAGATATTTAGAATACATTTAATAATGTATGTTTTTTTAATGTTGATAGTATATAAGAAAACATGTCCTTTACTCGATTTCATGATGACCCATGTAGAATAAAAAAAGAATTACAAGAATCCACTGATCCTGGAAGATATATGTTGGATGTTCCAGGAAATGGAACATCACCATGTTTTATGGCAGACCCCTATATGCGCATGCAAAAATGGGGTGCCAATTTACGCACAAATGTTATTGGAATTGAAGATGACTTGCGTGGAATGACACGAAACACCAATCGTGATTTTATGAAAGAAAATAATTATGCTCAACATGCAACACCATCTCATCAACATTCATATCCCACATGCAATCCTTTTACTGAACAAAGTCGTGCTACTCATCCAGCCTGGGAAGTGAGAGATTTAGAACAAGTTGCTTGGGATATTCTCCCTTTAAATCCACAAGAAAATACATGCATTCCCTTCCAGAACAATCTTGATACACGCCTTTTAGAAAAAGATTATTTTGTTGCACAAGCTCCTTGTTTACCCCATGATAATAATCAAACATCCATTGCAACACAGCCTTATTCTGGATACGGCAATCCGCCAAGTACATTATGTTCGCGCAAATTAACTTGTGCAGATGCAAACAAAAATAATTTGGTATAACGTTTATGTTTCTTAAAAAAATATAAAAGTTATATATAAGAATGGAATTAGCAATACCATTATTAGCATTAGGTGGATTTTATGTATACTCAAATAAAGAAAATGAAGATAATGACGAAGAACAATTAATAGAGGGAATGACATCACAGCTTCCCAATACACATGTTCCTCCCGTTAATTATCCTGTTTTGTCGAAAGTGGAACGCTCTAATGTTGAAAAATATAGTCAACCAAATGCGACCACTGACAAGTTTTTCAAACCATCTGCTTATAATAATAGTAGAAATGGTCCTGATGAATTTGGAGCAACTACAAGAAATAATCAATTTACTTCCTTAAGTGGTAATGTTATGGAGAAGAACAATTTTAAACATAATAATATGGCTCCTTATTTTGGCGCCAAAATTAAAGGACGTACAGCCGATGCCAATGTTGCACAAAGTATTTTAGACAATATGAGTGGGTCTGGATCTCAACATTTCCACAAAGAAGAACGCGCACCTTTATTCAAGCCACAAGCAAATATGCAATTTGCCAATGGCACACCCAATATGACTGACTTTTATGAATCACGCGTAAATCCAAGTTTGAATATGGCAAATGTAAAACCATGGGAAGAACAACACATAGGACCTGGTTTAAATCAAGGCTATGGTGATAAGGGATCAGGAGGGTTTAATTCAGGCATGGAAGCACGCGATAAATGGGTAGATCGTAATGTGGATCAATTGCGTGTTAAAACGAATCCAAAAGTAACATATGGGTTAGAAAATCATGAGGGCCCAGCGTATAACTATATTCGCAATGCTCCCACTGCCGAAACTCAGGGACGTGTGGAAAAATATTTACCTGATACATATTATTTAAATACACCCGATCGTTGGTTAACAACAACTGGTTTAGAAAAAGGTGAGACTCAACGTCCTGAGCAAGTGCAAAAAGATGTCAATCGCACGTCAACTACAGAAGAATATTATGGTGTTGGAAGCAATACAGAAGGGACGGCATATTATGTCGACGGTCATCATGAAGATTCGAAACGACAACAATTAGGAGCACAACAACAAGGTCCTGCCACTTTGGCGACAACGGCGGCGCCGTCAACTGGCGATTATGGACGTCCCGGTTATAAAATACTTAAAAATAATCGTAATTGTGTCAATTCTGATCGTATGGGAGGGATTGGTGGAGCATTAAAATCCGCCATGGCGCCCATCATGGATATTCTTCGACCTACACGAAAAGAAAATGTTGTTGGCAATTGCCGATTATATGGCGATGCGGGCTCAACCGTACCTAAACCCTCTGTTTATAACCCAGCGGATAGAACTCCTACAACTATACGTGAAACAACAGAAGGCAAAATTGGTATGAACCACTTAAATATGGAAGGTCAAAGTGAGGGTGCCTATTATGTATCCAAGCAAACACCCATTAGCAATGAACGAGATAGTACATGTGTAGAATATACTGGAAATGCAGCAGTAAATAGTGGTGCAACAACATATAATGCCGCTTATAATCAACGCAACAATGTGAATAAAACATATGCAAATCGCCCCAATCAAGGAGGAACTGCCTTATTAAATACTGAAACAAATGTTCATATTGATAAAAAAGAGTCCGATCGCAATAATAATCGCATGTGGGTTCCGAATGGCGGTGTTGCTATGGCCATTCCTTCTGTAGAAACACATGGTAAAATGAATATGCCACAATATTACAATAATTGCCAAGGGTGCGATCGTATTCAGCCCGATATTTTAAATGCGTTTAAACAAAATCCATATACACAAAGTTTAAACAGTTATTATTAGAAATCAGTTAAATAAATAACGCTTAATATTATCATTATGGAATTAAATATTCACAATGATATTATGGATCGATTGCAACATTTTCATAAAGTAGGAAAAATTCCAAACATTATATTTCATGGCAATTATGCGTGTGGAAAAAAATATCTACTTTATAATTTCATTGATTTAATTTACAATAACGACAAAAGTCTCATTAATAAATATGTCATTAGTGTGAATTGTGCGCAAGGTAAAGGAATCAAGTTTGTACGTGAAGAATTGAAATTTTTTGCCCGAACAAATATGGACAATATGGAGGGCAATACATTTAAAACCATTATTTTGCAAAATGCAGATAAGCTGACAATTGATGCTCAATCCGCACTCCGTCGCTGTATTGAATTATTTAGCCATTCAACACGTTTTTTCATTATTGTCGAAGATAAATTTCGACTATTGAAACCAATCATTTCGCGATTTTGTGAAATTTATGTCCCTTTACCTATTGTAAATAACAAAGAGACGAATTTATACACTTATATGCTAAACAAGCATTATAAAATCGAACAGACAGAAAAAAAACATATTCAAAAATTGCAAAAAATAGTCATGAATAAAGAAAAACAACTATCACATCATAATTTAGCAACGGAACTTTATAATAAGGGTTATAGTGCTTTGGACTTGATTAAGTTGTTTGAAATGGTGGATCATAGTCATTGGAATATGTCTTATAGTAAAAAATATCAGTTGCTCATTATGTTTCAACAAATTAAGAAGGAATTTAGGCATGAAGAACTTTGTATGTTGGTGTTGTTAAATTATATGCTAATACGTTTTGATGATACTTTAGAAAATATAACAATTATGTAAATGGATGACTACTCAATGGCCAGTTTGCAAGAATCTCGCAATGAATGGTGTGCGAGACTTGTACATATTTTGACTCCCTTGATTATTCAAGGATTTAGATCTATTTTCAAAGAAGCCAATAAGCTTTGTGTTGAAAATGAAGAAGGAGATAAATACTTGATGACTTTTCAGAATTTTCTCTCTCGTGTTCCCAAGTGGAACGCTTACATTGTAGAAACAGAAACGAAACGCATAGTAGATAATAGTAAATGTGGTTATTTAGAAGATCTAATAACATGTGTACATATTATTCAATTGAAAAGTCTTACTTGTATGCGTGTAGGAAATAGTCATAAAAAAGTGGATCTTAATATACCGCAGCTGAATGAATTTATTCATAAGGTATATATTAATGTTGCGCGAAAACTGTATACGAATGTGTATTTGTTTGAACAAAATATTATGCCTTTAAATATTCAGCGCAATAATCGTGAGTTGGAATTGATTACGAAAGAGTGTATTTTGGGTACGATTCGCGACAATATTCCGGTGGAGGAAATATTGAAGGTATATATGGATGAAAGCGTTGAAGAAGATGTACAAGTAGAAGAAAAAGAAGAAATTATTTCTGAAGAACCGGTGGAAGAAGAAGATGCAAGTGCAAAAGAAGCATTTGCAGATTCAAGCAAAGCAGTGGCAAGCACAAATGAAGTAGCATCAGATTCAATCACAAACAAAGTGCCAGTAGATTCAAGCACAAACGAAGTGGGTACAAAAATAAGCATTGCTACTCCAAGTATTCCTGGGGCCATTAGTTTTTCAGACGTTGACAAGGCTATAGATACAAATAAGCAAGAAAGTGAAATTGTTGCTCCCAAAGATATTGAAGTTTTAGAAAAAATTAGTGCAGATAATCATCAACGTAGAAAAGAAGAAGAAGCCGAAGAAGAGGCTGAAGAAAAACTAAGCATCGGTGATGAAATAACTTTAACAGATTTAGACGTACATTCTGTAGTTCCTCCTCCCAAGGAACTAAAAAAAGAAGAAGTGTGGGATGAAATAGAAATATTACCTTTAGAATAATTCGTTAAACGTGAGAGAATATAATTTAATGAATTATTATTATGGACGCTATGTACACAAATGCCATATTGGTTGCACTCATTTTCTTTTGTGTGAAAATGATTGAAAGTAAATTTAATAAAGACGAAAATGTGGAAAAACCATTGAAAAATATGGTAAAAGACACACTTATTGTTTATGTATGCTATATTATTGGGGCTCTTATTTATAAACAATTTTTCCCATCTGGAGCAATGAAGGGTGGTGCAAGTGCATTTGTAAATAATCCAGATTTCTAAATAATTTTTAGGAAGTAATAGTATAATGGGACCTTGTGTACGTTTAATCCGAGCTTTAGTAGCTCAACCTGAGCTAACCGAAGAAAGAAGAAGAGCCGCCTGGGTAGCATTTAAGAATAAAGTTAAAAATGAGGGATGGGAGTTGTGGGAAAGAGATGCTTGGTTCGATGCTGAAACCCGACAGTCTAATAATGCGGCTCAAGAAAGTAATTGCGTTTCAGGTAGTAATTGTCTAACAATGAGTCCGGTGAGGGTAAAGTTCGAGGATGATTGGACTTTAACAGGATCCGCAACTATAACATATGCTGATGGCACTACAGAAGTTGCACAAGTAGTTCATCGCCATTTCGTCAACCCAGTACCCGGATCCAACCGATTTGAAACAACAATACTAACATCTACAAAAAACATAGATTTGAGTTGTTGGTATGGCGTAGACAGCAGGCAAAACGAATGGGGCGCTACTGGCAGAGCAATAACAACTGCTACCGATGGGACACAAAAATTAGCTTCTGTTGTTATACCGCCCTTACCAATAGCTGCATAACCAGATAATTATTTTTCATTAAATAATTTTTAGGAAGTAATAATATAATGGGACCTTGTGTACGTTTAATCCGAGCTTTAGTAGCTCAACCTGACAAATGCAAAGAAGAAAACAAAACACAATGGGAAGAATTTAAGAATACAGTTAAAAGTGTGGGATGGAAATTAACAGAACAAAAAATTGTTGTTCCACCACCTGACGAGACCCAAGTTAATGGTCTTGGAGAAAGTTATTCTACTATAACATTAGGTCCATTAACACCAATCATTGATAATGATCAATCTTTAGTAGGAAAAGCAACAATAACATATGATGATGGCACAACAGAAGAGGTACATTTAGTTCATAAGAGAAGGTGCTTGAATGATTGTAAATGCATTATGGACACAATAATGCTA
>JAAHTH010002526.1_pt1 | contig 13862 bp, 7 predicted proteins | sample 6116091 | NCBI WGS metagenome assembly JAAHTH01 (sample SAMN13939990, study PRJNA603662) | sponge metagenome | isolation source: marine sponge | host: Mycale hentscheli | place: New Zealand | collected 2006
TCAAGTTGACATACATTGCTAACGATATGAATGACTTTACTCACCTTGTTGATGTGACATTTAAGCTTGTTGACAATGCTTTAAGTGCTATTGACTCTAATAGGTATGAGACACAAAATAATATTACACGTACTACAACATTTGGTGGAGATTCAAACTTCAGTTCTATCTCTGCTAATGGTGGTACCTTTACAAGAGATGAAGATAACTTTACCCTTACAATCTAATGAGTAACATATTTATTAACCTTTCAGCTACTACCGAGAACACTGATGTTCTTAAGGAAGAGATCACTTTTAAGAGTGACCCTACAATTACGTTTGTTCTAACTGGTATTGATGAATCAGCTAACCAAGCGCTTACATTAGATATTAATTGGGGTGATGGATCTGATATTAATTTCAATCAAAAGGATCTCGTATTTAACTATAAGAAAGAGTCTATCTTCAATGAAATGCTCTATGGTAAGCTTGGTGGCACTATTCTTGATAGCTATGAACATACTTATGTTCCTTCTATAAGCACTTTTGCTACATCCCTTACTGCGCAGTTTTTGATTCATTATAATAATGGTTTCTATGCCAGTATTCTCCAGCCAATTAAGCTTATGAGAGAGAGTTACTATGATAATATTCAAAAGCTTGGTATTCAGTCTACTCAAATGACTGGTGCTTCTGGGTCCAATACAGTTGCCAACTTGGAATCAAAATTCGATAAGAGAATATATATAACTTATCTAAATAACTGATTGTATAAGCAGACTTTGCCATTAAATATGTATAATGGCTAACATCTATACTCATTCTACTTCAGCAGTATCCTTTCCTCAGGCTGAATACCAGGATAGGTATATCTCTGTCAATCAATCAAAATCCACATTAGAGCAAGGGTTTGTTGTTAATAAGATTGATGCACTTTCCGGTGCAAAGGATAGTTCTATCAATAACTATAGTTCATACTACCTTACTAATAGAGATAAGCTCACAAATTTCGTATCTGTTTCTTCTCTTGAAGAAGATCAATCAACTTCATTAGTTACAAGACTTGGTTTTGAGAGACCTAATGATGCACCTGCTGAATACTTCTACATCTTCAAGAGTAATAAGAATGCTACAGATCAGCAAAAAGCACTTGGTATTCAACCATTAGAGAAAACAGGATTTTTCGAGAATAACTACTTTTTCGAGATTGAGGCACTTAACAATAACCTTTGCCGCATTAAGCATAATAACGGTAAATTCGACTTCTACCTTAACTTCAATACAAGTGATGATAAGTTTGTATTCTATCAGAATACAGATGAATATAAGGATATTATAAGAGAGCAGGCTGATGTATTCCGCTATGTTCTTGATGATGATGGATACCTACAACTTTATAAGTTTCTTGATTCTAAGCTTCAAGTTGTTACTTTAAGTGGTAATGAGCTTACATTACAACCTCTACTCTCTAGCAGTCTCAACAGAGGAATTAACAATCTTATCCATATTGACTATAACTTGGATCAAAACAAGCAGTTTATCAATAAGAGCTTCGCAAGTTACAATAGCTTTAAGACAACTAACCTTATTCTTGATGATGAGAATAGCAGTCTTGATGAAAATGGTCAGTATATGCTAGTTGCTAACTACAATGCTATCTCTGCTGATAGCTTCCCTGTTAACTACTTTGCTCTTGATACTAACCGTTCTGAATTTAACTGGGTTAACCGTGGTTCTAGTATGATTGATAGTCAATTTGGTCTCGGGGCTGATCCAAGAGAGTATTACAACATTGAAACTGGTGTTGATCAAGAGAAAGGTCTTAATAAGATTAATCTTAATTATTCTTTCTATGATAAAGATGTATTCATTACAAATGGTTCTGATACTTTCTTTACTGCGCCTTCATCTATGTATCCTTATGAAAAGCTTAATGTGAATGATTCACAGTTTGTCTTTAATGGTTCATTTGCTGGTCCTACTCCTAAGCTTTCCGATAAAATATTCATTAAGCGTGAAAACACCACACAATATGACAATGGGCGTTATCTATGTACTTGGTTGAGCGGTGGTGTACTTGAGGAAAGGGGATTATGGGTTGATCGCTACTACTACCCTGATAAGATTTCTAAAGAAGCTGCTCTTTCCGCTACATCGTGGTTTAGCCCTTCTTTCCTTGATAGTATTGATGGCATTGATCTTGATGTATCTGATTTGGTTCTTAATAAGGAGAAATTCTTTGATAAGAAAAGTGATGCTGCTATTACACCTAATACAAAAGTTAAATATGAGCGTATTGGTAATGCTGATATTCGTGAGATTGTTGAAAGCTCTTCACCTATAGTTTCAGCCTTTGATAGCTATACAACATCTAAAGTTGTAAGAGGTGAGACAGAGAATATATGCAACGAGTTTAATGGTACAGAATTTACATTTGATGGTACAAACTTTGTATGCTTCGAGACTGCTAAGGCTGTAGATGAAACGAAAAACTTCACTACAAGCTTTAACATGTATCTTGACCCTAATCATAAGTATGGTTTTGCTATATTAGGTAATAATACTAATAGAGGTTTTGGTATGTTCCAAGATCAGACTGTTACTCCTTTTGTTCATGTTGTAAGTGAGAATACTTTATACATTTACAACACTGACTTCACACTTCTTAACAAAGTTGACTTCAAGACTAAGATTAAGAATGTATTTAAGAGAAGTGCACTTGATGACTATATTGTTACAACTGCTGGTAATCTATTCTATAAGGTTAACTCACAAGGTAACAAGATTAAGTTAGAGTGTGGTTCTGAGATTCTTGATTACTATGGGTTTCATGAAACATATGATCATATTGACTTTATCTCTTCTGATCAGAAAGTAAGGCGTTTAGATGTTGATACTTTTGATGTAACTGAGCTGTCTGCTTCTGAGTTTGATGTTTATAAGAAAGAGTTTTGTCTATATGATAATGTTCTTGAGTATAACAATACACCTTATACATTACCAGGTAAGAATACCAATTGGGAGAATGATAATACAGTGTTCTATCAAGTATCTTCTTATATTGTTAAGCATAACCTTGATGATGCACCTGAAGCATTCCTTAAGGGTGATGTTAAAGACTTTGTTGTTGCTGATGATAAGATATACACAATTAAATCTGATGAATATCATGTTTTCAATACAAGTGGTGTATTTGAACTTTCTGGTTCTATTAATGATGTATTAATTCCTACACAAGTTAGTGACATTACTTCACTTTCAGGTGGTAAGTTTCTATCTGTTGATATGGTTAATGAGTATGTTAATGGTGTTCAGTTTCAATATCCAGTATTCTTAGCAGAAGGTTCTGATAAGAACCTGTATGGTGTTAAAGGTAGTCTTCCTTTGTTAGATGCTTTTGGTATTGAAGGTTCACTAGCAAGTAATACAACAGGTAAGAAGTTAACAAACTACAACACACTTACACATAACTATGATGCTAAGACTATTGACTTTAAGTTGACCTTAAGGAACTATCTTAATACTGAAGATGTACTTTCCCAGAATATTGCTTTTGACCCATCAAACTATGAGCCAGGTTTCTACAACTTCACCTACAGACTTGATACTAAGCAGGGTAATGCTTCACTTTATGTAAATGGTGTGTTATATGAGAATCAAACCTTCTCTCCTGGTAAGTATCTTATTCAGGATGTCTTTAGTGATGAGTTCTTTATTGGTTCTGCTGGGTTCCAAAGTAACATGGATCTTTCAACATACTTGAAGCAACCAGGATACTACTATAGCAGAGATCTTACAATTGCTAATCCATATATCTATAATGAAGCAATTAGCACTGAGCTTGTTTATGCTTTATTCTTGCTTGAGAAGAAGATTGATGATATTGTAATTTCTATACCTGCTGGTCAAAGAACATCTAAGACAGAGATTCAGCAGTTCTTCAAGTTTAACAGAACTAACTCCTCTAACAGCATTGATATTGTTGTTCGCAATCTTAAGATTACAGATGAGGTAGTTAGAGAACAAATTAAGGCTTCTATTCTTGCTGAAGCTAATAGCTTTGCACCTGTAGGTGTTAAGATCAATAATGTAATTTTTAAGACATACTAAGATGATTGATTATACTTCATATAAAAAGGCCTATACTGATGGTAGCTTATTCACTTTAACAGGAGCTGACTTTACTGGTTATGCTCAGTTGAAAGATGGTGTTGCTACTGAGGTAAGTACAGGTAAGACTCTTTCTCCAAAGTCTACATATGCTACTGATCTCTTCTATACTAATTATTTCCAGGATAGGGTAATTGCTGATGAGGAGTTGGAGCTACCTAATAAGGAGAATGATTGCCTTTTCAATCTTAATGATAACTTCAACTATGATCTTTTTAAGTTTAAGTTAGATACACTTAGAGAGAACAATACTTATGTTTACTCTCGCCTGTTTATCTCTTCCAATAAACTTCCTGCTGCTGAGTCTATCACTTATGCGTCTGTTCCTAATACATATTCTACTGGTTTTGAGATCAATTTAAGTGATGAAAACAATCCACGATTTAAGTCTAATGTTAGATTTGCAGATAATACATTTTTAAGTGCTTTTGGTTATATTGTAGATGCTACTACTCAGGTTGATTATGATAATAGTGATAACTTCTCTTTGTTCTGCTGTACATCTTCAAGCCTTATTGCTTTAACTGGATCAAGCACATCTATTGCTATTATTGAAGATTCTACTGGTTATGAGACTAAAGAGAATGACTTAGCATTTGCAGAACTTGGAGGTCTTGCTTCTACAAGTAAGTTCTTATATGTTTCCGATACTGGTAACAATACTGTTCTTAAGTATGATATTGAAGGTTATCAGAACAATGACTCTGCTCTAAAGAATAAGAGAAACTACATCGAGCTTGTTGGAGGTTTTGGTGGTAAGACAAGACAAACTAAGTTCTTACGCCCTACTAAGCTTGCTGCTTATAATGATAAAGTTGCTGTACTTGACTCTGGTAACTTCTGTGTTAAGCTGTTTGATAGTGATTTAAACTACATCTCTCGCATTACTTCAATGGATCTTAGAACTGAGACTTTTGGTGGGATGGCATTTGATCCAGATTTTGATACTTTTTATGTTGTAACATATAAAGATATAATTATAAATAATGTTACTACTAGAAAAGCCTTCCTATACCGTTTTGAAGGTGATAGGTTTGAGAATAAAGAAAAGATAACGTTAGATGATAAGCTTGGTGATGCAGAGGTTGTAAATGATGTTACATTCTCCGGTACCGATAGTAACTACTGGTACTTCTCTACCGACCAAACTGTATATAAGAAGTTTAAAACAAGACCAGCCGAAGTTATTGGTAAGTTTAGATCAGAAAGGCTTTACCTTCTCCGACCAAGCGTACCAACAGATACAGTTATTAATAATCGCTGGAACTTCACAAATGTTAACTTTGCAGATTGTAACTTCTTATGGAATCTGAATGTTGGTGGTGGTAGTGGTACTACAGTTGTTGATGGTCTTCTTGACTATAGCATTAATAACTTTAACATCTTCCCAACTCAAGATGGTACAGATAGAGCTGTTATGCTTACAGATGGTAGATTATACTTCTTCAATGAACCTACCCATACAGCATATCAGAGAGTGCTTAAAGATGAGAATTATGCTAACTACGGTAGTGCTTCTTTCTCTTTGAATACTGAGTCTTTCATTCAGCAGTCTGTTGTTAATACAGAGCTCTTTAAGATTGTTAATGACACTCTCACTCTTAAGAATAACATAATTGGTAGATTTACCGGTAAGTTTGTTGATAATGTTCTTGAGCTTGATGATTATGATTATAATGTTGAGTTTGATAAGCTCTTAATTCAAGAGCTTGAGAATCTATATGTTCATGGTAATGAAGAGAACCTTACCGGTGTTCTTAATCGCTGTTTTGCACTTGTATACACACTTCAAGAAAGATTAATGAATTTTGTACAACCTGGTATTGGTACAGAAGTACAACCATCATATACTTCTGCAGGTATTCTAGAAATTTAATTGCCTAAAGCTGCCATTGGCATAAATATACATATGGCAAGTCAATCATTAACTAATACCAACGTCTCTGAGACTTATGTTGGTGTGCTTCACGCTGAGGGAGCTCCTCTACCAGCAAGTGGTAAAGCTGACATCTACGATGGCTTTGGTAATAAAAGTGCTTTATCAGTAGGTCGTGATGGATATGGTATTGAAGTTTCTGGTGAGCTTGGTCCTAACTTTGCATCTGCCATTGCTGATGTAATCTACCCAGTAGGTTCATTATTCTTCTCTAAAGATAATAACAATCCTGGATCTCGTATGTCTGGTACATCTTGGATGCAAGTTGCAGAAGGCCAGTTTGTTGCTGGTGTTGGTAATGGTACAGATATTAACGGCTCAACACACACAGTAACGGCAGGCGATACTGATACCGTTGGTGAGTATGATCACACTTTAACAGTTAATGAACTACCAGCCCACAGACATAACTCCTTTAAGAATGTATCATCTAGGGTTAACACTGCTGATAACTTCGCAGCTCGAAAAGATGCATCTGGTGGATCTCAAAACTACGCAATTCAGAGCACTACTTCAGAGCCTGATTCATTTCCTACATCACAAACAGGTGGTGGTCAACCTCATAACAATCTTCCACCAGCATTCGGTATGTATGTCTGGGAACGAATCGCTTAACACTTTAGAACAATGCCAGATATTGAAATCGTAAAACTTAAATTAAGAAGGGGTACAGACGCTCAACGTGAGAGTGTAGTCCTTGAACAAGGTGAACTCGGTTACACAACAGACTCTAAGAGAGTTTTTGTTGGTGATGGGTTCCTTTCAGGTGGTAATGTAGTAGGTGCTAAGAACCACCCACCAATGTATATTGGTTCTAGAACAGATCTTGCAGAAGCTGTTACTGGTGATATGGTATATGAAGACAATCTTCTTTATCAGCTTTCTGGTACTGATGCTACAATGCTTAGTGCTTGGGCATTTATTGGTACACGTACAGATGGTACTACTATTGACTATAATGCTGGTGTAATTGAGCTTAAAGATGGTGGCATTACAATTGATAAGGTTGCTTCTGATTTTGTAGTACCAAATGGAGGCATTGAACTTACTCCAACAGGTCTTTCAGCTGCTGTAGATAATGCTACAATTACTATTAACGGTTCAGGTCAGCTTGAATCAACTAACATTTATATTAGTGCTGGTGATGTAGGCTTAGGTCTTAGTGGTGGTGATGGTGACCCAATCGGCCTTCAGACAACACCTTCATTTACATTTGTCGGTAACGAACTCGAAATTAACGAAGTTCCAGCTGATGCTGTTCTTGCCGATTCAGTAAATGCTTCTGCTCTTGGTAATGGACTTGAGAAGACACCTGGTACTGGTGAAGTTAGACTTGAGATTATTGGTGGTGCTGTTATGGACCCATTCAATGTTTCAGAATATGATTCTACAGGTCGTGTAATATCAACAACTTCTACTATTGAGCAAAACCTTTCTGGTACGGATACATCTGGTAGTGGTCAAACGTTCTTCGGCTCATTGGACGCTGAAGCTCCTGGTGCAACAGGTGAAACAATTGTTAACGTTTTATCAGGTAACGCAGATGGAGATAGTGTTGCTATTGCCCTTTCTTCTGCAGGCTTTATTCAGATTGATTCTGGTAATAAAGGTAACTTTGCAATTCCAGTCTTTAAATTCTAATAATCATGTCAAAGAAAATTGAAATTCTCGAAAACACTCTTCTTAAACTTCTTGTACGTCGTGGTACAGATGTTGATCGTCAGCTTATAACTCTTGATCAAGGTGAGCTTGGTTTTACTACAGATAGTAAAAGACTATTTGTTGGTGATGGCTCAACTCCAGGTGGTACAGTTGCTGGTAATAAGTTTCTTGGTTCATCTGCTAACCATGAGACAATAACAGAAGGTGTTGATGGTGACTTTGCTTTTAATACAGTTACTAACACTTTATATTCTAAGAATGGTAGTGGTTGGGATCGGGTTGCTGTTCTCTTTGAAGCAGCTGATGGCTCTATTGTAGTTAATGATTCAGAAGGTACTCTTGCAGTTGGTACATTATCTTCTCAACACTTAAGTGGTGCGACAGACATTACAGGTAATTCAATTGAGTTGGTTGGTGGTAAGATTTCTTTGAGTGGTACACAGATTAAGACAAATAGAATTAATCCAAATTCAACATCACACCTTTACTTGCCTCAGAACTTGAATATCAATGCTGTTGATTATCAATTCCCTGTTGGTGGTCTTGGTGCTGCTAATAGTTTTCTTAAAGCAGATCTAGCAGGTAATCTTAGCTGGGCTTCTCCAGAAGCAAGTGCTACTCTTTTCTTTAACTCTTCTGCAAGTTCAGTTCCAGTTGGTACAGTTGTTCCTGCTGCGAGTGGTACTCATATGCCTACTGGATGGTTGCTTTGTAATGGTCAATCTGTTGCTGGTGCTGATTTTCCAACACTTTCTGCTGTACTTGGTAATACATATGGTGGTGGTTCAGTTAACTTTACTCTTCCAGACTATACAGATAGTGTTCTTGTTGGAACAACAGACATTAGCTCCTTTACTGATGGCACACTTACCAATACAGGTGGTGACTACACAACAAAAGGAGTAGTTTACTTTATTAAAGCTCTTCCAGATAAGATTTCTAATCCATCTTTCAAAGTTGAAAATGGTCTTATTGCTACTGTAGATGGATCTACTGTTGCTGTTGGTGATTCATTTTCTCCTCTTGCTGATGAAGTTGTTATTTCTAATCCAGTTCCTGGAGTAGAGTTTAATCATGATACAGATGGTAGTGGTACATTTACTACACAAGCCCCATATACAAAGTTCTGGGTAACAGGCTCAGGTCAAAAGGGTGGTCGTAGTCTTGGTGGTTCTTCTGCAACAGTATATGGTATTCTTTCAGCTCCTATTGGTACAACTATTGACTACTGCGTCGGTGCTGGTGTTTCAACTACTAATACAAGTGGTAATGACTCTTGTGTTTCTTACTTGTCAAGTGGTCTTGTTGTTAATCTTGCCCTTTCAGAGGGTGCTCGATATAGACCAACTGGAAGTTCTGGACTTTACAATACACTATCTGGTAATGGTGGTTGTCTTAATACAACTGATGATCATATCATAGGTGGTTATGTCCTCTCTGGTGCTCTTGGTGGTATTGATGTTAAGAAGAGTTGTGAAGAGAGTGCTGGTCCTGCTTCATTCTGGGGTGGTCATGGTGCTCCTGGTGCTGGTTCTGCTGGTAATAATGAATATGCTTCTAACACAGCAAACGGCGCTGTTAAGTTTGAGTGGGGAATCTAATTTATCTCTTGTAAAGCCCATACACACGATTAAATAAGTGTATGGTTTATCCAACTAGTCTACCCACCGATGCAGCTTCTATAGCTGTATTTGAGAGTGGTTTATCTCCTGAGTTCGATATTACTTGGTCATTTACATATGAACTAAGCAATCAAACTGCTGGGGATGAGATTGGTTTTTGTATGTTCCTTCAAGATGCTGATGTTGATCTTGAGGGTGGTGGTGTTGGTCCTGATTTAGGTTTTACTGGCACATACGATCTTGCTACTAAAGCAGAACCTTTAAGTGGTAAAGTGATAGGCATTGGTTTTGATACACTTGGTGCATTTGGATTACCTATTGATGATTATGGTAGTGGTGATACAAGAGATGGTCTCTCTGCTGTAGTGCCTAATGGTGTCCATGTTAGAGGTGCTAATGGTAATATCATTTCTACTCAATCTGTATCAGCATATGATATTAGTGAAGCAGGTAAAAGGACAGTTAGAGCAAGACTTGGTAATTATGGTAGAACAATCTATGTAGATTACAAGGTACAGGGGGAAGAGTTCTTTACACATATTCTTAAACAAGACGTCAGCCTTACTTTCGATAGTTCTACAAGATATAGACCAGGTGTTTCTTTCGTTAAACCACTTACTAGTAGTTCAGTTGATGCAAACATTGTAACTTATGGCTTACATGCTGAAGGCAATTTCAATTCTATTCAAGAAGAAGAGTTTGCATTTACTCCAATGACACCTTTCACTAATAATACTGATGTTCTCGGTGATGTACCTCAAGGCGTGCCTGAACAGGAAGATAAGCCTATTCTTCCTTTCTTGGGCATGGAGCCTCATGTTGGTTGCGCAGATGGTTCGTGTGGTGCACCAGTTAGTTCACCAGAAGGCTTTTACCCTAGTACTTTCTTATACCAGATTTCATCATTTATTGGTGATGTAGAAGTAGATTATGCTACTACTGGTGATCCTTACCGCTTTATTATAACATTAGATAAAGAAGTTAAGCTTGATACAGGCTTTATTGGTAATGCAGCATATAACTATGGGGGTGCATCAAGATCCACCTTTATTACAGGTCTTCTTTCATCTGCTAATCATGGTAGCTACCCAACTACTGAACTTGCTCCTGATGGCTATCCATATGTTGATAGTACATTAACAACTGAGACAACATTCTATAAAGATACTGATACATCCAGAGCACTTGTTGAAGTATTTGAACCTCTTTCTTCTTCTAACTGGAATATAACAGTTGGATGTCCCGTCTACACTCTTTCATGTGGTGTAGAGGATGAATACCTATGCGGTCTTACTCAACAACACGAAACACTTCGCAAGATCGTATTCACAAACTTAGACACCCTATAATAAAATGGCCAGAGACCTAAAAACAGTAATGACTGATTCAGTGTTTACGGCAATCAACGGATATGATGCATCTACAGATAAGTTAATGTTTGATAATTTTGGTACCTCGTCATTAATGACAAGAACAACAGATAACTGGATGCATGATCTAGTTGGTTCTACAGGTATCTCACCCTTTAATGGAAAAACAACCGGTGGTGTTTATGGTGCTCGAATGGGTGGTGCTCTTATAACACCAAGACACGTGGTTTTAGCAAGGCATTATGTACTACCTGTTAATAATGTTATTTACTTTTACGATAGAAATAGTGTTAGACATACTCGTGTAATTACAGCTAATGCTTATCATGGTATGGGGTCCGCTAACGGCGATTATTACGTTGCTGTGCTCGATAGTGATCTTCCTTCAGAAATAGAACCACTTAAAGTGTTTCCACCTGACCTTTACAAGTATTTTGATCCAAGTTTGCTCACCCTTGCAGCATATAGTGGTTTTGAAGGAAGATTTGCTTTCGCTGACCTACCTATTATACACACTGACCAAGAAGAGAAATCTCTTATTGCTCGTGCCACATCTATTGACGTTGGTACTATTGGTATTCATGGTTTCGATGAATATCCAGATACCTATAATTCAGGTGATCTTGGTAAGATGCAGTATAGTACCCCTATTGATACAGACTTACAGGCTTGGAATGAACCTCTAATTAACGGCGACTCTGGTTCCCCACATATGGCTCTTATTGATGACGAGCTTGTATTCCTTGGACCAACATATACAACAGCCAGAGTTGATAGTATTGTTAACCTACGCACTCATAATGATATTAATAAGTTAATTGAAGACGCTGATACTGCTGCTGGCTTTAATACAGGCTACAAACTTACTTCAATTAACTTGACTGGGTTTAAACAGTATAATATCCCGGGTCAACAACAAACCTTTATTGGTGACGACATTAGTAATGGTACTTTGATTCAGTTCCGTGGTAGTGTCACTGATCATAACCAATATCACTACTCAATACCTTACGCTGCTTCTTCTATTGTTAGAACTGATCCACGTGATGACACACAAACACTTTACAATATTAATAGTATCTCTACAAGTAATCAGAAATGGGTAGGTGCTGCTTATGCTTCTAACAAGCGTATCTATGCTGCGCCTCATGCTGCTTACGGACCTCTTATTATTAATACAGAAGATCCTGCAAATGTTACAACAGATTATATTAATGTTGGTTACGGACTTCAAACAAGAGGTATTGCTCTTAACGATAATGGTTCTGGCTCTGGTGCTGCTTATATGACATCTTATAGTGGCTCTGAGTCTACTAAGAAGTTTACATTCGATGCCAATGGTAACGAGTCAGCAGTTACATCAATTGATTATACTGTTCCGACTGATCCATTTGAAACAGCTCGTGGTAGTTTAGCTGCAAATGATGAAACAGCATTTCCTTTCATCTATCGCTCTTATTGGGGTGCTGTTAATGGTGGTAATGATAAGATCTACGGTATTCCATATGGTGCTAGTCAGGTTCAGGTTATTGACCTTAATGATGACACTATTTCCTTTATCGATACAGACCTTACAGGTAATGCTGAGTATGATACTACTACATCTGCTTCTACTGATTATTTTTACTTGCGTTCTCCTCAATGGAACAAGTATAAAGGTGGTGTTCTTGCATCAAATGGCTGCATTTACTCTCACGGTACTCATGCTCGTAGTGTTCTTAAGATTGATACATCTGATGATAGTGTAACTGAGATTCCTTACCCATATACCATCTACAGTGCAATCACTGCTGGTTATACTGGTTCAGATGTTGATAGACACAACACATGGGGTAGGCAGCCTGCTAGTATGTTCTCTGTTGAGGGTCCAGATGGTAAGATTTATAACACACCATGGAACCTTCCTTATCAGATTGCTATTGACCCAGTAGATGACTCTATTACCTTTAGTCCTCTTAGTGCTATTTTGGATGAAGCTTCTTCTGGTGCTGACTTATCTTGGTATACTGATGGTTCACTATTGAATGAGCAGATCTTTATGGCTCCTGGTGAGGCAGATCGTATTCTTGAAATTGGCTTTGATGGTTATACACCAGCTGCCTTCTCAACTGTAACACCATACTTTGCAGATTCACCTTCACCTTCACCAACTGGTACACCTACACAGACACCGACATCTACTAATGGGCCATTAAGTACACCAATCACCCCAACACCAACAGGTACACCAGATATTACCCCGTCAAACTCACTTGCTATTTCTCAAACACCGACTGGTACAGGCACTCCTACACCAACTGGTACTCCTTCTAATACACCAACAGGAACACCAACACATACTCCAACCGGTACAGGTACTCCTACACCAACTGGAACAGATCCGCTTATTACTCCTAGTAATACACCAACTATTTCCAATAGTCAGACAGCTACTCCAACCGGTACAGGTACTCCTACACCAACTGGAACACCTACACAAACACCAACAGTTACACCTTCTAATAACGATAACCGTTGCGTAAGGCTTAAGTATGATGTTGAAGATGGCCCTGATCGCTTTATTGTTACATATAAAGATACTGTTATTATCGATACAGGCTTTATTGGTAATGCAGCTTATGTATATGGTGGTTATAAGAGACAAGTATTTATTGATGCATTAGTTAAAGAAGGTCTTGATTTCTCCGACACTACTCTTGCCAATGATGGTTACCCAGTTGTTGATACCGTTACAGAAGGCTCTAAAGAATCAATTGAATCTCTGTTCAATGAGACGGATGCTCTTGTAACTATTCAGTCCCCTGTTCATGATAAACCAGGTTGGAAATATACTCTCAACTGTCCTATAGAGTGCGTAGCTCCTACACCTACTCAGACACCAACACCTACCGGTACAGGTACTCCTACCCCAACTCCAACAGGTACAAGTAATTATGTACCTCCAGCGGTTCCTTCTACTACTCCTACAGGTACAGCGACATCAACGCCAACTCCAACAGGTACCCCATACCATACTCCGACATATTCCCCATCACAGACACCGACGCAGACACAGACAAGTACTCCCACCCCAACCGGAACTCCTACCGGAACGCCTACAGGTACTCCGCCTGTTACTGTT
>JAAHTH010000538.1_pt2 | contig 13850 bp, 13 predicted proteins | sample 6116091 | NCBI WGS metagenome assembly JAAHTH01 (sample SAMN13939990, study PRJNA603662) | sponge metagenome | isolation source: marine sponge | host: Mycale hentscheli | place: New Zealand | collected 2006
GATTTTGTATTTAAGGCTGGTGATCAAGTTTATTTAGAGTTCCGAGGAAGAATGAATACAAGACAACAACGAAATGTATTTTATCCACCTGCTTATCCAAATGATGGTATTGTATTACCCGTTAATTATACAGTAATTGGTGCCAATGATGATGCAGATGGGGATAATCAAGCAGCAGCACCATATTGGAGATTTTCAGGATCAAGTAATTCCGACCAAAGAATTTTAGAAATGCAATCTCCAAACTTTAATGAAGCTTATGGTAGTGCTTGGTCACAAGGTAACTTACCTTATGTACCTGGTCCTTCACAATATTTTGAAAGTGGACAAGAACCAGTAGGTACAAAATTTCCAAATATTACACTTCCACTAGAGTTAAAAGTTAATGATCAGATTAGGTTTGTTAATAATGAAAATTATACTTATAATATTTTACAAGTTGTACCGCCACAAGATAATACTGGTAGTATAGGTAAATTAAAAATTATTTTAGATAAAGAAGTCCCTTCTGGATCAGTTAACCTAGACTTTTTCGTAATAAGAAGACCATTTGATGAACCAGGAATTGTTTATATTGACGAAGTACTAAACCAAAATTCTGGACCAAATCCAAATCCATTAACGGGATCAGTATATTCTTCTGGAGGTGTGATCTTATCAGCTTATCCATCAGAAAATATTCAAATTAGTTCATCTCAAATAGTAAATAATCTAATTAGTAAAGGAGTGATAAGTCCTTAAGGAAATGACATATTTATAACATATAACAATATTTATATAAAAATAATACAATGGGATATTTAAATAATTCAGTAATAACAGTTGATGCTATTTTAACAACTAAGGGAAGAGAGTTGTTAGCGCGAAACGATGGTTCTTTTCAAATAACACAATTTGCACTTGCAGATGATGAAATTGATTATACACTTTATAATCCTAATCATCCATCTGGTTCTTCTTACTATGGAGAAGCAATTGATAATATGCCATTGTTAGAAGCTTTTCCAAGCGAACAACAAATAATGAAATACAAATTAACTACTCTTCCAAGAGGTACAGCAAAATTACCTGTACTAGATTTAGGTTATGCAGCTATTACTTTAAAACAAGGTGCTCAATTATCTATTACTCCTCAAACTCTAAATTATTTAGGAAATGAACAAATATTTGAAACATCAGGTTATAGTGCAACAATTGGAGATGTAAGATTAATGAATACATTTGTAGGACAAGGAATTCAAACCGAAGCAGCTATTGCAGCTAATAATTCTGCTACTCAAACAATTGGTACTAGTGTTTCTAAAACAGTTATTGGTACCCAAATTAACCTAACAGCAACAACAGTTAATACATTATTTGGTAGTTTAAGTCAATTAACTACTACTGTAACTGTAGTTGGTTTAGATAGTGGTGCAAGATTAACAATCCCAGTAACAGTAACTCAACAAGCATTAAATTAATTAAGATATGGCTTTTAAAAGATTAGACCCAGAAGATTTTGTAATAAGTTCGGATTCAGTAACTTCAACAGTTTGGAGTTCAAATTCTCCAGCTTTAAATAGTTATTTTAGTTCTTCTGTACAAAAAGAGGGTGCATCAGGCCCTTACTATATTAGTGTTTACCAAACTGGTTCTTCTGATAGTACAGCTGAGGTACAATTTCAAATTGCTTATGGGAATAGAAATGGTGGTGGAGGAGTTGATTTTGATGGAGCAGTGCCAAACGTATCTGCTACAAAAACAATTTACGGTCAATATAGAGCTCTTGTTTTAGAAGATGAAAATTCTTATTTTATTTGGGGTAACTCATCTGGTAGTGATGATAATGATTTTTATGCTTTAAGTGTAGAAAGGGCAAGATATAAACAAACTTTATTACCAGGTTCTACTAATATTCACTTATCAAGTAGTGGTTTAGGGATTTTACATTTAACAGATAATTCAAATATGGTAGCTACACCTGATTTTTATGGTACTACTAGAGTTTATCAAATGATTAGTGGATCTAATGGATCATCCTATGATGGTGGAACAGGATACACTACTAGCAGTGGTTCTTATGGTTGGTTCCTACCAGATATTTCAACAATTTTACTAAACTCAAGAGCATTATCAACAACTCAGGGAGTAAGTTTATCAACTAATTCCTCGAGTAACACAAATGCTCAAAACCCATCCTCTTTATTTAGTGTATTTTCAGGTTCTTCTGTTTATACATCTATAGACGATGTTTTTAAAGCTAATTCTCAGGAAACATTAACATCTGATTTTGTTTTTGTAAGAACTAGAAATACTGAATTTAATTATTCTGAAAACCCAACATTTATATCAGGATCAACTGGTGAAGTTATTTACACTTATTTTATAAATAATCCTACAGTTTTTCCTACAACGATTGGTTTATATAACGATAGTAATGATTTATTAGCAGTAGCTAAATTATCAAAACCATTACAAAAAGATTTTACTAAGGAAGCTCTTATTAGAGTCAAGCTAGATTTTTAAAATGAATGAGCGCTTACAAACAATTAAATTCGCAGGATGTAATTGTATCTCCACTAGAGGTTAACAAAGGTTTTCACTTTGTAGGAGGTGATGCTCTGACTAGTTCAAACGTTGAAATCCCAAGATATTTAGGAAGATCAGGTGATTACTCTGTGTCAAGTAGTTTAATGACAGGAACTATTTCAAGTTCTATGTTACCATCTGTTTTAGTATATGATTCCATTAAACAACTTTATTACGGAAATTTTATTTCTGGTAGTGGAGGATTTACTGGAGACGCTGTAACATCAAGTATTGTTTTAGGTTCAGATGTAGCGGGTAATAGAAGAATTGGACCTGTTCAATCAACTAATTTTTACGATTATCCTCAAACTACTTTATGGCAAAATAGAGATTTTCCAACAGCTAGTGCAGCTACTGCTTCTGTTCCTATTGGTGTAATTTCTATTCCATCTAAATTATATGGTGATTATATTCAACCACAATCTTTTTTAATTGAACATGATTCCAGTGGTTCTATTGGGGATGATGGAGAAGGAAGGTTGTATTATAATTTTAAAAATGAATTAAATGTCCCAGTTCAATACATGGCTGGTAATATAATTTATGAACATGGTATCGTAACTTTATTTGATTGTAAATTAGCTGGTGCTAATACAGATAATGTTTATGGATCGGCTTCTTATGGTTTTGATGTTTATGGTATAGATTTAGTTGACACAGAATTTTTTGTTAATGCTTTTATTACATCAAGTGAAGTGACAATGTCGTTTTCAAGTTCATATAAAATTTATGAAACACAATATCAATGTACAATTGATGAAAATGAGTTTAATTATTCTTTAAATCCAACTGCAATTTCTGGAAGTGAAATAATAACACAAATATCAGGGGGATTAGATTATTCTCCAACTGCTTCTTTTGGTAAACCACAAGATTTCGCTACTGGTTCTTATTTTGAACCTTATATAACATCTGTAGGTTTATATGATAATGATCATAACTTATTAGCAGTAGGTAAATTAGCAAAACCCCTCCAATCATCTAAAACAACAGATACTACAATTCTAGTGAATATAGATAGATAGGACATATTTATAATAAACAATAAGTAAAAATGGCAAAAGTACTTAACTACGAATCTCAAATACAACAAGGAGAAATAGTCCAATCGTGGCATGTATCACAATCAGTAGATGCTTTTACGGGTACAGAAGACTATGCAATATCAATTTCAGGTTCAGTTAATTTAACCAGTTCATTTAGTATTGCTCCAGGTAATCTTTTAACTACAGGGCAATGTCAATATCTATCTTATAACCCAACAACTGGACAAGTTTTTAGAGCTGACACTGCTAGTTTGGATTCTAAAATGCATGATGGTTTTCATGTATATAAAACAGGATCAAATGATAATAATATAGTACCAGCTAAATTTGGTAATAACAAGGCAAGTGCAAATTATGCTGTTGTAGGAGGTGGTCTTAATAATACAGCTAGTGCAGGTTCTACATTTATAGGTGGTGGAGTAGCAAATACAGCTTCAGCTGGTTGTGCAATTATAGGTGGTGGTAGATTAAATTCTGTTCCTTCTGGTGCAACTTTTGGAGCTATTTTAGGGGGTTGTAGTAATGCAATTGGTACAAATGGTTGTTTTTCTGCTATTGTAGGTGGTCAAAATAATACAATTAGTGGAAATGATTGTTTATCATTTTTAGGTGGTGGTCAAAATAACATGGTAAATGGTAAATTTAGTACTTTAGGTGGTGGTATACAAAACTGTATAGGTGGAGATTGTCAATTTGTTGGAGGTGGAAAATTTAACACTTCTTCAGCTGCACTATCTTCTGTTGTTGGTGGTTTACAAAATAATATAACTCTAAATGCGGGTACTAGTTTTATAGGGGGTGGTGCGTGCAGTACTCTTTCAGGTTATAGTTTTGAAGCATTTATTGGTGGTGGATTTAAAAACACAGGATCAAATGCTCGTTGTGGTGTTATAGTAGGTGGTGCCAGTAATTCAATATCTGGTTATGGTTGGCAATTTTTAGGTGGTGGTAAATGTAACTCTATAGGCGGTTATGGTTACAATACAATAGTTGCTGGAAACCAAAATACTATTTCTGGTTATTCTTATAATAGATTTATTGGGGGAGGTAGAGAAAATACAATTTCTGGAACCTACAGTAATTATGAAATTATAGTTGGTGGTTATAAAAATACTATTTCTTCTAATTATGGAGGTGTTAATATTATAGTTGGTGGTTCAACTAATGTTATTACAGGATTTAGCGGAGCAAATAATTTTATTGGTGGTGGTATTAGAAATACTTCATCAGCGGGCTGTTGCAATGGTATTTTAGGTGGAGCTTGTAATAATGTAAAACATTCTAATTCCTTTATTATTGGTTCTTGTTTAACCTCTTCTTTCTCCTGTACCACTTTCGTAAATAGCTTAGCTGTATCAGGTAGTTTAAGAGATCATACAAATAATACTGGTACAAATGGATTTGTTTTAACTTCTACAGGTACACAAACAGAATGGGCAATTAATCATTCTTGTCTACAAGGTGGTTTCCGTGTTTATCAAACAGGATCAGATAATAACAACATAGTACCAGCCAAATTTGGTAATAATAAAGCAAGTGCAAATTATGCAGTTGTAGCTGGTGGTATAAATAACACAGCAAGTGGATGTGGTGCTTTTATAGGTGGTGGAGCTAGAAACACAGGTTCAGGACAATGTAGCTTTGTTGGAAGTGGAACATTAAATAAAGCTACTGGAACAAGTACTTTTCTAGGTGGTGGATTTAAAAATAGCGTGTCTGGTTATTATAATAATGTTGTTGGAGGTATTTGTAATTGTGTAATTATCCAATGTTCTGGTTTTATTGGTGGGGGCGAACAAAATACAATATCAACAGGTTATTGTGCTAATGTTATTGTAGGTGGGAGCCAAAACCACGTTTGTTCCGTCAAGGGGGCAGCTATAGTGGGTGGAGGCACAAATAGTATTTCTTATAGTTCTGGTAATAGTTTTATTGGAGCTGGAAGTAATAATACTTTATCGGGGGGTTATGATTCAGTAATTGTAGGTGGTCAACGAAATAAAATAACTGCTGGGGGTTGTGGTTTTATTGGAGGTGGACTTAAAAATACAGGATCTGCATCTAATATCTTTATAGGAGGTGGTGTACAAAATACTATATCAACTGCTTGTTCTTTTATAGGAGGAGGTTGTTTAAACTTTATAAGTGGTTCAACAACCCAATTTTCATTTATTGGGGGAGGTAGAGAAAATACAATTAAAATATTAGGAGCAGATGGTGCAATTGTAGCTGGATGTAATAACTGCATCAGTGGTAGTAGTGCATTTATTGGGGCAGGGAAAAGTAATAATATTGAGCTTAATGGGTGCCATGGTGCGATTGTAGCTGGTTTCTGCAATAGAAATTCAGGTGCACAAGCTTTTGTTGGAGCAGGTATGCAAAATTATGCTGATGGAGCTAAATCAGTAGTAGTAGGTGGTATACTTAATACTAGTTCAGGTGCATGTACCTTTGTTGGATCTGGTTGTGATAATAAAGCATGTTGCAACTTCTCCTTTATTGGTAGTGGTCATACTAATACTGTTGGAAGTACTTGTAGTTTTATTGGAGGTGGTTATAGCAATTGTATTACAGGAGGTTCTAGTGGGAATGCAGCAGGTGGGTTTATTGGAGGTGGTTCATGTAACTTAATTAATACATCAACAACTGGTATTGCTAACACAATTGTTGGTGGTCAATGTAACTGTATTTGTGCTGTAATTTCACCTTACAATTATATTGGAGGTGGTTTTGGAAACTTTATAAGTGCTACAACTGCTGAATGTGGTAACGTTATAGTTGGAGGTATAAGTAATACAAGTTCAGGAGCATTTTCAGGTATTTTAGGTGGAAAAAATAATAATATTAACAATCACACTTGTTCATTTATAATTGGAGCAGATATAACTTCAACAGCTAATTGTACAACTTTTGTTAATAACTTAAATATTTCGGGTAGTATTACTCATGGTAATGCTGCAGATGGGTTTATTATTTTAACTCATGTTTCAGAATCATTAAATTTTGCTGATGATACTGCCGCAGCAGCAGGTGGCGTTCCATTAGGTGGGTTATATAGATCAGGTAACGTAATCTCAATAAGAATAGAATAATATGTCATTAATTTTATCTAGTTCATTAGACGCACAACTACAAGTAACCTCATCAGGGATACAAATCAGAGATATTGAAACATCATCTGGAACGGATTATCTTGTAATCAATTCAAGTGGTAATATTTCTAAAACAAACCAACCTGATGGTACTTCTGGTACATCAGGAACTTCAGGTACTTCAGGAGCTGATCATGGTACTTCTGGAACTTCTGGAACTTCAGGTACTTCTGGAACTTCTGGAACTTCCGGTACTACTGGTACTTCTGGTACAACTGGTACAAGTGGAACTTCAGGCACAAGCGGTACATCAGGTACTAGTGGTACTTCTGGAACAAGTATTACTATCGCTAATGACGCTGCTAATAGAATTACTACAGCAGAGGGAAATGGAACTTTAAATGCTGAATCACTTTTAACTTTTAATGGTAGTGTTTTATGTGTAAATTCAGCTAATGCTTACGCTGTTGATATTGATGGTGGATTAAAAGCTAATAGTGGAACAAATTCATCTTGTATTTCTTTATTTGGATTTGATGGTAATACTCAAATTTTAATGGATGATCAAGGTGAAAATGTTGTTAAAATTACACCTAATGTAAGAATTGGTGGAGCAGGTAATATAACAAACACAGCTAGTAATTCTTCAATTTTAGGTGGTAATAATAACTTTATTTTAGCAGCCGGAGTTTGTTCAACTATTGGAGGTGGTACTTTAAATACAGGTTCAAGTGCTTGTGGTTTTATTGGAGGTGGACAAAATAATAAACTCCTTACTACCTCATATAGTTTTATTGGAGGTGGTTTTAGCAATTGTATTTCGGATACATGTAGTTGTACAAGTGCTATTGTTGGAGGAGAAGTCAATCATATTACATCTAAACATGCATTTATTGGTAGTGGATGTCTAAATTGTATAGGGTTTCAAGCCGGCGGTTGTGGGGTTATTGTTGGTGGTCATGGTAACTGTTTATGTTCTCCTTTTGGTTTTATTGGAGGAGGTGAAGATAACTGTCTTGTAAAAAATATGATGGGCAATAGTGGTTGCCATACTGTTATTGTAGGAGGAAAAGATAACTGCACGGAAGCTAACTGTACTTTTATAGGAGGGGGTGATACTAACAAGGTAGGAAGTTGTAGTGCAATTCATAGTGTTGTTGGAGGTGGTTCTAATAATTGTATAAATGGAGCTTGTGGGTTTATAGGAGGAGGTCTCCAAAATACAATTTGTAGTGGTGAATTACTTGCAGTAATAGGAGGTGGAAGTGCAAACGTAGTAGATGGAGATTGTTCAGCTATTGTAGGAGGGTCTTTAAATAAACTTACTGCTAATACTACATTTATTGGAGGTGGTAGTAAAAATACAGGCTCAGGGTTTGCAAGTGTAATAGTGGGTGGTAATAGAAACTCAAACTCTGGATATACAGGTTTTGTTGGAGCGGGATCGGTTAATACCTTATCTGGACAATATGCTTCTATTGTAGGTGGAAAAACTAATACAGTAAGTGGATATTATGCTGTAATAGGAGGAGGTTGTAAAAATAAAGTATCAGGATTTCACAGTTTTTTAGGTGGTGGAGTATTCAATACAGCTTCAGCTGCTGGTTTTGGAACCGGGTGTCAATTTTTAGGAGGTGGTAAAAATAATTTTATTAATGCACCTTTTGGTGTTATAGTAGGTGGAACTAGTAGTTTTATTAGTGGTAGTAATGACTGTGGTTCATTTATAGGAGCTGGTAGAGGTAATAAAATTCAAGGTCAATGTAATTATGGATCACAATTTAGTGCAATTGTAGCAGGTGATAGAAACTGTATTACAGGTGCTACTAGTTCTTTTGATGGTAATAACTTTATAGGTGGTGGTCAACAAAACTGCATTCTTGATAATGGACATAATTCTTCAATTGTAGGTGGTTATCTAAATTCAATTTGTACAGTTACTACATTTGGAAGAAGTGCTCATAATACAATTATAGGAGGTAGAGGTAATAAAATATCAGGTTCAACACATACTTTTAATGATAATACAGTTGCAGGATGTCTTAACTGTATTATATCTAATCTTTCTGCCTCAAATCAATCTACGGCAAGTCTTAATACTGGCAAACGTGGTAGTAATGCTATTATTGGTGGTAAAACAAATAGAATTCTTGAACCAATAGGAAATGCTACAGATGAATTTGGATTTAATTTTATAGGTGGGGGTCAATTTAATAGTATTTGTAATTGCCAAGATAAACCTGCTCCAAATCTTTATTCTAATGCTATTATCGGATCAATTGCATCCACTATTTCAGGATCAACTACATCAGCTATTATTGGTTCAAGAGGAAGTAATACAATAATAAGTCATGCTTCAAGTGCTATTATTGGGGGTTGTTATATTTGTTTATGTGGTATCCATAATAACGTAGTAGTTGCTGCACTTTGTAATAAAGCAGTTTCTGGAAATAGCCATACTTTTTATACTTGTAATGTTTGTGCTTATGGAAATTTAAATATTAGTGGAACAGCAAACGCAGCAGTAAAATCATTCGTAATACCTCACCCAGACCCAGAAAAAACAGCTACATATGAATTATGGCATACTTCTATTGAATCTCCAACTGCAGGTGATACAATGTATAGATTTTCTGTTACAACAGTTGATAACGAAGCAGAAGTCATACTACCAGAATACTATAGATATTTAAATACTGATAGCCAATTATGGATTAGTGCAGATGGACACTTTGGTAAAGCATTTGCTTTAGTAAATATTAGTGCAACTAAAATTAAAGTAACATCTAATGAAGATGGAAAATACAATATATTATTAGTTGGTACTAGAAAAGATAAAGATGCAGTAGCAAATTGGAAAGGTGCTGAAAGATTAAAAGAATAATTTGTAAAATTAAAAAAAACAACGTATATTTATAACAAATAGTATTATGCATTCAAATACACCAAATTTTATTATAGCAGGAGTCATGAAAGGTGGCACAACCGCTACTGCTTTTAACCTAAATCAACACCATGATATTTTTTGTTTAACACAGTATTGGAAACAAAGAGTATTAAATGATGAAGACTATAATTACGTTGCTCAAACGGGTTCATGGGCTGGTAATATGAAAGTACCAGGGAATAAAGAATTAGATTATTTTAGTCTTAATACTAATTATAATTTAACAAATTCTTTTGAAATTTATAAAACTTTTTTCCCAAGAAACTTAAAAGCAATAGGTGAGTCTTCTCCTAATTATTTCTCTTTAGATGAAAGTAGTAATGGAGGGGCAGCAACACGTATAGCTAGTGATTTACCTGATGCTAAGGTAATTATTTTACTAAGAGATCCTATTAATAGAGCTTATAGCCACTGGAATCATATTGATAGTAAATTACCAGATTGGGGTTCTACTTATCATGGTCTAACTTTTGATACAGCTGTTAGAAATTATCCAGAAGGTAATATTATAAAAAGAAGTAAGTATTTAGCAAATCTTACATCTTGGGTTACAGCTATCGGATCCGATAAAGTTTATGTTGCATTACAAGAAAGTTTAGCTGCTGATCCTCTTACTGAATTTAATAAAATTTGTGTATTTTTAGATGTTGATCCTTTTTTCGATGATCATACATTTAAAAAAGTATTTGCAGGAGATTATAATAGTGTTTTAGACAGTTCAACTGTGGATTATTTAAAGCCAATTTTTGCAAGTGATGTAAATGGGGTTAAAGATTTATACCCTCATTTAGATTATAGTTTATGGAATGATTATTCATAAAAAAATTTTTTAATTAGTTATATTTTATGGTTCCAATTGATATACACGCAGTTACAGTCTGTGTAAATTTTTCCCATTATTTAAAGTACTGTATTTCAAATAAAAGATTTTTTAAAAGATGGGTTATTGTAACTCATGAAGATGATAAAGAAACTATTAAATTATGTAAAAAACATGATTTAGAATATATTTTTTCAAAAAAGATCTATACTAGAACATTTAATAAAGGAGCAGCTGTAAATGAAGGTTTTAACTACTTAGGTAAAGATAAAGAGTGGTATTGTCATATAGATGCAGATGTATTATTAAATGAGAATTTTCCTTCAACTTTTTCATCTACACATATAGAAGGAAAACTTAGACATACTTATTTAGAAAGAGTTTTAAAACATAAACATCAATTAGGTACATTACCTGATGCCCTTTACTTATATACTATGGGTAGAATTAATTTATTAGGAGATGAAAATCTTGATGAATTAGATTTTAAAGATGTTTTTAAAATGGAAGATAAAATAGTACAACAGTGGTTAGGATGGGGTTATTTCCAATTATTTAATGGAATTGCTTTAAATAAAGTTTATGAAAATTTATATGAATTTTACCCTAATATGTCTAATAATGCTGGTACTGATGATTATCTTTTTAAACAATTATTTTATCAAGTAATATCTTTAAATACCCATTGTCTACATTTATCCCCTGAAAAAATATATTGGGATGGTATTGGGTAATATGTATAACCACAAAAATTAAATCATGAGTTGGACCTATAAAACACACAAAATAGGGGATATCACTCAATTTCCAGAAAATACTTTCGGTTTCGTTTATATAGTTACTCACAAACCTACTGGAAAATCCTACATTGGAAAAAAAGTCTTATTTCATAACAAAAAGAAAAAAATTGGAAAACGAGAATTAGAAAAGCTACAAGGTGTAGTTGGTCGTCGTCCTGCCTATAGACTAGAAATAAAAGAATCAGATTGGCTTAATTATTATGGTTCTCAAAAAGATATTAAACAATTACTTTTAGAAGGTAAAAAAGATGAATTTGAACGTACAATTTTAAAAATGTGTCCTAATAAAAAGGCAATGACATATTTTGAAATTAAATTTCAGATGATATATCAAGTATTAGAAAAACCAGATGAATTTTTTAATGATAATATTTTAGGTAAATTTTTTACAAAAGATTTACATGATATAGATTTTGATGAAAATCTCGTGCCTGAAGTTAAATAGTTTCATATATTACCACATATGGTAAATCAATTATTGGTTACGTTAGTGAACTCTGTGTTAGGTTCGGGCAAAGCTACTGCTCGAAATAATTATGCTTATCACTGTCCTTTTTGCAATCACCATAAACCTAAATTAGAAGTTAACTTAACTGAAAATCGCGAAGGTAAGAATCCTTGGCATTGTTGGGCTTGTGATATGCGAGGTACTACTATATATAATTTATTTAGACAATTAAAGGCAGAAGCAGGAAAGTTTACAGAACTTAAATCCCTTGTTAAAACTTCAAAATCTATTAAAGAAACACAAGTTGTATCTAGTGTTGTATTACCTACCGAATATATTGGCCTAAATAACGTTGATACTAGCGATATTATGGCTAGACACGCGCTCGCGTACCTAAAAAATAGGCACGTGAGTAAATACGATATTATAAAGTATAATATAGGTTATTGTAAAGAAGGTCTATATAAAAATATGATTATATTACCAACATATGATGCAGATGGTAGGTTAAATTACTTTACTGCTCGTTCATTTGAAAAAGAACCATATGTTAAATACCGCAACCCACCAGCAAGTAGAGATATAATTCCAAATGAACATTTAATTAATTGGAATATACCCATTGTTATATGTGAAGGACTATTTGATGCTATTGCTATAAAAAGAAATGCAATACCATTATTAGGAAAAAATATTCAAAGTAGCTTAATGAAAAAAATAGTTACTTCTTATGTAAATAAAATTTATATTGCATTAGATAGGGATGCAATTAAACAAGCTTTACACTTTTGTGAACAATTAATGATGGAAGGTAAAGAAGTCTATCTTGTTGATATGCAAGATAAGGATCCGAGTGAGATGGGTTTTAAAAATTTCACAAAACTTATACAAAAAACAGTTCCACTAACCTATTCTAACCTATTGGAACAAAAACTATCTATATGATCAAAAAATCATACAATAGAATATTAGAGATCTCAGACGATCACAAACAAATTACTCTACCTGATTCAAGGTATTACAGACGTAATGGTGAATATTATCCATCTATTACTTATGTTTTAAATTGCTACCCCAAAGGTAAGCATTTTCAAGATTGGCTTAAAAAAGTAGGTTATAGTGCGGATTGGATTGTTAAAAAAGCAGCAGAAGAAGGTACTAAAGTTCATGAAATGATTGAAAAATATTTTGAAGGTAAAGAGTTAACATATCTTAATAAAGAGGGTTATCCTAAAATGGATCCTTTAGTTTGGCAAATGTTTTTACGTTTTGTTGATTTTTGGGAAACATACAAACCAACACTAATTGAAACAGAAGTACATTTATTTAGTGAAGAACTTAAAGTAGCCGGTACTTGTGATTTAATTTGTGAAATCGATGGTGAATTATGGGTTATTGATTTTAAAACATCTAACCATTTACAAACAACTTATGATCTACAAAATGCAGCATATGCTCAATGTTATAAAGAATGTTATGGTAAAATAGCTGATCGTGTAGGTGTTTTATGGTTAAAATCTAAATCCAGAGGTGTAGATAACTCAGGTAAACGTTTAAAAGGTAAAAACTGGGAAATGTATGAATCACCTAGATCACAAGAAGAAAATATTGATATTTACAAATCAGTTAAAAGAATATTTGATCTAGAAAATCCTAAACATAAACCTGCAACAACTTCATTTAAAACTACTGTAAAGAGAACCGCGTAAAAATTTGGCTACCCGGGATATCCTTCGTATATTTACCCTGTTGATAATTAAGTCAACGTGTTAAATAAAGGTTATGCAAGTATTAAGATTTTTTACAGATGAGTTAAGTGGTGATGAATGTGCAATTGTTTGGAATGGTACAGAAGAAGTTTGCATTTCAGCAGATGAAGCTTGGGATATAGAAGCTATTGCCCAAGCTCAACAAGATGCTTATGAATTAAGATGTGAAATGGGTTATTAATTAAAATAAAGGTTATGACAGATATATTACACCACTTAGCAAGATTAGAGATGATGATGGCTGAAGAACGAGGCATTGATTTATCATATATTGAAGCATTAGAAATAGTTAAATTAAAATAAAGGTTATGAAAAAAATAGTATATTTACACGGTTTAGAAAGTGAAGCAGGAGGTCCAA
>JAAHTH010001178.1_pt1 | contig 13834 bp, 15 predicted proteins | sample 6116091 | NCBI WGS metagenome assembly JAAHTH01 (sample SAMN13939990, study PRJNA603662) | sponge metagenome | isolation source: marine sponge | host: Mycale hentscheli | place: New Zealand | collected 2006
AACTATTTAAGAATAAAATGACTTACACAATTAACAACTACAAAATTACCCCTAAGGATTTTGACTATATGATAAATCTTTTAAAACATACTCAGGGCTTTTATAAATGGATTGAGGACGAAGAAAACTATGAGGAATATACTTACGCTATTCATATTTTACTATATGAAAAAAGACTTTATAACCCAGCCACTCAAAATGTATCAGTTATTAGTAAAAGAAGACAATTTAAATATATCATGAAATTTAAAGAATTAATTAAATATGAATTTGAAAGAAAATCAGAATATCATTTCAACGATTATGTTAGAAATATTATTTCACATACACAGGAAAGAGTTTTAGATAAACCAGTAAAAGAAATAAAAGACGAATATAAGATTATCCTAAAATGGTGTAATGCTTTTAAGATAACCCCTTATGAATTACAAAATTAAATAATAACTATATATTCCATAGCCGTTACACCAGTTCCGCCGAAATTAGAACATTTACCGACATTTTGAATTTGAATAGGGTCTAATAAATCCTGTATATCTTCTCTTCCTTCTATTTCACCTTCTTCTGTTAATTCTTTATATTGACTTTTTGAAATTTCTTTTATATTAGCATTTTTCAAAATCTCATTTATTTTATTATGTCCCATTTTTTTAAACATTTTTTCTAATAAAATAGGGGTGTCTGTTTTCTCATTAGCTCCTTCTGTTAGTTGAGGTGAAATAAATAGTAGAGTATAAATAGGATTTTTTGAAATCTTTTCTTTATGTCTATTCAATTGAATAATAGTATGAAATAAAAAATTGTAATAAAATTTTGAATCTTTACCCCCTAATTTGCCTCCATATCTACCCCCTTTACTAAATGGAGGATTTAGGAATATTAAATCATATGGGCTTAACTCAATATCAAAAAAATCCTTATTCATGACATCCACTCGTGGATTAAATTTTTTAATAACTGGAATAAAAAATTTATTTAATTCATTTGCCGTTATTTTTGTTGTTCCGCTTACTCTTTCCGCATAATGAACTACTGAACCTAATCCAGCTGTTCCCTCTAACATGTTATTCGCATCTTTAAACTGTTTATTATAAACTTTTAAGCATTCATCAGGAGTAGGAAAAAAATCTTCTATATGCTGACCTTCAAAAACTTTTTCAATTCCTTCTTTACTAAATCCGAATTCTTTTTCTAATAATCCCATGCCTCTTTTTGATCCTTTTAAAATAGTTCCTAAATTATTATAAAATTTATCAGCAAGTTCCATTTGTTTAATGGTTTCACCTGCCTTTTTTAATTTAGCTTCTTTGTCTTTTTCTATTTCTTTACTTATTTTTTCCCTCTCCCTTTCTAGTATTTTATATGCTTCCTGTTTTCGTCCTTCTGCTGGGCTATAAGTATATCTTGTAGGATAAAGTATCCTATTTATTTCAAACCCTAATTCATCATTTTTTTGGTAAATATTTTTGTTTTTATAACTACTTAAATTTAACATTTCTTTTACTCTTTTTAAATTAAATTCAGCGGCATTAGGTTCAGATGGTTTTTTTATGGGTTCTTTTTTTGGTTCTGGTTTTTTAATAACCTTTTTAACAGGTTCTTTTTTGGGCTCTGCTTTTTTAATAACCTTTTTTTTAACTTCTTCCTTTTTAGCTTCTGGTGCTTTTCGTGGTGCTGGTTGTTTTTTTTCTTTCATTTGTATGTGATTAAATCGGCTAGGATATTTCAACATCATATTAATTAAATCTGCCTTTGTTATTCCTTTTTTCCAGATTCCCTTAATATTAGTTTTTCCTATTTCCTTTTTTAATGTAGCTACTGGGTGAGATTCAAGTCTACTTTTCAAGTCCATATAATTATTATAAATATTTTATTAATTAAAATTTTTCTTTTTATAATCTTAAATCTGAACCTATTTTTTTTAAAAACTCATTTGCTATTCTATTTCTTTTATCTTCTGCTCTTTTATTTTTTTTTGCTATAATATCGGCACTTCTTTTATTTATCTTATCAATAGCAGAATTTGGAAATACGATATTTAGAGTATGGATAATAACTTCCTCAAACCTGCCGTCATTTTCCTTAAACTCAACTTTAAAAGTGTTTTTCCCCTCTTTTCTTCTTTTTTCTATTTTCTTTTGATGACTTAAAACATATTTTTTAACTTGTTTGGCTGTATTTAGATTTCCATCTATATGCTCTGGGAAATCATCTATTTCTTCATAAGACATTTTTAATTTTTCTAAGTTTTTTGCGTCTACGGCTCTATCTGCCTTTGCTATCTCTTTTACTAATTGATTTTCTAATGCGTTAAATGTTAATTCTTGTTGAACTGTTCTTCTTTTTGATTTTTCGTTATATGCTGGATAATACCTCAAAATGGGTCTAACAGAGTCAAGATATTTTCTAACTTCATGGAATCTTTTTGTGGTTAGTTTACCTAATTTTTTTATTTCTGCGTCATTATTTTCTGACTTCTTAATAATCTTTTTAACCTTTTTAGGTTCTTCTTTTGGTTCAGGTTTCTTAATAACTTTTTTTTTTATTTCTGCTTTTTTAGGCTCTTCTGCTTTTTTAGGCTCTTGTGCTTTTCGTGGTGGTCGTGCTACTTTTTCCCTTTGTTGTATGTGATTAAATCTATCAGAATGTTTTAACATAAGAGTAACTACTTCGGCTTTTTTCATTTTTGAATAACCTTTAATATTAGTTTTTGAAATCTCTTTTCTTAAAGTAGAAATTGAATGTGATTCAAGACGACTTTTTAAATCCATATAATTATTAATAACATTATTTATTAGTAATTATATTTTTTTAAGACCCTAAATTTTAAGACCCTAAATAAATAAATTGTAAAATTTAATGTATCAAGGAAAGCAGAAAGAGAAAAATATTTATGAAATAGTCTTTACTAATGACTGACTATTGAAACCAGCAACACACTTAACATATGATTCTTGAAGCTCAGGAGCATTATTTCTACTAGCTGGAAGTACAGCATCACCAGACTGAACCCCAGACCTAATAATAAGGTCATAATCCTGATTAACAAAATTAGAAGTATTGCCGAAGTGGTGAGTATAATCTAAACCTATACCACAAACATCAGCATTACAATTATTACCGATACCGTTATTAGCATCTCCTCCTGTTTCATAATCAGCAGATAAAGAATTTTCAGTAAGGGTTAAAGAAGCAGATGTCTTATCAGATAATTGACCGTCTAAAACGGCTCTTTGGAATCTGTTTCTTACTTCGGCATCACCCTGTCCGCCTAATTTCTGGACATAATTCTGAGCGGATATAGCACCAGTTTTACCATTCTGAGCAGTTTTAGTTAAAAGATTTGGTGAAACTTCAATAACAAAATCCTCAGGCTGTCTAATGTTATTCTTATTCTGTGTATATTCTCTAAGACCGCAAGGAGTCCTATAATTATTCTGATTTTTTTTTATATTATTTTCCTGATCTTGATCTAAGAAAAGATTGACGAAAGACCTGACAGCGGAAAGATTAGGGGTATATTTAGTAGCATTTGTAGATGATACAACATCATTAATAAGGTTTACTCTATCATTAATAAGCATGTTAGGCTGATACTGTTCCATATCTCTGGGGGTTGGAACTAAAAATCTGCCTTGAAGTCTTACATTTTTTAAAATGTAATATGTGCCGACAATAGAAGGGTGATTAGCTCCTTCTGCTCTAAATCTTTCATAGAAAAATCCTGCGTCGTTATTTAATTCAATATTTACAATTAAACCGCCCAGATAATCCTTTCCTAAATGTAAAGGCTTAACATTATTTAAAAGGGCAGTATCTAATTTAAAACTAAAAGGTCTGCCATAGTTTTTATCATTAAAGTTTGATAAGTTGGTAAATAATCCACCTGAATTATGGGAAGCGTTACACATAACTGATTGGTGTCTATTCATGTCAGAGGCTTTACCACCTGCCGCCTGAGTTCTAGCAAGAGGAGATACTAAATAATCGGCAGGGGAATGTGTATGTGCTTTTCTTACTCCTACATACATAGGGTAATTGTTATGCTGAGCTATTTCAACAGAAGACTTTTTAGACTGAACAAAAATTCTTTTAACGGCATTTTCAACTCCGTTCCAGTTACTAACATTTGTATTTGTTGGGATAGTTAAATTAGCACCATTACCAGCATTATAGTCTGCTCTGGCTACGGCGTTTGCGTCTTGTATAGTTGTGCCGTCAGATTTTAAATAAACAACCTGACCTGTTAAATACATGTCGGATGTATCTATCATTCTTTCCTGTGAAGAAATAGAAAATCTAATATTAGCAGTACCTTTATTAAAAGAAAAACCGCCAGTTAATTTATTTGAAGAATCAATACTAGTAGCTTGGTCATTAATAGCAGGGATAGAAAAATTAACTTTGGAAACAGGCATTATTAATACTTATTATTAATATTTTTATTTTGAATTTTTTTCTTAAAAAAAATTTAAATATTTTAACTAATTTGAATTACTAAGTTCATAAAAATATTTTCTATCTTTTAATGGAATTATTTCTCTAAAAGTTAATGAAACTCTCGGCTCTTTCACTCTTGGCTGCGAGGGTATTCCATGTGTATTTTCTGAATTTAAAGGGGCGTTCATATTAATAATGTAACCGCTTTTATGTGGTATTCGTGTTAATATTTCTGTTTTATCGTTTATAATATCAAAATTTCTAACTGCTCCGAAGGCAAGAGTTGAAAAACCTGAGCCCTCTTTCCATCCGTCTTCTTTATCTTTATGTTGTCCTATACAATCTTTACCGTCCTTATAAACATTCATTAAAATTGTATTATAATTAGTGTTTAATTCTTTGTTTACTTTTTCAGTTATTTCTTTTAATTTTTCACACATAACCTCATTAGGAGGGCTTCCCCCACTTACTTTATAATTATAATGAATTGAATCGTCAATAGTATAACTTGCCTGACCTCTTGGAACTTTTACAATTTTACCGAATCTCATATATGGTTTGTGATATTCATAATTTTTATTTAAAAGAAATTCTAATATTTCCTTAGATTCTTCATCATCAAATATTTTTTTATATTCCATTAATTTAATAAAATATAAAAAATATTATTAATAAACATAATAATGTATGACCCTGTAAGTATTGGTATAGGTATTTGTATTGGTATGGGTATATGTGCCATTTTTAAATGTCTTTATGTTTGTTGTTGTTAAATTAAAGAACAACCTGAACCCCTCCACTTTCAGAAACATTAATAATCTTTCTAGACCAGATAAAAGTATCGGCAAGAGTATCATTAGTTCTTGCGGCAGAAAATCCTAATCTAATCTGTCCTTCGGCATTTCCTAAATCATAATAATATGGGCTTCTGGCAAGTTGTCTACCTATAAGGAATGTATTAGTATAAATGTCGCCGTTTTTGCCGTCCTGATTTCCTAAATCCTTTGATTCTTTATTGACTGAATTCCATGATTTTACTAATTCATTAACAGCAACGATTTTTTCGTTATTTACTCTTGGATCATAAGGTCTAACTGGAACTAATCTAGATTTTAAAAAGTAAACAACTGAATTAAGATTCATAGCGTTAGGTGATTCACCACCATAATAAGAAGAATTAGAAACGCCTCCTAATTTAGTAACATCACTAAACTGACTCATAACACATACGGCTCTACTGGCTACTGAATTTAATTCAATAAGATGTTTTCTAGCATTAGCAGGAATATTATCTACATAGTGGTCATAAGTGGTAAATTCATACTGAAAACCTTTCATCATTTCATTAATAAGAGAAGGAGGAGGGGCAACGGTTAAAACTCTAAATTGTGGTCTTACCTTTAAGGCTCTTGTATCTCCTCTTACTATAATTTTAACACCAGTAGAAACAGCCTGAGGAGCATTAAGAGTAATATCTAATTTAGTAGCATCAACAGCATTAGGAGCAATAGCGGTAATAAAGGTATTATGAGTAGCTACATCAGATGTAATACTAATCTGATTACCTACACAAAATCCACATGAATTAAGACCGATAGCGTTTGAGGTAGTAAGAGTAGCATTTGGAGCACCAGCGACATCGGCAAGTGAAAGTCCTTCTGTATCTGTTACAATATCAATATGTGTTCCATCCGCTTCTTGGGCGTTTAATTGGAAGCAAGATTCTTCTGGGCTTTCTAATGTTAATTCAATTCTAAGACCTTGTAAGCCCATAACATTACATAACCTCTCTTCATCCCAGTACCTAAGAATACCTGCCTTTAATGGAACTGTATATCTTCTAAAATTGTAGACGGCTTCACCAGTAGTGTTAATTGGAGATAATAAATTATTATTAATTTTTTCAGAATCATTAACAACTGGAACAGAACCAGCTCCATTATCTTCCTTAGCATAAACCTTATCACCGCAACCTTGAAGGGCTTGAAGATTTGTTTTATCTTCAAATAAATATTGATTAGCAAGACCATACATTTGATTAATATTTTGTAAAGTTTCTAAATGTTGCCCTGTTCTTAAACTATAAATATCACATCTGGAAACAATAGACATTGCCCCAGCAGTATTACTTAACATAACTCTCTTTTTATCAGAAGAATTATTAAGAATATCAAAAACGAGATAAGAATCTCTACCTTTTACTAATCCTAATGATGGCTGAACTTCAAAGATGACTTTTTGACCTGAACTAACTGAAAACTCAGTACCGTTTGTAGGAACAAGAGAAATAAATTTAGAAGCAATAGATTGACTCATATATTTAATGTAAATAAAATAATTTTAAAATATTTACTAATATTAATTATATTAAATAAAATGCCTATTCAACAAAATACCGAATCATTTATATATTTACCAGATGCCACAGTAATCGGAGATTTTATAGCTGATGGATACGAGTCTGGCTTTATAAGCACAGGTGCTTATGCTACTATATGTGTTAATGTTAAATCTGATGTTCAAGCAACATTAGAAATTTATTCCAGTATAGATTCGGCAGGATCTAATCCTGATTTGTTTTACTCTAAAATATTAACTGTTAATAAAAGTTTTATTAAAAAATTTCAAATACAGGCTGATAATTTTTCAGTAAGAGTTCTTAATACTACTTCAACGGCTGGAAAAATTCATTTAGTTACTGGTCTATCTTCTTCTACTCAATTTAATACTATGACTTTTTTAAATTCTAAACAATCTATTGATGACAATACAAGTTTAGTAAGATTATCAAATAACTATGAAGTGGATTTAGTCAGAGGATTACATGAGGATTTTCAAAAAATTAATATTCAAGGTATTCAAAGAACTAATCCTTCTAATGAAATAACAATAGGATTAACTGAAAATTATTCCTATACAGCTTCTAATGTCATAGTGGGTTTAGTGGTTTCTGGACCTAATGATAATCAACCAGCAGGAACAGGAGCAAGACATATAAGGATTCAAGGTGTAGATACTGCCGGAGTTGAATATGATTCTATTTATGATGTAAATACAGGTTCTGGATTAATGGGAGTAGATTTTACAGGAATAAGCAGAATGACTATAACAGAAGTAGGAAGTTTGGGGCATAATGAAGGTATTATAAAAATTACAGGAGACGCAGGAGCTATTTTAGGATATATGGGAGCAACTGAAAATGTAAGCCATTTTGCTTATTATAAAGTCCCTGCTAGTAAACAATTAATTATAAGAGATATTCACATAGCCGCTTATGCTCCGAGCGGTAAAATAGTAGTTTATGAATTTGATCCTTTAACTAATATAGAAGCAAGTATAGGTGAATTTTTAGTGTCTACATCTTATCAACAATTATCCTATACATTAGATGGATTAATAACGGCAGGTAAAGTTGTAAAAATAAATTATATTCCTACAACAACCACAGGAGATATTTTAATAAATGTAAATATAAATGCTGTATTATGTCCTACTATTTCTTCTTTTTAGATTTTTCCATACAACATGGGCAACCATCACAAACTGGTTCAGGTTTCCAGTAATCAATTATAGACATAATAGATTTGTTAATCCATTCACATATTTTATTACAATCAATAACCATTCTAATAAAATATGGTAAGAAAAAAGTTTTTGTTGTTTAGCTCACTTATTTTTTGCTTGAAATACAAGAAATAGTCATATTGGAGTTAAAATCGCCAGTTCCTTGCTGTAATTTTAAATATCTTACTGCTAATGTTGCGTTATAACTAAAATCTCCTGAGGTGAAATCTTGTTGGACGAATTCACCAGTAGTGTAATAGGTAATATCGTCAGCACTCACTAAAATGTAAATAAAATCGGCGGTGTTATCGCTTGTTCCGAAAAAAGATATGGTTTCATATCCTCTCATATCTACTGCGGTGCTTGTAAATGTATTTCCATTAGTAATCGCTTGATTAACTTGTGAAATCGTCACCTCCTCTGGAACAGTATTCACGGATAATTTACCATCACTATCACATAATAATTTAGTAGAAGTTCCAGCAGTAGCAATTGTAGTTCTAGCACTTAAATCAAATGCCCCAGTAGTAGTAGATCTACATATAGATAATGAATTTGAATTAGCCTTTTGTCCTAAACTAGCAGGTAATTGTGCCGAAGATGTAGCAACGGCACTCTGGTCCGAGGCAATTACTACTGGGAAAGAATTTAACATTGTTGCTTGGGATTTTACGAAGTCATCAACAGTAACCTCTAAATGTCCTGAGTTATCTACTCTTAAAGCGTCTAAATCTCCTGCGGTATCTAAACCATAGCATAAAATCTGTTGTAGACCACTGCCGCCACTTGCGATAGTGGCATCGTAACCTTGATTTATTTTATTATCGATTGATGATGAATTAGTGGCTGTAACAGTTTCCTGTGCTAATTGTAAGGTTTGATTTGCTGCTGTGGCATCACCTCCACCGCCTCCACCTCCGCTTGTTTCTAAAACTCCGTTAGCATCTACTTTTAATTGAACATTAGTTCCTCCATTATTTCCCATACATTTCACCACTTGATTTCCATTAGTTTGAGTTTGATTTATTAGAACTTGATAAGTCAATAAACTATTAGTTTGATTATCTATATCTGCTAAATGTGTAATCATATCATCTTGCTTTGCTTCGGTGGCAAGTCCTGCCGAAGATAATTCAGCCGTTATTTCAAGTGTTCCATCAGCATTAACTTCAACAGGTATTATTGAATCGGTTGCGGTATGTCTTCCACATATTAAAGTTCCACTCATATAATTATTGTAAATATAAAAATTTTAAATAATAATCATAAGTTAAATAATTTCATTTTTATTTCTATCTCTTTTTCATTTAATATTAAATGTGCGTACTGCTTATATTTACACCTTAAATTATTTATACTTAATACTTTTCCGAATGTTTCCTTAGTAAAATTTGTTATAGCATTTGATAAATTCGGATTTGTTATAGGTTTTCCGCTTTTATTAGTAATAAAATAACTATTAGTGTTTTTCATGTGAATTAAAAATCTTGATAATAGTCCATAACTTACCTTATTTGTTATTTTGTGAATGTGCTGACCTGTAAAATAGCCCTCTTCAAACTTATTGAAAATAAAATAAAAATCGTTATCTTGAATAACTAAATAAAAAGGATAATCGTCAAACTCATCTAAAAATTCAAAATTATTATGAACTAATTTAATTTTAGTCCAATTAGTAAGCCTTAAAGGAAATTCAACTATGAATAAATATAAAACTAAAAAATTTCTAATTTGTGTATAGCTTTTCTGGTGTGTTAAAAATATTTCCCCTATTGCTTCTATTTTTTTTTTTACTTCAAAAATAGAGAATTTTGAATACATATCTTTATTTTCTTTTAGATCTACTAAATTGTTGTATTCATCAATAAATCTATACATATAAATTTTGTCTGCGTCATAGTAAACTGATAAAGTCCTTAATGTGTCTAAAATATTTATTGTGGTGCTTAATGTGTATTTATCTAATAACTTTTCTATTATAAAATGGAAGTTAGGCATTTCAGCCATTAAATCAATAAAATTCTCAATATCTAATAATCTTAAAACTCGTTCAATATTTTTTTTAGATTCATAAATTCTGCCGTCAGTTTTTTCCACATATTCCAAGAACTTCTCCATTACTATAACCAAATAAAAAATATAACTGAGAAAAACTTAAAGGCTCTTTTGAAAATATCACCTCTGGAAATTTAATATCTTTAATTAATCTTGCCGCTGGGTGTTCCATACCGAGCCTTTGAATATATACTTGAATAAATAAAGGCAGAATTCCATATTGAACATAATCAAACATCTATAATATATCACCACAAAATCCTTAAAGCATGGTAGGCTGGACTTAATGGATTATCTATGGCTCTACTACCATCTTTTAATTTTATACCTGACATTCTATCTCTAAAATTTTTTCTTCTTTTACTATCTTTATGATTTAAATTTTTAGGTAATAAACCTGTGCGGTCAAAAAAATGCTCGTTTGCTGGTGGTTTTGTATTTCCAAAATGTATAGTCTTTTTTTTCCCTTTATGTTCCACAACAACAACTAATTTTTTATCTGGTTTATTAGATTTTTGATAATCATATCTTCCAACTTTAACCATTTTTATTATAATAAAAGATTTTATATTAAAAATAGTTATAAAAAAAATTAAGCCTAAACTAATGCCGCCTGAATAGAGCCTTGTGCTTGTTGCTTTAAAGCCTTAGGGTCTAGGGCGGTTGAGGCAGTTCCTATTGCTGATTGTGTATTATCTTCTTTATCTGGGTTTGTTTTGTGACTATCACCAGTAAAAAGAGAATATAGAGCTAATCCTATACTTGAAATTTCTCCAATTATCGGTATACTGTCGAGTGCTAAATCGGCAGCAGCACCACCAGCCCCTTCTAAAAATGAGCCTGATTCAGGTAAAACCTCACTTGCTCCACTTGCTACTTTATTTGCTACATTTTTAACTACATTACCTACTCCACTCTTTACACCGTTTACTGTATCTTGTGCTATGGTTACTCCTCTATCAACATCACTTCCTACACCTGTTAAGTCGCTACTATCTTGTGTTAAGGATTGAACCCTTGCGGAAGGTTGCTCTGCTCCTTTTGTTATGGTTGTTCCTAAACTTCGTGGCTGTTGTATATCTCCACCAAATTCAGCACCTTCCCCTACTGTGTCTGGTCTACTAAATTCAACTTGTCTTTCTCCTTGTATTGAGGTTGTAGTAGTTGAGCCAGTTTGCCTACTATATTCAGCAGGGTCAAAACTTTTTAAGGAAAATGGATTTTCATCACCAGCAGGAGCATCTGCCGATGCCGAATTTGCCTGTTGTGTAGCACTATCAGATTGAGCTTGTGCTTGTGTTCTTGCTGCGTCGTTAGTTTGAACTTGTGCGTCTTGTGCCTGTTCTTGTGCTACTTGTTGTCCGTCAGAAGATTCAGAAGCGGCTTGTGGATTAGTTCCAGCGTCACCTTGTTGAACTCCCCTTGATTCTCCACTTGTATCAGTTCCAGCATTAGCGGCATCTGCTCTTACAGATCCTGAGGCATCTCCATCTTCACCTGAGGGCTGAGAAGCGTCTGGTTTTGTGTCTGGTTCTTCCTTAACATTTGCCTGATTTCCTTTAACTCTTGTTTTATATTTATTATAAGCCTTTCTACCTAAATGATAAGCACCTGCGGCAGTTCCTAAAATTTGAGCCCCTGAGTTAAAAGCATCTAAATGGTGCTGAAATTGCTCTTCTAATGTTTCCGCTTTTCTATTTCTAACTTCGTTCTCTACATCATTGTTATGAGAATTAATTGAATTAATGTCTTGTGAATAACTTTGTAAAATGGATTGAAGAGACATAATTTTATACTATGATATATAAAAATATTTTTTATTCATCTTTTTTTACATTTATTTTTTTGTCTAATTCTTCAACATCTTTTTGTTGATTCATTTCACTACTCCATAATAATTCATCATAATTTCTATATGCTTCTAATCTGGGGACATTTATATATAAAAAATCAAAAGGTTTTTGTCTACTTCGTTGAAAAATATTCATAAAATTTTTTTCACTTCCGCCTATAAATGAATAATCTTCTGCGATTTTTTTTAATTCAGATTCAGGAAAACTTCCGAGAATATGAAAACCCTGAATATTCTGTCTTATTGTGGGGGTTAAAAACCTATATAACTGAGCTGTTAAACATATTGCCATCCTTCCCTCAGTGCCTAAGGCTTCACTGCCTATATGTCTAAATTTTGTAATCATGCTACTAAATGCGTCTTGTTTTCCTTGTTTTTTCATTACAAAGCCTTTATCACCCATAATATCATCTAACACCATTAAATACCTATTGTCTTCCTCATCACTTTTTATCATATCTAAAATAGTGTCTAATAAATCTTCTGAGTATTCGTCAAATACATAATCGAAAGAATCTACCATATATTTCATCTGAACATCATTATGTATAGAGGGGGATATTAAAATTTTTATATTATAGTCTTTTCCATAAAAACGAGGTGATAAATAAAGATTTTGTAATAAAACACTTTTCCCACTTCTAATCTTACCTAATAAAACATTAAAGTGTACTAAATCAGGAATAATATCTCTTTTACTTTCTCCTAGTTTGTCTTCGTCTATTTTAATAGGATAAACTTTATAGTCGTTCATATTAAATTAGTGGAAGAAAAAAAATAAAAAAATTAATTCATTTTTGCTTTTATATGTCGGCACATTATCAAAAGTTTCTCATTTCTTTTTTTTTCATTTATAATCTCATCTTCTGATAAAGTATCTAAAAAAGCTTTACATGTATTAAAAGATTCTTCATCAGGTAATTTTGAAAGGACATTCGCTTTTAATTCGTCCCATTCATCTAATTTTTTAGTTTTTCTGACATTTTCAAGTGCTTTTTTCTGTCTTTTAGTTAATTCTTTTTTTTGTTCTCTTTGTTCTAATTTTAATTGCTGACTGGTTTTTAATCTATTTTCTTTTACTTTTGCTCTGCCCTTACTAAGGGCTTCTAATTGCTTTTCTGTTAATTGTCTTTTAGGTCTGCCTCTTTTTTTTGGGGCTTCTTCTTCAACTTCTATTGCTTCGCTTACAACTTCTATTGCTTCGCTTACAACAGGTTCAGTTTTAATAAAAATATTTTCTATATCTTCTATTTCATTTGCCATTTTATTATTATCAAAGAAAATAAATAAATCAATTATTCTTATTTGATAAAATAGTCGTATTACAATGACAACAACAAATATATCTCACCTCTCCTGTTTCGTGGTCGTGGTCTAAATGTCTGGCTTTTGAGTTTTTAAATTTTTTGTTACATATCCAGCAATTTTCTTCTTTGATATAAAAATCGTATAATTTATCGTAGTCAGTATCTTTTACTCCGATTTGTTTCCAGTTTGCTATTCTCATGCCCTTTTTTCCTTTTGTTGAGTGGTTATACATTTTTTGATATGCTCTTAAATGTTCTTTATTATTTTTCTGCCATTCTAAAACATAGGCTTTGTATTTTTCAGGATTTTTTGCTCTATATTCTTTCGCATATTTTTTGTTATATTCTCTCATGTATGCTCTTTTTCTATCCATTTTCTCCTTATCTTTTCTATATTCTTTTTGATATTCTCTTTGATAAGCTCTACATTTTTCAATATTTTTAAGATAATAAGATTTTTGATAAGCAAGTGAATGCTCTTTTTTATTGTCGTATTTTGACTTTATATTCATATTTTCACTATTTATAACATATAATTATATTTTTTAAATAGGAAATAAACAAGAAAATAATATAAAAATTGAATTTGTATATTTAAAGAGGTATTAAAAAAAAT
>JAAHTH010002531.1_pt1 | contig 13813 bp, 17 predicted proteins | sample 6116091 | NCBI WGS metagenome assembly JAAHTH01 (sample SAMN13939990, study PRJNA603662) | sponge metagenome | isolation source: marine sponge | host: Mycale hentscheli | place: New Zealand | collected 2006
AAGCCTGAAACGTCAACCCCAAATAATCAGATTTTCAAGGACTCGGAGTATACCATAAAAAAGTTTGTGAAATCTGAACGAAAGCTGAGCGCTTCCACTTATAGGAATGATTTTATCACTAGAGTTAACAAATCGTTGCAAAATCTGGCGTTTGGCTGATTTACTCCGTGTAGCCTTTTAGCTCACCCTTGATCACATAGCGCAGAATATCAACGATTTCGTCAGCCGTTTGTGCAACTGCCAGGGCAGAAGCATCAACTTCTTTTAACGGGTGATCGTGTTCGGGCTGATGCATGATGATAGATGGTTTTCCAAGCGCGGAAGCAAAACCTGCATCAAATGCTGCATTCCACTGCTTGTATTTATCGCCAAAACGAACAATTACGATATCAGCTTCCTGGATTAACGTGCGGGTGCGGATTGCATTAACCTGCGCGCCTTTGCGGTCATGCCAATATTTGTTGGGTTCTTCACCCAAAATCGCGACACCGCAATCATCGGATGCTTCATGATGGGTTACGGGAGATGAAAACGAGACGGGAAGCCCGGCTTTTTTACAACCCGCTTCAATCTGCTCACGCCAATCAGTGTGAATTTCGCCAGATAGATAAAGGTTCCAGGTTTTCATATGCTTGTTTCCTTAACCATAAATTTTTGAGAAATCGGCAACGGTTTGTGTTGCTGTGCGAATGCGAACCAGAAGTGCCAAACGGTTGGCACGGATATTTTCATCGTCATCATTGACCAAAACATCTTCAAAGAAATTATCAACGGGTGTACGCAAAGTGGCAAGTGCTGACATGGCACTTTCGAAGTCTTCTGAATCCACCGCTTTTGCAGCATTTTTTGATGCCAGATCAATTGCGGAGTTAAGCGCTTTATCCGGTTCAACTTTCAAAAGATCAGTAGAAACTTCGCCAGCAATTGCTGTTCCCTTTTTTTCTTCGGCAGCCAAAATATTCGCCGCGCGTTTATAGCCAGCAAGCAGGTTTTGACCATCGTCTGAATCAACCAGTTTTTGCAGTGCTTCTGCTTTTCTTGAGATGATGAGCAGGTCATCTGATGCCGGCGTAATCACCGCATCTATCAGATCATGGCGAATACCCTTGTCGCGCAGATAAACTTTCAAGCGATCATGGAAAAATGATAGGAGGTCCTCATTTGCTTTGGAGAGAAGAGGCAAACGAATTCCATTTTCCAGCAGCAACCTGATAACCCCCAAAGCTGCGCGCCTTAACGCATAGGGGTCTTTTGAACCGGTTGGTTTTTCGTCAATTGTCCAAAAGCCAACCAGCGTATCAAGTTTATCTGCCAGCGCTACGCTCACGGAGACAGAATCGCTCGGTACATCATCAGATGGGCCCAAAGGTGAATAATGTTCCTGGATGGCAAGTGCCACAGACGCATTTTTGTTGGTGCGCTCAGCATAGTAGCGACCCATAAGCCCCTGCACTTCCGGAAATTCGTAGACCATCGCCGAGTTTAAGTCTGCCTTACAAAGTTGCGCTGCTTCCTTTGCCAGTTTTGCATCCGCGCCCACGATTGGTGCCAGCTCTTCTGCCAAAGCAACGATGCGGCCTACTCGCTCACCTTGTGTTCCTAGTTTGGCATGGAAGGTTACTGCATCCAGTTTTTCAATCCATGGGCTGAACCCTTCATCAGAATTGATCTGATGCAAATCGCTTTCCCAGAAGAATTTGGCATCTGACAGGCGCGCATTTACAACCTTGCGATTGCCGCGAATAACTTCTGCACCGCCATCGGAGGGTTGAATGTTTGAAACCAGAAAGAACTTGTTGGTGAGTTTTGCTTCTGCGGGATTGGAAATCACAAAACATTTTTGGTTTTCACGAATGGTCAGTTGAATAACTTCTGCTGGAATATCCAGAAACTCTTCATCAAACTCGCCCATCAAAACAACAGGCCATTCTACAAGACCGGAAACTTCATCGAGAAGCTTTGGATCATTGACCAGTTCAAGACCCTGAGCAAAGGCAAGATTCTTAGCTTCAGCTTCGATCGTTTCCTTGCGGGTATCAGCGCCCAGCATGACAAATGCTTTTTCAAGCTTTGCGGCATAATCATCGAACCGCTGAACTTCAAATTCAGCTGGTGCCATAAAACGATGGCCTCGAGTTTGGTTACCAGCCTTGATGCCATCTACCTCAAACGGGACAACTTCCATCTCTTCGGTCTTAGGGCCAAACAAGCAAATCATCGACTGCAATGGGCGAACCCATTTCAGTGATCCGCTATCAGAAGAACTTGCACCCCATCGCATGGATTTTGGCCATGGGAATCCTTTAATGATACCTGGCATTATTTCAGCAATAATATCGGCGGCTTCACGGCCGGGCTTTTCAATTACTGCCACATAAAAATCACCCTTTTTCGGATCGTTTTGCACTTGAGCCTGGTCAATCGATTGAAGTCCTGCACCGCGCAAGAAACCTGCGATTGCCTGTTCTGGCGCATCGGTTCTCGGGCCTTTTTTCTCTTCCCGGATATCTGCTGATTTTGCAGTTAAGCCACGAATATCCAGAGCAAGCCTTCGCGGTGTCCAATATTCTTTTGCGCCTTCATAGGTAAGGCCTGAATCCACTAGAGCATTGGTTACAGCAGCGCGTAAATCGCCAGCTACTTTTCGCTGCATACGAGATGGAATTTCTTCGGAAAAGAGTTCTAATAAAAGATCAGGCATTAAAGACAACTGTTGCTGAATGAAACTGTATCAGCGACATAGCAAGGCTTGCCCCAAATGTCACCACTCAACTGACAATTGATCAGCTATTGGAATGACTTCCGTCACAAAATGGATCTTTGCCAGTTGCCTTGCATGTACAGAAGAATTTTGGACCATCTGCTTCAGCGGTCCACTTAACTGGAGACATGCCGGTTTCTTTATGGGAACCATCACAAAACGGTTGCTTTGATGATTTGCCACAACTACACCAAAAATAGGATTTTCCTGCTTCAACCTCAACACGAATTGGGCTATCGCCTGCACGTTCTGGTTTATCCATTTGTCATCTCCCTTTTTGTTACGTTTTTGTTCGCTTCAAATGTTCATCGAGGCGCGGCATAATTTCCACGAAATTGCACGGCATATGGCGGTAATCCAACTGCTTTACAAGTATGCCGTCCCATCCGTCCTTGCAGGCACCTGGAGATCCTGGCAGGCAAAAGATGAAGGTTGCACCCGCAACTCCGCCGGTCGCTCTTGATTGAATGGTAGAAGTTCCAATTTTGTCATAACTCAGACGATGGAAGGTTTCAGAAAACCCGTCCATGCGTTTTTCAAAAAGCGGCTCAACAGCATCTGGCGTTACATCGCGACCAGTAAACCCTGTGCCACCCGTAGTGATAACCACATCAACGTTGCTGTCATCAATCCAGCTTTTAACTTGTGCCTGAATCGCTGGAATATCATCGGTGACGATCTGCCTATCCGCGAGCTTATGGCCTGCTGCGTTTATCCGATCTGACAGCGTTTTACCTGATTTATCCTCATCCAAACTGCGCGTATCAGATACAGTCAGCACGGCAATGCTGACGGGTATAAAATCTCTTGTTTCATCAATTCTGGACATGGATCACCTTACGAAACAGTTGTCGTGGTTACAACGCACCACCAGGCAGGGTTTTGTTTTTGAATCTGATTTGTTGCTTCTTGCGCCAGCTGTTGAGTTGAATAAAGACCAAAACACGTAGCGCCAGATCCGCTCATGCGTGCCAATTGAGGTTCAGTTTTTTGCAATGCGTTTAAAACCTCTTGAATGCTTGGCTCAATTTCAATCGCCGGCGCCTGCAAATCATTGCGCATGGCATTTATTTCCAAAACACTTGAGAGAACCTTCGGTTGATCGTTGAAAATTGGTGTGTTGTTTTTCGTTGCCAATCGATTGAAAATCTCTGGTGTGGAAACTTCTACACGCGGATTTATCAATACAATGTTGACTGATGCTTTACTCTCAAGCAATGTTACTTCATCTCCGATACCTTGCGCTCGTAAAGGTTTAGAATGAAGACACATGGGAACATCTGCGCCCAATTCAAGAGCAAGGTTTTCAAACTTTATTTCGCTTCCCCAAAATTCCTGCAGGGCAATAAGCGTTGCAGCCGCATCCGCAGATCCACCTCCCATGCCACTTGCAATCGGCAGGTTTTTGGTAAGCTTGATTTCAACCGGCTGTGGTTTCCCATGCTTTTCTGCAACTTGATTTCCAAGCGCCAATGCTGCTCGGCTTACCAGGTTATTCCTGCCTTTATCCAATCCCTTTGCAAATGGACCCTCAATGACAAGGCTCACCAGACTGGAGGCATCTAGTGCTTCATTAATACTGATTTGATCGCCAAGCTGCGTGAAGACCACCAAACTGTCCAGCAAATGATAACCATCACTTCGCTGCCCGGTTATATGCAGAGCAAGATTTATTTTTGCATGGGCTGTTCGCACAAGCATTATTCAGCCTTTGCAGCGTCTTTCTCATCAGCGTGCAGGCCTTCTTTGAGCTTTTTTTCAATCGCTTCAGGATTATCAGGCGGTGTTTTCGATGCAAGCGCTATGTTCCACTGAAAAGTTGCTTCCAGCTTTCGGCCAACTTGCCAATAAGCATCACCCAAATGATCATTGATCGTTGGATCTTGCGGCATCAATTGAACAGCTTTTTCCAGCTCTCGAACAGCTTCTTCATATTGACCCAAGCGATAATGTGCCCAGCCAAGACTATCGACGATGAACCCGGAACGTGGGCGAAGTTCAACAGCCTTGCGGATCATGTCCATACCCTCGTCAAGATTAATACCTTGGTCAATCCATGAATATCCAAGGTAATTGAGAACCTCTGGTTGATTGGCAGAAAGATCAAGCGACTTCAAGAAGCTTGGCTCGGCTTTGTCCCATTTTTTAAGCCGTTCATTGGCAATACCTCTTCTGAAGTAAAGGTTCCAATGGTAAGACTTTGCATCACCAACAACCGCAACAGCCTTATCGTATACGTCAGCTGCTTCCTGGTAACGTTCTTCACGACTAAAAACGCTACCAAGCGTCATATAACCTGTCAGATCAGTTGGATCCGTTTCAATGAGTGCCTTAAGTTCCTTGATGGCTTCTTCTTTTTTATCAAGCCTTGAAAGATTGGTCGCTTTTTCCAGTCTTGCAATTCTAACAAACGGTGAAGTTTCATCTACTTCGCTGTAGTAAGTATTTGATTTTTCGTAATCGCCCTGTTGCAAATAAAGTTCTGCGAGTGCGATTTGAATCACATCGCTCTTCGGCGCAAGTGAGTTTGATATTTGCAGATAGGTCTTGGCGTAGTTTCCAGCACCATCGCGTCTGATTGCAGTCGCGATGTTATAAAAAAGTTCAGCCATACCCTGCTGAGGTGTCGTTAAAAGCGGCTTAAGAATTTCACCTTCAGCAAGTTGTTTGTTAATGCGCTGAAATGGTGAATGGCTTGGCAACAATGAAAGCCCTAAATCCAGCACTTCTTGTGCTTTTTCCTTGTCACCCGCTTTATTACGATTGCGAACCATCGCTTCAACTGCGCGAATATAGGTTTCCGTTAAAACTGAAATCACGGCCCTGTTGTCAATTACAGTTTGAAAATGCTCTGCAGCTACATCTTGCTGACCGCCAGCATTAGCAATTAGGCCTGAATGGTAGCTTTTCATTACAGAAATCCATTCCGGACCATCAAGCTCTGCAACGCGGGCCAGTGCTTTGTCTGTTTCGCCAACTCCTTGAAGCGCCCATGCATGAGTTATTTCACGCAGGGCTTTATCAAGATCAACACCTGAGACATCTTTGAGCGAATTAATGGTATTGTTCCAAGAACGCTTTCGCATCGATTCTGCTGCCAAAACATATCCGGCCAGATTTTGGCTGGTACCTAGATTGGGAGTGTTTCTGGCAATTTCTGCAGCTTCCAACATGCTGCCATTGCTAACGAGCGCAATAAACAATTCCTTCTTCAAGTTTGCATCTTCGGGATCAAGCGCCAGAGCACGCTCTAGAAATTTTACTGCATCATCATCATCGTTATCATCAATTGCAACTTGGGCTGCCAAAAAACTACCGGAAAGACCCGTTGAACTAACGGTATCTACCAATTCCTTATTTGCCTGGGCATAAGATGTCGACAAGATTACCGTCGATGCCAGCAAAGAAGCGGATAGTAACTGGATAATTTTAGTTTTCATAAAGATACGACCTGACTTCAAGTTATTTATTCGTTCCCAACGACATACAAAACATGGCGCTTTTACGGATAATAAGCAAGTTTGCAGGCAATCTAATAAAAAGTACTTAACAAGCGCGTGATGAAGCGCACAAAGTTTTGGTTATGTTGCGCGACTTATGCAAAATTCCAGCACCTCTATCAAAGCATCTTTGTGTTCGCTATCCGGCATTGTACCAAGAGCATCCCTTGCCATTTCTACATAATGACGCGCACGAGCAACTGTATCTGATATAGCATCGTGATGGACCAATATCTCCAAAGCTTTTTCTAGATGTTCATCATCCGTTTTGCCATCAACGACGGCATCATGCCAGAATTGGCGTTCCTCATCGGTTCCTCTTCTATAGGCAAGCAGAACCGGCAGTGTAACTTTTCCTTCACGGAAATCATCGCCGGTATTCTTACCCAAATCTCCAGCGTTACCACCATAATCCAGCGCATCGTCAATCAGTTGAAATGCAAGACCAAGATTGTTTCCGTAAGAGCGCAATCCATTGATACTCGAAGGTGAACCTTTAGCAATGATCGGGCCAACCTCAGCTGCTGCAGCAAATAGTGCGGCCGTTTTTGAACGTATTACTTCAAGATATTCATCTTCTGTTGTTTCAAGGTTTTTAGCTGTTTGAAGTTGCAAGACTTCACCTTCAGCAATTACGGTTGCCGCATGAGAAAGCACATCAAGAACTTCCAGAGAACCAACTTCAACCATCATTCTAAATGCCTGGCCTAATAAGAAATCGCCAACCAGAACACTTGCCTCATTGCCCCATAACATTCGTGCAGCAAGTTTACCGCGGCGCATGTCACTTTCATCAACAACATCATCATGCAAAAGCGTAGCGGTGTGCATAAATTCAACACTGGCGGCCAGAGTGATATGACCTTCACCTTCATAGCCGCACATTTGAGCAGCTGCCAATGTGATCATTGGTCGAAGACGTTTGCCGCCAGAATCAATTAAGTGCTTTGCGACTTCCGGGATCATCTCCACCTCTGATCCGGTCTTGGACAGAATAAGAGAATTCACCCGCTTCATATCTTCTTCGACAAGCTGCATCAAAGGTGCGATGCTTGCTTTTGCGAGTTTTTTGTTATCGATGGAAACTACAACGCCAGACATTTTTAATCCTTTTTGCTATATCTGGAAAATAAGGCTCTCGGCGCGCTCATACAAGTGCTATTTTGAAGCAGGCAACTTCTATTTTAGATAACGACATCGTTATTTCATATAATTCCATGCTGGTGCTAAAAAATGCTAGTTGAATATCAAGGTATCAATGCTAAGAAATAGCCATGAAAGAACTATTGGCTACCAATAACCTCGTGACTATTTCCTTTGTTGAATCCCTTCTTGATGACGCAGATATCGACTTTCTAGTTTTAGATCAAAATATGAGTATTTTGGAGGGGTCGTTAGGGATTATCCCGAAGCGCATCATGGTTACCGAGGCAAGTCTGCGTGCTGCTAAGCAATTGCTGGAAGATGCAGGACTTGAAAAGGAAATTACTAGTCGATAGTCCTTTTTGACTTTGGCCAGTTTGAGAAGTGATTGGCATGACGAGAGCAAATTCAAAAACCGATTGGCAGGATGGAAATTCCGAGACTGTTATGAAAACAAGCCGCGATAAACTTCATGCAGGAGCTTTTGAAGCTATACAACCTTCTGAGCGTGGTAACAGGAGTGGAATGGATGCTCTGCTTCTTGCTGCTGCTCTACCAGAAGATTGCAGTGGAACACTTGCTGATTTGGGTGCAGGAGCTGGAGTTGCAGGACTTGCTGCACTTAATTTAAATCGTGATTTGGATTTGCTTGCGGTCGAAATAAACCCGGAAATGGCTGATCTTGCTCGAAAAACACTTCAATGCAGCAGCAATTCGAAGTTTCTAGGAAGAGCAAAAGTCATCGAACATGATGTAACATCGAGTGGGGTAGATCGGTTAAAGGCTGGTCTTGCACCAGATAGCGTCCATCATGTCATCATGAATCCGCCCTATAACTCTTCACACGATCGGGCACCGAAAGATTCCCTTAAAGCACAGGCTTTCATGATGGGTGATGGGGGAATAGATGCATGGTTCCGCACAGCAGCTGCAATTTTGCGGCCAGGTGGGACAATCGCAATTATCTATCGAACAAAAAACCTTGGTGAAGTTCTTGCCTGTTCTCAGGGGCGTTTTGGTGGACTTGAAATCATGCCAATCCATTCTCGCGCAGATGAGGCCGCAAAACGCGTCCTTGTGAGGGGAACACGCGGATCTCGTGCTCCAATGGCGATTGTCCCGGGGTTTGTTGTTCACAATATGGATGGGACTTTTACAGATGAAGCCGATGCTATTTTTAAAGGAAAATTTCATCTTAATTTCGTCGGCTAAGGAAAATCCTTGCAAAAGGCGCATTGCCGAACCATCTATAGTTCAACGATGAATTATATTGTAAGATTGCAATTATGAATTTTAGAAAATACTTGCCAGGCAAACTTGGCAAAAAAGAAGTGTCTATTCCGGTTGTTCGCTTATCAGGAGCAATTGCCGCATCAAGTGGACCGTTAAACCGTACATTATCTCTTGCAGGTGTTGGTCGACTGCTCGAAAAGGCGTTTGGCGACAAACAGGCGCCTGCTGTTGCACTTGTTATTAATTCACCTGGCGGTTCACCTGTTCAATCACGCTTGATGTATCAGCGCATTCGGGAACTGGCAGATGAAAACGAGAAAACTGTTCTAGTCTTTGTTGAAGATGTGGCAGCTTCGGGCGGATACATGCTGGCAATTGCCGGTGATGAGATTTTTGTTGATAAAACATCAATTGTTGGTTCCATTGGTGTGGTTTCAGCAAGCTTTGGCTTTGACAAGGCAATCGAAAAACTTGGTATTGATCGCCGTGTTTATACGGCAGGAAAAAACAAGGTTTCACTTGATCCATTTCAACCGGAAAAGAAAACCGACATTGCATATATCAAGGAACTGCAGCTCGAAATCCACAAGGTGTTCATTGATATGGTGGAAGCACGACGGGGTGCCAAACTTAGTGATGATCCGGATATTTTTACCGGTAAATTTTGGACCGGGCTTCGCGGAAAGGAACTTGGACTGGTTGATGGATTTGGTCATGTTGGCACAATTATCAAGCAACGTTACGGTAAAGATGCCAAGCTTAAACTGATGACACAGAAAAAGGGTCTTTTGGGTCGTGGTGGTACACAGGGTATATCTATTGGAAGCGAAGCTGCATCAAGTCTGGTGGATGCAAGTATCATGAGTGCCGAAGAAAAAGCATTGCGGGCTCGTTACGGATTATAACGTATTAGGGAGGAAGTTTCATGCCACAACTGATTGCCATAGGTCTAATTGGCGGAGTGGTTTGGTATGGCTACAGAGCCTTTAAACGTGAGATGGACCGCATTAACAAAGAAACCCGCGCAGCCGAAAAAAAAGCAAAAGAGCAAACCGTTTTAAAGCAGGACAAAGACGGTGTTTATCGCCCGATTGATGATGAATAAGAGGCTAACTAAGTAGTTAGCCCTTCAGTAGCACCTGCATTTGCTTCAGCAACCATTTCCGGATTGTAATATTCACCAGTGTTAACCACTTGCGCCGTTGCGTACTGAAAATTTTCCATCTCATTTTGCGGCACTGCTGCCCGTACAAATATCCGTATCACGACAAAAATTGCGAAGGAAGCCGAGAGTAACAAGAGTATCCACATAAACATTTTCACCGGCAAAAACTGGAGTAAAATTGTTGAAATTAGTGGAATGACAAAGGCCCCCACAGACCATACAATCATCAATGTTGATGATAAAAATACGTAGTGTTTAGGGTCAGCTCGATCGTTAGCAAGTGCGCTTGATACCGAATAAAAGGTTTCGATAGAGCCCGACCAAAGAGCAAACATTAATATCAACCAGAAAAAGTTCAGATTTGATTCTGTCAGAATTGCAACAACTCCCAGAACGCTGGACATCACTGCCACGGTGAGCAGAATATGTCGTCGATCAACCCGGTCCGATGCAGCGCCCATCGGCAATTGCACGACGAGTAAACCGAGCTGCATCATCAACATTAGCAGCCCGATGTCTGAAGCCGTGTAATCCAGTGTACCTGCATAAACAGGTGCCAAACCTTGAAGGGTTATTGTTAGGCCGCCCACACACATCATACCCATCAGCCCAACTGGTGAAAGCTTCCAGAGTTTGCGAACCTGAATGTTAAAACCTTCGGGAGGTTCTGGTTGTGGAAGTCTTGTCAGGCCAACAGGGAAAATTGCCAAGGTCACAAGACCAATACAAAGCGCCATTGGCACATTGCTTTCAATATCCATGAACCCAATGCTATAGGACCCAAGCCCCATGGAGACGACGTAAAGTACGTAGAATGTTGTAATCACACGACCACGATTATCATCTGTGCAGGAATTATGGAGCCAGCTTTGAACAACGATGAAAACACCATTGGTTCCAAAGCCGTAAATGACCCGGGCAAAAATCCACACATAAGGGCTGTCAAACAACAAAATGATCAAAAAAGACCAGATGATTAACGCATAAACCACCATGAAAACGCGAGCATGACCTGAAAGTCGCAACAAATAGCCGACAACCAAGCACCCAAATAAGCCGCCAAAGGACAATGCCGGGAACATCGCAGATGCAACCCAGGGTTCAAACCCCTTGCTGGAAAGCGTGACTGGAATATAGGCAAATGCAAGACCAGAAGCTGCTGCCATCATCATGGTTGAAATGATAATGCCGGACATGGCAACAGGCGTAGCGCTGACGCGTACCTCTGTTGTCTCTATGATGGTTTCTTCTTCCATTTCAGCCTTAAAACTTGCTCGACTATTTTGTGTAGGCTCTACCTGAATGGGCTCGAATGGAATTTCAAATTACGGCATAAATGTCGTATTGGAATTAGTCTGTAAAATGATAAAACTTGACCCTTGCAAACAATTCGCTAAACCTTCGATAACCAATTTACAAATTGACCCGGACTTTGAAAAATGACTGCCTCTGCAGAAAAACTTGCTGATCACATGCACCCTACCCGTTCGTTTCAGGGTTTGATCCTGACCCTTCATAATTATTGGGCTGATCATGGCTGTGTTGTGTTGCAGCCATATGACATGGAAGTGGGAGCAGGAACATTTCATCCGGCAACGACGCTACGGGCGCTTGGACCAAAACACTGGAAGGCAGCTTATGTGCAGCCTTCGCGCCGACCAACAGATGGGCGTTATGGCGAAAACCCGAACCGCCTGCAGCATTATTATCAATACCAGGCGTTGTTGAAGCCATCGCCGCCCAACATGCAAGAGCTTTATCTTGGTTCGCTTGAAGCCATAGGCATTGATCCAATGCTGCATGATATTCGGTTTGTCGAAGATGACTGGGAAAGCCCGACGCTTGGAGCCTGGGGTCTTGGCTGGGAAGTTTGGTGTGATGGTATGGAAGTCTCTCAGTTTACTTATTTCCAACAGGTTTGCGGATTTGAATGTTCGCCCGTTGCGGGTGAGCTAACCTATGGCCTTGAACGGCTAGCGATGTATGTACAGGACGTTGACAATGTTTATGATCTGAATTTCAACGGCCAAGAGGGTGATGCAAAGATTTCCTATGGTGACGTGTTCCAACAAACAGAACGCGAATATTCTCGCTGGAATTTTGATGTGGCAGATACTGATACGCTTTTAAAACATTTTGAAGATGCAGAAGCTGAATGTCAGAACACTTTGGCGCAAGATGATATCGATCCTAAAAGCGGCAAGAAAATCGTCATGGCCCATCCTGCTTATGACCAGGCAATTAAAGCCTCACATGTATTTAACCTGCTTGATGCACGCGGTGTCATATCTGTAACCGAACGCCAAAGTTACATATTACGGGTTCGTAAATTAGCGCAGGCGTGTGGCGAAGCATTCTTAAAGACTGAAGCAGGCGGGGCTTGCGGTGTCTAAGCCAGCAAACCGGCTCGACGTTTTAAAACTGGAAATACTCCATATCTGGAATAAATTCACGCTTCAAAATCGTTTTAGAGAGAAAGCTGCCAAGCTTGAATTCAACAAGGTTTTGGCTTCATTAACATCAAAAGACATTGCTTTGGATATAGGTGCGAATGTAGGCGAGTTTACAATTCCGCTCGCTGAAACAGGCGCACAGGTTTTTGCAATCGAACCAGATCCACATGCGTTTTCTATTTTACAAAAATCTACTTCAGGCTTTTCAAATGTCACTCTGATCAATGCTGCAGCCTCTGACAAAGACGGCCAGACGATGCTTTATCGTTCCAGCGCGTTTGATAAATCACCGGATCGATTGACAAAATCATCTTCGCTTTTTGCGGATAAGAAAAATGTATCAGAGACAAGCGGCTTTGAAGTTCAAACAATCGACTTTTGTGCATTTTTGAAAAAACTCAACTCACCTGTGAAGCTTATGAAAGTGGATATTGAAGGCGCAGAAGTGCCGCTGTTTGAAAATATTATTCAACAAAATCTTGGAGCACTCATTGGGCACGCCTTTGTTGAAACCCATGAGCGTGACATTCCGCAGATTGCTCACAGAACCAAACTCTTGAAGCAACGCACTGCGAGTTTGAAAAACCCAACCATAAACTGGGATTGGCATTAACCAACAAATGGTCGCTTTCCTGTGCTATAATCTCTTTATTCACTTTCAAGGAGGAATTATCATGGCAATGCATGGGCATTTTTATTGGAATGAACTCAATACGCGTGATCCCAAAAAAGCGATGGCATTTTACGGACAATGCATGGACTGGACATTTGAAAAAATGGATATGGAGAGCGGCGGCAAATATTATATTTGCAAGAATGGAGATGCTATGGTTGGCGGAATTTTTACCATGCCCAGCCCGGATTTTGAAGGCATTCCTGAACACTGGTTTTCGTACATAGCAGTAGATGACATCGATAAGCGTATTGAAACAGCTTTAGCCGCTGGTGGTGCGCTTGTTCGAGAACCTTTTGAGATACAAGGAACCGGGCGAATTGCTATCGTGCAAGACTCCAATGGGGCCAATCTAGGTTGGATGACGCCGGCAGCTGATTAAGCATGATTTAAGTTACAACTTTTAAGCGACACAATTCATGATTAAGTTCTCTTGCATAACTATCAAGGAAGAAAAACATGTCTGTAGCACGCGTAACTGAAGTCATTTCATCGTCCAAGAAAAGTTTTGATGATGCAATCGAGAAAGGCGTGAAACGCGCTTCCAAGACACTTAAGAATGTACAGGGCGCATGGATCAAGGATCAAAAATGCACTGTTGAAGATGGCAAAATTGTTGAATATCGCGTTGTAATGAAAATTACCTTTGTTCTTGCAGATTGATATATCTGACTATAAATTCAAAGGCGCCTTCCAATGTGATGGCGCCTTAAATTTTGGCAAAAAAAGAGTTCTGTAAAATTGCCAGTTTAAGAAGCTTGCCCCAGTTTCTCAAACATTAAAACAGAACCCATAATATGAAAGCAAGTTCATATCACGAATCAAAAATGTCATCTATACCCATCCTACTCCAAAACCCGAATGTTTTGGTGTGATATGATACGA
>JAAHTH010000756.1_pt3 | contig 13811 bp, 11 predicted proteins | sample 6116091 | NCBI WGS metagenome assembly JAAHTH01 (sample SAMN13939990, study PRJNA603662) | sponge metagenome | isolation source: marine sponge | host: Mycale hentscheli | place: New Zealand | collected 2006
CCCCCCCCCCCCCCCCCCCCTCCCCCCCCCCCCCCCCCTGCCCTCCGGTCGGTTCTTTTTTGCGGCACTGTCATCGATCTCCACCGGTGAGTTGCTGTTTTGCAAATCTCCGCCTTGATCAACCTGCGCCGCCCTCGCGGCATCAACTTCACGCAACCAAATTCCATGCAGAGAATTGACGGCGAGATACGTCAGCACGCTACCAACAATGAATAGCACCAGTGGAATGCTCCATCCGAACCGTGACCGTTCAAAATGCTCAAAAGGATCATTAGTCATCTGACGGACCCAAGGTGCTGGGAAGCTGAGTTGAAAAGTCAATTAGGCAGTTGCCGTGATATCCATATTAAGTGAAAACCCAATCTTCAACCATACACCTCGTCACCCTCGCCGCTGAACGTTCTCAAACGCAGGGATTTTTCCCTCCAAACCACGAATAAAATGATCGTCTATCGTGCCCAGAGGTAATCTGCCCCATTGTTTACGACCTTCCACAAAAGCACTGCTTGATCATTTAGGTGGGCTGTGCTCAGGGATGGTCGTCAATGCCTTAATAGTGGGTTCATGAACAAGACAACCACCAAAACCGGAACAACCAGAACACTAACTTGCGGCACCCAGAGTTTCTGACTTACTTTTGCTAAAGCGTGAGCAAGAGTTAGTGGGAACCGCCTCGCGTTCTACATTAAATTCGGTTTGAAGAAACTGGTGTTCAACCACACTTTCGAGTTACGTCATGCCATCACGTTTTATCCTGATTATTATTTGCTGCATCACACTTTGCTTCACCGCAGTTGCGACTGCACAGAACGGCCGATTTCCAAACAGCCGTCGCTACATTCCTTCCCAATATTACCCCGGGTATTTTAGACGAGCGCCTCGACTTTCAGTTGAGCAAATGAACCGAATCTATGGTCCCAGCATCTTGGTGCCAACGAAGCAGAAAACGGATGCTGCCACGCAACCGGTTGTTGTGCAACCTCGATAGAACTCACTCTTGATCCATAACTGGGCACTCATACTTCACAGCCGTGATGCCATTCACGTTTTAGTGCGATTAAAAGCTTCACTGCCAAGCTGCCCCAGGGTAGTCCACATATACATACAAGAGTCACCAACAACTGCGTGCACACTGGATCCCGTTTCGACACATCGTTTTTTTCATTGAATTTCTTTTCATGTCCCAAGATACCTAGAAGCGGTATTTCAAAACCAGAGCTCTGCTAAACACTTCGAAGCGCGCTCACATTCCTGACCCCAACACGACTTTCCGTTAGAACATGAAACTCCGAATACTGCTTGGCTTGTTGGTTCTCACCTCAATTGCTGGCGATGTGACTGCACAAAACCGGACACATCGTCGCCGGGGGATCATCCTAGGAGGCTTGGCTGGAGCCGCACTTGGGGTAGCTATTGGGGACAAAGGTAATAACGAAACAGCAGGAGCGTTAATTGGTGCGGCTGCTGGTGCAATTGCAGGCGGAGCCATTGGGAACCAGAAAGACGAACGTATTGAACAGGAAATACGTTTTAACTCGGACGTCTATGGCAGTAGAACATCGGGATACCGCCAACCCGCGTGGTCTAAGGCCGACGCCTACCGCTCAGCAACGCCACTGCACCGGCACAGCCCAACGGAACTGAACCGCCAGTACTCTCTGAATCGTGCCCAAACGCCTCCCAGAGCATTTTCCACCTATGACCAACTTTATGTTTACCCGCAGGGCCGCCGTTATCTAGCCGGCCCAGATACTTCCCCTGCTGGCAGGCACGTCGACTACCTACCTCAAACGCCACACCAGGTGTTGCCTCACCCCAGCCCACGTTTTCGCCCGCTGAGTTTGAACGATGTTCTGAACATGACGCGGAACGGTGTCAGCACGTCACTAGTCCTACGACAAATACAAATTCAAGGTTTCCGCGGTCACCTAGGCGTTACCGATATCATCGCGTTACATAGCAGTGGCATTTCTGACGAAATCATTGAAGCAATGCAAATCCATTCGCAGCAGCCCAGTGCTGCTGCGACCACCCCACCTCCGAAAGGATCGATACTAGATACGGCGACCGAAAACGTCGTACCGCCACCGCCAGTTCCTTCACGCTAAGTCACTAAACCTTGATTCAGGTGACCAGCCGCGGCGGTAGATGAACCACCTGATCCAGATAGGCGATCCGCAAAACGCCATCATCAAGGATCAGCTTGGTTACACCTGTATTGCTAAAACGAGTGAGTTTAAGAAGCTCGTTATGCTCGCCTAACAAATCAAGCAGCAGTCTCCGCTTGAAATCGGCATGTGTCACAACAACAACGCCACGAACCTGATTGCGGACACACACAGTCAAGCGTTTCGCCACTTCACTTGCTCTGGCTGAAGATTCATCAGAGGATTCACGTGGTCGGCCCCACCACCCCGCCTCTGTAATCGAAGAATCCAAAGTAGACAATTTGGCGTTCGATGCCACTTGCTGCCCCATCTTGCTACGTGTCATTCCCGGCCCACCCTCGCCTGCCTGTGGGCCAAACCCGCGAAAGATTCCTCCTTCTTCAAACAGGTTGCCCCATACGTGCACATGATGACCGGTCCGATCATGTATCGCGCGAGTGGTTTGCACAGCACGCAGAGTGGGACTGGTGATTAGCATGTCAAATTCAATCGTTCGTAGCCATTCAGACAAACAACACGTCTGAAGCCTACCCACAGCAGTGAGGGGTGGATCCTCGATGCGGCAGTACGCCGGCCGCGCATTATTTTGACTCTGAGCATGACGAATCAAATAAAGCAACATGCTGCCAAGACCTAAAATCAAGTAACCGCTTTAAAGAGATCCTGTGAGAACAGACTTCTCGAGTTTGCCTCGTTTCGTGCGACTTAACTCGCCTTCTTTAAGATGGCATGGTGTTTCATTGGATTATCACAAGACTGGCATAGCAGCACAGACATGCACAGGTCTCGCGATCACCGAGCGCGGCGAACAAACCTCGTCCGAACATAATCGATCATCATCCATTCAATGACAACAAGAATCACTGGAATAAGAAACAGAGCACACTGGGCGACCCGCTCGTCATTGAGCCATGTATCCCCAGGCTCTTTCACGGCCGAAATAACGGCCAGCACGAGAGACCCATTCAAATAGAGCAGAAGGCAAGTGAACAAGGCAGATCCGATACCGATGGCACAACCCGCCGTTGCGAATCCCATTTCATCAGAAGATTGCTTAGTCATAGGCTGGCATTCATTGGCAAAACTTGGCTCAGAGCGATCGTAACCATCAGGCCGACAAGCGACAGGACCATCAACAAAGGCGTCCAACTCCGCAGCGACTCTCCTTCGGTCAACCCACCCATCTTAGTGAACACCCAGAACCCACTATCATTCATCCAGCTTCCCATAAGCGATCCCGTGCCAACAGCCGTGGCGACGTAAACCATGTTGTAGTCTGGCTTGGCATCTCCAATGATCGCGGACATCATTCCTGCACCAACAATCATCGCAACGGTGCTGCTGCCTTGAGCCACTTTCAAGACAGCTGCGATCCCCCACGCGAGCAGCAGTAACGCAACCCCAGAGGCTCCTGCATCAGAAAAGTAGTCCTTAATCGTATTGCTAATGTGGGTATCTTGCAGCATGGCTCCAAAAGCTCCACCAGCAGCGGTAATCAAGATGATCACACCGCCACTCATTAAGGATTCCTCAACGTCTTCACTAAGACTGCGCCAAGAAAGAGACCTGACGAATTTCAGCGTCACCATTGAAACGATTGCAGCCAACATCAATGCAAAATTGGCATTACTCCAGAGCGACAAACGATTCGAAATCTCACGCTTGGAAGTATTCCAGTCATGCTTGGCGATTAAAGTTGGGTGGGCATCCTCGAGTAGCGATCGATTCATTCGACGCCTGTCAACTGGCTTCATGCGTAGTTGATTCGCCGCCAACTTGGCCTTGGAAACGTCAGACAGAGGAACACCAAGAAACGCCCGCTCATCGTACAGATCATCATCCAGCAGGATCTGATTCAAAAGCTCAACTTGACGCTCTTTCTCAGCAGGTGTCTTCGCCGTCACCAAAAGCTCGTCGCGTTCATTGCCGGACAACTGATCACTACCGATGACCCGGCCAGCCGGGGTATCTGGGTCAGCATTGATGAACATGGTTGCCAACTGTCCGAAATCCTGAATATCTTCCACCATCAACCGCGCCTTATCTTCGCGATCAGCCAACGTCATCGCTAACGTCCCGGCACCAATCAGAACAACTGGCAGTAGTACTGGCAAAAGTGACACCCAAAGCGAAGGCAATTGTTCCTCAGAAAGGGCTGAATGCTTTTCTTCCTTTGCACCAAGCGGTCGCATCTCGACCGGCATGATACGGTCAGCAATGTAGGAATAAGTAAGGCCGACGATGGCAGCAGGCACCGCAACCATGGTTCCCACCAGCATCATCATGCCTATATCGACACCAAGAATTGCTGAAACCAGCAGTGGCCCCGGCGTTGGTGGAACGAGGGTGTGAGTGATCGCGCCACCTGTGGCGATAGCCATCAAATACCGCAAGTAATTTTTGTTGGTTCTTCGGTAAAGGCTTCGGGCAAGTGGCACGAGGAGATAGAAAACGGTGTCGAAGAAGACTGGAATCGCAAGCACGAAACCACTCAGCATCAAGCCGAATGACGCCTTCTTTTCACCCGTCACATGAATCGCACTGCGAACAATCCGATCCGCTGCGCCACTGTCCAACATACACTTGCCGATGATTGCTGCCATCGCGATGACAATACCGATTCCTCCGGCAGCACCGCCAAAACCCTGCACAACAGCAGCCATGCGTACGCCCGCATCTTCACCATCGACCCACCCGACCCCGAGACTGACGATCAAAGCAGAAACAATCAAAGCCATGAAGGCATTGAGCTTCAGGCCAATGATCATTCCCAGAACCGACACGATTCCAATCACAAGCAGAACAACCGGCGCATAGGCAGCCGTCGCCTTCACTTTTTCGCTGCCAGTTGCTGACACGGCCTTCGACGCAGGAGAGTCAGAAGGCTCCGACTGTACGTCCGCCCCCACGGACGCGTCCTTCTGAACCTGAGTAGCAGTCACCTCGCTCGACTTTTCGACCTCGGACTGCTGCGCAGCGACGACTGGACTCCCATCTGTATCCTGAGCGGAGGCGAAGTGGGCGTAATTGCTGACAGTAACCGGCAGCAAACTGAAACCGATCAGTAGAAAGAAAAATCGCATCCCAAACCTCAAAAGGTACGTCAAAGACAACCGAAATCTCGCATTTAGAAGCGGTCCCATGTTTCGCGGGCAACGCACTCTTTGCGACTCAATACTTATACCACCAACGCCTCAACCTATGTCGACGGCCCGAATTCGGCGGTGTGATCCAGCAGCAGAGTTTAATCGTTTGAAAGGCCGCTGTGTGCCATCGAAATCCGGTTTTGAGATACAAACGTAGTGACTCTAAACGTGCAGTCTGCAGCATCGAGGGCAGAGCCTGATGAACCTGGGTCCACGAGAAAGAAACCGCCCCCCCTATAAGACAGGCGACCACACAGGAAGTTGCAGGTTTAATGAGACCACAAATTGACAGAGCCATTCAATGCATCGACAGCAGTTCTCCGAATCAGAACACCACGTTTCAAGTGTCGCCAGACCCACCCACTCGTTGCTTTCGCAAATTGGCACTCACTTTTTCTAAGAGCTTGCGGTCCCCGGCATTCAGTGATTCGATCCCTTGTTCATGCAAATGATTCAGAATCTCGTCGACCCGCCGTGCATCAACAGCCTCACCTTGCTCTACACGATGCGCGTGACGCACTCGTCTAACCTCTCGCCAACGCCGAAACCGCCCAGCCAACGCTTGCCAAATCGGTTGCCGCCCACGCCCTTGCCGGTCCCCCCTGCAAACATCAAAACCTTCCAAAATCAGCAACGTATCAGACCAGCGTGACGAAACCCACAACAACACTGCCACACACAACAGTAAAGACCACCTGATACCAGCAAGCTCATTACCGGTGGTCATCAACCAGATCGCAAACCCAAAGGTTCCGAACGCAAAGCAATCAATCAGCAATCGCAGAACCTTGATTTGCACCCCCACCCCAAGTTCTCTTCCAAAGAAAGAAACACATGCCGCCAATATCTGCCGACCAAGCGAACGAGGCAGTGGAAACATCTGCCCAATGGCCTGCATAAAGCAGAGCCAACTTGCCGTGCGCCAAACCGATTCAACTTCCCCCAATCCAATACTGGGCAACTGCCAAATCGGATCACTCGACGCCCCTATACTCGGCACCTGCCCCCCCCCATCCACCAAGCGGTAAAAGCACCCAAGCAAAATCAAACTCATCGCTGCCGCCACACCTGTAAAAAAAGCAACGCGTGCCTGCCAGTGATGGGGGGCTGTCTCAATTCCAAGTAAACCGACGGTGAATCCTCGGACGCGATATCCACTTCCCCACGCAACTGCACCGTAAGCGAGGATTTGAATCATCCAGCCAGAGAACCACGCGAAAGTCCCGAATACAGCGACCCCCGGCAAATCCACATTCCCCGGTTGCCGTGACACATTGATCACAACCCCCACCAAAATCGCCAAGGCCAACAACACCGTATAAGACAGCCTCACTCGAAGCCAACGCAGACGCAGCAACGGGAGCGAGAAGCGACCAGACTCGTCCCCAAGTAAATAATCACCTCGTGTGCTTTTCGGTGGAGCATGACCTAGTGGCATGGGGCCAAACAGAGAAGATGGTGAGCTGAAAGTTGGAAAGTCCGATGAGGCGTGTTACGCAATGCACAGCCTCCGGGTTCAGCCACAGCCCTACAAACCCAACGCTAGAACTAAAACAACCCTCCCAACACCTACCGCCTTCTCACTTTTCACAAGGACTCGGATACCTCGCTAAAACGCAGAAAACTCGGGTGTTGACCCGAGTTTTCAATAAATCCGCGAGGCCACTTTACCCCGACACCTGCCGTGAAACTGGCGGGAAACTCAGCCAGCAATCCGCAATTGAGGCCTGGCACCATCAGACAATATCTCACGAAGACGCTCAAACTCTTCCGAGTCGGTGAAGTGGATGGTTATTTTTCCTCGACCGCGGGCTGAACTCTTGATTTCGACTTTGGTACCAAAGACCATCCGCATTTCCTGTTGCATCGCCTCAATATGCGGAGAAACCTGACGTCGCTTCTGTCGCGTTGCATTCACAACCTTCTTGCCAGTCTCAGCATCTTCTTCTGATTTCAGCAACTCGGATACATAGCTCTCGGTTGCCCTAACACTCCACCGTTCCTCCATGATCTTGGCAGCGGTTCGAACCTGAATCGGCTCATCACCGATCGGCAGCAGTGCCCTGGCGTGGCCCGCACTCAACTCGCCCGCAGCGAGCAAATCGAGGATCGGCTGCGGCAATTCCAGCAATCGCATCAGATTAGCAATCGTACTGCGATCGATACTAAGACGCCGGGCAAGATCATCTTGCTTGCATTTATGTTCTTGGATGTAGCGACGAAAGGACATCGCCTTCTCAATCGGGTTAAGATCTTTTCGCTGCAGGTTCTCGATGATCGCCAACTCAGCAACTAACCGATCGTCAGCAACACGAACCTCAGCTCGGATACTCTTGAGACCGGCATGAACGGTTGCCCTCAGTCGCCTCTCCCCACTAATGAGCTGATAACGACCATCAACAACACGCACCAAAATTGGTTGCAACTGCTGATGATTCTTAATACTTTCCGCAAGCGACGCGATTTCATCATGATTGAATTCGCGACGAGGCTGGAACGGATTATTTTCAATCGCATCGACAGCGAGCTCCAGGGTCTCCACCCCGCTGCCCGACTCACCTTCGATTGGGTTTCCTTCCTCATCCAGCGGCGTCCCAAGCAACGCGGCCAGTCCCTTGCCTAAACGCCGATCTTTTGTTGTTGCAGTACTAGTCACGCTGAAGCACCTCCATGCACAGCTGGGTATATGCGAACGCTCCGCGTGAACGGGGCGCGTATCCAAACACAGGTTTGCCATGACTCGGAGCTTCGCTTAACGAAACATCACGAGGCACAACGCTATCAAATACGATGTCGCCGAAGAAGTCTCTTACTTCCTCATCAACTTCGCGTGTAAGTTCCAAGGCAGGATCGTACATCGTCAACAGGATCCCCCCAAAAGTTAGCCGACCATCTGTCGCGATGATCACGCGTTTGATCGTCTGGATCAACTGAGTCAGGCCCTCCATCGCGAAGTACTCGCACTGAATCGGCATCAAAACCTCAGTACTCGCCGCCAAAGCCGTTTGCGTTAAATCCCCAACGCTCGGCGGGCAGTCAATCAAGATAAATTCGTTGTCTTGCATCGCATCATCTAAATGTCGACGCACGCGACCTGACACCCGGTCTCCACCCTCTGCCAACTTATCAATATCATGAAAGGTCCGGCTTCCAGGGACCATCGAGAGCCCCGCCCAGCCAGTCTCTGCAATGCTAGCGTTTATAGGTTCATCATTCACCAAGGCGTGCCCCTCAGTAGGTTGCAATCCCAGAGATGTCGTGGCATTGCATTGAGGATCCATGTCCAAAAGCAGCGTTCGCTGCCCCGAAAGGGCGAGGGCCGCAGAGAGATTCACAGCGGTGGTAGTTTTACCAACGCCTCCCTTCTGGTTAACCACGCAAAGGATCCTTCCCACGAGGACTGCTCTCGTATGTGAAAGCGAACAAACATCGACTCACTGCAAGTCGTTCCATGGCGGGAAACTAGGAAAATTCTGGTTGGTGAAACAAGACTGGTTTCACAAGAAACTGACCTTGACATCAAGAATCTTCGCAAAAACAAGGTTCTCGCAGAAACCAAACCCTTCAAAGACCGGCAAAAGCCGATTGAAATGCCTCGCCGAGCACCCCAGTAGCGGTGGAGAATGTCTCAGCGGTAATGCGAAGCTAAACCGCCCCTGCGGAAGCCCGCCCTCGCTTACCCTGAAAAAGCGACAGGTGACAAAGACGGCCAACAATTGGTGGCAGCCCGCTGGTGGCCCGACTGCTCTGATCTACCAAAGCGAATCCGGATTCAATGCACAAAAGACAACGAGCAAATCCCTGAGCCTGGTACCACTGAACTGGTACCACTGAACTGGTACCCGCACCCAGACATTCCGCACCCGATCTCCTCAAGCCAGTGCCACCAGCCGGCTCCGATTGGCATTTCCGCGACGTCGATTCACAGGCGGAAACGATCGGGAATACCTAGGAAAGGCGGCAAAGCACTTCAAGCAAGCGGATTGAACGTGAGTCCGCTAAGGAGCTTGGGGTAGAAATAGGTGCTCTTCGCCGGCATGCGTTCTTTTAGCAAGCTAATCGCTTCAACATGCTCGAGTTTGGCAGGCATGACCAAGGCAGCCAGGGTATACGGCTCATCACTGTCACTTTCAGCTTGGCTTCCCTCGCCTCGCAACCCGTCCAACACCTCGCTTACTTCGTGGACGTAAGTCGGCTTGGGGTGCCCTTCACAACCCAGTAAATCGTCGATCATGAGGCGATGCAGCAGGCTAACGCCCAAACGACGCCAATCTTCACTCTGCTCGGAAGCCAACTCTTGAATCCGTGCCTGTGCGCCATCGGAAGCCTTGCACAGCACCCATTTTGCGTCGTTAACCGCATAAAGCCCGACGATGCCCTGTTCGTCAGCCGACTCCATGGTTGCCCAAACCTGATTGGCAGCATCAAGTCCGCCCTCGACGATTTCGCATTCGAATTTTCCAGCAAGCTTCTCAATGATCTCGGTTGAACTGAAAGTTGGAGTCCCACGCAACAATCGGTGGGTTGGAAGCACAATCATCCCAGGATCACTCATCCCAACGAGCATCGTCATCACAAAATTGGCCGGATGATCCTCTGCGATTCCTCCTGTCTCCTCAATCACTTGATCACGATAATTGCATGCTGTTTCGTACCGATGATGCCCATCAGCTACAAACATCGGTCGATCTTCCATCAGTTCAGTAACACGAGCGGCTACGGCTTCATCGGTCACAGGCCAGAGGATGTGCCTCACGCCGAGGTGATCTGTTGACTCGATTGGCGTTATGCCTTCGGTAGCGGCGTCCAACAGCGTAATAACCTCGTTGCTTGGGTCGGGGTACAAGCCAAAGATCTGACTGTTATTTTGCTTGGTGGCGGTCGTCAGCTTGAGGCGATCCACTTTGGCCTTGGGGTGCGTCTCTTCATGCGGATAGATATTGCCTTCGCCGAATGGCTGCAAACGAACGCGTCCCATGAATCCACGCCGATTGATCAGGTTGCCCTCGTGCTCGAACTGCTGGTGATACACGTAGTAAGCGGGCTTCTCTTCCCGCACCAAGACGCCCTCACTCTTCCACTGCTCAACAAATTTTGCAGCTCGCTCATACCTCTGATCTCCATCATCTCCCGGCTCCTGCCGGTTAAGGATGATTCGAATCACGTTCGCTGCGTGCCTCTTGTAAAGCTCATCTTGAAGCTCAGGGTCGATCACGTCATACGGTGGGGCGATCACGTCCGAGAGATTCCCAACGTGGTCAAGATTGTAGCGCAGTGCGGCAAACGGGGTAGTCTGTGGCATTTTTGAGGGGCAATCAATTTTGATTCAAGATTTACTTCAAGACTTACGACGGCACAGATGTTAAAGCAAATGAAGCATGGCGCGCAGTAGTGGTGCAAACCTCGGACATGATGCACCGCGGCGCAAAATAAGGGCGAGGACGCCAACGTCCCGCATTTCGAATGATTGTAAAGAACTAGGTGGCGGGATCGAGACAGTAATCGTCGCCGCATTGAAGGCAGAAACGCTTGCTGGGAACACTGCGACAATGTTCGACCTACCCATAAAAAAGCCCGACTACCATCGCGGTAGCCGGGCTTCGTAAATCAATCCGATGCTGACACTGCCAAACTCGGCGAGGGTGTCGGCACGCTTAGCCTAGTAGCGGTAGTGCTCAGGCTTGTAAGGTCCTTCAACAGGAATCCCGAGGTACTCAGCTTGCTCGTCGCTCAGCACGGTAAGCTTGACTCCCAACTGCTCGAGATGCAGTCGAGCGACTTCCTCGTCCAGCTTCTTGGGCAACATGTGAACTTTGACGGCGTAAGCGTCAGTGTCACGGTTATTCCAAAGCTCCATTTGAGCCAGCACCTGGTTTGTGAATGAAGTACTCATCACAAAACTCGGGTGACCCGTTGCACAACCCAAGTTGACCAAACGCCCTTTGGCGAGAATGATGACGCTGCGACCGGTGTTCTTGAAGGTGTACCGATCCACCGCCCCAATCTCAGCTGCCTTGATTTCGTCTTTGGTGACAGCACCGTCCGCAACTTGCTGCTCCAACCAAGCCACATCGATTTCGGTATCGAAGTGTCCGATGTTACACAGGATTGCATCATTGGGCATCTGCTCGATGTGATTACCGAGGATGATATCCTTGTTACCGGTTGTCGTTACGAACAAACGACCTTCTTTGCATGCCTCTTCCATGGTGACTACTTCGTAGCCTTCCATCGCGGCCTGCAGTGCGTTGATCGGATCGATCTCGGTCACGATCACACGACAGCCGTAGCTCTTCAAGCTTGCAGCACAACCTTTTCCAACATCTCCGTAGCCGCAGACCACGGCAACTTTCCCGGCCAACATTACGTCGGTCGCTCGCTTGACACCATCAGCCAGTGACTCACGGCAACCGTACAAATTATCGAACTTGCTTTTCGTCGCGCTATCGTTGACATTGATCGATGGGACCTGGAGAGCACCGCTTCGATTCAACACTTCCAGTCGGTGAATACCAGCGGTCGTTTCCTCACTGATTCCATGGATATTGGTCAACAATTCCGGGTAACGATCGTGCACCATGGCGGTCAAATCCCCACCATCATCGAGAATCATGTTCAGAGGTTCCCCCGAGGGAAACATCAAAGTTTGCTCAATGCACCAATCGAACTCTTCGTCGGTCTCGCCCTTCCACGCGTAAACCGGCACACCAGCGGCGGCTACTGCCGCAGCAGCGTGATCTTGGGTACTGAAAATGTTGCAGCTGCTCCAAGTCACCTCGGCGCCCAATTCAACCAAAGTCTCAATGAGGACTGCAGTTTGAATCGTCATGTGCAAACAACCAGCGATGCGAGCTCCGGTTAAGGGCTTGCTTTCGCCGTACTTTGCGCGAAGTGCCATGAGTCCTGGCATTTCGTTCTCGGCGAGTTCGATCTCTTTTCGACCGAACTCGGCCAAGCCGATATCTTTGACTTTGTAAGGAAGCCTGTCTGTTGCGACTTGCGACACGTTGTTTCTCTCTCTCAAAAAATGTGAATGAACATGGCGCGTCCGAGGGGCCAAGAACCCAACACGGGGACTCCCGCTGGTTCACAATCCCCCGAACGCCCTGTGGGGGTGGTGTGAGCTTCAGTGGCACAGCATCGGCTGGCCGTTCTCACTACACGCATGATAGACGGGTTTCAAGCTTTTCGCAGGGGGTAATCTGCTTACCAACGAACGTGTTTTCGGAACGAAAACGATGGCATTTCCCACTCAAATCACCTCATCTGCGTCACCAGTGCTCGGATCTTAATGGCGGACGCACCGATTCAGTCCATTCTCGTCCCAATTAGAAGCACCATTTCTGCGACAATTTGGCAGAAGTTTCATGCAAAAATAGCGAAGATTGAGCAACGAGCAAGTAATTCACCGGGCGAAGCGTCAGGTTTTACCCATGGGATATAGCCTCGTTACGACCGCCGCAAAGCGACCAAGGCATTCTCGGAAAACTGGGAAATCATACTGCCAGACTTCTTACCTCGCTCTGCTTCCACGCCGCTTGCAGTGTCAACACTGCTGGCGGCACCTTTCGTGATTGCGGCAGCCACATTCTCAGGATTCAAACCACCGGCCAGTGTCCAAGAAACATCTCCACGCTGTTCAGCCCATTGCCGGATGACTGCCCAGTCAAGTGTCTTCCCCGTGCCACCGTGACTTCTCCCCCCATCGGCATCCAGTAGCAGATGAATCCCAAGCGAGGCCCAAGGATCCGCTCGGTTTTTAATTGCCTGAATCGTCAACGGCCCCGTCGGCAACTTGATTGCTCGAATCAGCTTGGTCACGCCATGGTCGCGCAACCTGCTCACGATGCCAATTTGCTCGTCACCATGCAGTTGCACCGCCTCAAGTTCCAATCGTTCTGACACCCGCAGCATTGCTTCTACCGAAGAGTTTACAAATACACCGACCCTGACGAGCCCCAATTCGCCGGCTTTGCTTGCAAGTCTTTCCGCTAACGTGGTTTCGGGATCAACAAAACGACAGCTCGGTGGATAAAAATTCAAACCAATGGCGTCCGCCCCACTCTTGAAAACGGCCTCCATATCGGTGACCTCTCGAACTCCGCAAATCTTGATGTGGAACATGAGAACAAACTCGGGGAAATGGACTGGTCGAAAAGAACGATAATATCCGATAAACGATCAGAACAGATGTCTCGACGCAGGAACTCGCGGAGGTATACATGATTGCCAAATCTCGCCAAATGGCAGCACATGACTTCCTGCTTGTTTTCCTTTCAGCCGCAGTCTTGGCTCTCTTGCTTTGGCCACCGGGGCCTGCAGTCCGTGAGGTGGAAGTCCGCCGCAACGATGGCAGCCGCCAAACGTATCAGTTCTAAGCTGGGTACCCTATGCTAGCAAGCCTGTCACAGAAACTGCAACGCTGGCCCAATCTCTCGGGGAACCCTCGGACAGCGGGTGCCGGGGGGGGGGGGGGGCGGGTGTGGGGTCCTTTCGC
>JAAHTH010002536.1_pt1 | contig 13787 bp, 17 predicted proteins | sample 6116091 | NCBI WGS metagenome assembly JAAHTH01 (sample SAMN13939990, study PRJNA603662) | sponge metagenome | isolation source: marine sponge | host: Mycale hentscheli | place: New Zealand | collected 2006
AGGATCTCAAGCGTTTGTACTATTCACACGGTTTGAGTGCCGACAGCAATGCATCTCTGCTTCCGGGTCACAGAAATGAAGTGCTTGAGCAGCATTTCGAACGTGAACGGCAGTATCTTCTGGATTCAAAGTATCGAATCGTTGCCGCCATGCGTTGTAAGCTTACTTTGTTGAGCTATCTGATGAGAGTTCCAGAACATTATGGGTTCAAGCCTTGGTCACCTTTCCTCGACCAGCAAATTGCACTTTCAATGTTGAATATTTCAGCGGTGCGGAAGAAAAAACGAAGGTGGCAACGGGATTTTTTTGCAAAGCACCAATGTGATTTGGAGAATCAAAAACTTTCGGTCAGCAATAGAAATGACCTCAATTATCAGGCAATGTGTATCAGGCCATTACAACCATTGTCCGTCGACTTGTTGCGTGAGATCATTGATCCTAAATATGTGGAGTGGATCAATTCACAAATTGGCACTGACACACGGCTTTCACGTTTAAAACGATGGGGCCTACGAACTCGGAATATTCGTCGAGTTCTTCGCGCCTCCGGGGTAACGGACGATAGATCCCGATGTTACGCCGCGTACTTGACTTTGAAGCCGCTGGAAACCGCAATCATGAAGAGGAACGCCGTTTCCAAGTCGGTCACCTAAGGCACGGTCCGAAAGTTCTTCTTGCGCAAAATTTCGTCAAGGAATCTTCGGTTTAGCTTAGTCAATGACGGTGCGCTTGCCTCATCATTAAGTCAACCTGATTCTGGTGCCATTGGCTGAGAAAATATGCGGCCGATTTGTCTGCCCACCGTCTTTTCTCACCGAACCGTTGCGAGTGCGATGCCGGAAAACCGTTGGTCTGGGATGTGGTCACTTCGAAGAAATGTAATTGTTCTGCTGAATTCACCTGCAGATTTACCATCCAGGTACGCCTGCTGCATGAACTGCAGGTGGTTGTGGCAACGGTGCCAGGAAAGCGACTGCGCCACCAAAGTGAAGTGTGATCAGTTGGCAGCGACTTGTTGGGTGATGACGGTTTTTTTCTAATCGATTATCACCGGGTTTTTGCAACTAAGGGAGCACCAACAATGCCAAGGAAAACCAGGGACGGCAGTCTATTGAGAGTCTGGATTAGTTGGACCTGCAAAATGCGGTTTTGAAAAATTGCAGAGCAAACCCGGTTTACCCGATGTTAACCACTTGTGCCGGTATCTGATCCAAAGCCTCCATCGCGATTGGCAGGAACTCAGGGCTGTCACCTAACAGTTCTGCCAGGTGCTTTTTCGGTTCATCGTGCCAGCGATGGTAACCTTTGACAAAAAGTCCAACAAATTCGTAATCGCATGACTTTAGAGCTTTGACAAAACTGCGGTCGAATGAGGGCGAGATGTACTCAGGTATCTGATCGACAGTGGTGAGTGCATGCACGCCAGCAAAGACGACGTGGCGGGTGTCGCACTCAATCATGTTGGCTGCAGCGTCAATCGCAGAGCTATCAATACGGTTGATGGTCGTCAAAGCACACATTGCTTTGGAACGTATTTCATCATCTCGGTGATCGACCAACGTCCGGATCTGGCCAGCGAGTCGATCGCTAACTTCAATTTCTTGGCGCGATGACAACCGCTCCGTGGTGGTGATCGCGTTCAGGGTGGTTGCCCGCTCTGTTGCTTGAAGTTTTTTCAGTAATGCAGATTCTTGTTTTTGACTGAGGCCCTGATCTGTATTCAGATGGCGTATCGCGATCACTTGCGTCGACGCAAATGAATGCTCAGCTAATTCCCACCATTGCTCGTCAGGAATGCTGAGACGCTGCCGACCCGCTTGGGGATGAAAGAATGAGTCATTGGTTTTGAATAGGTACTTCAGTGATCGCTTCATGGGCCGCTTCACTTCTGAATTCAGGTCATTTACCCAATCAGGCGTGTTCTCGTCGCGGGCCCACGCTGCAAGAGCGTTCGCGTATGCCAGTGATTGAATATTCAGAAAGGGAGGTGGAGCAATCTGCCAGTGCGTTGAGTCCCAAAACGAAGCCACTTTTTTGACAAACACGAGATTGCTGCGCAAGACACCCAACCCAGTGCCGATGACTGCCAGTTCAACCAGTTCAGGAAAATGGGGCTGACTAAAACTACTTTGGTAGAGCATATCATTCACGACACCGTGAATCAGGGTTGCAATGGCAAGCTCTTGATCTTCCTCGAGTGTAATGTTGAGGTTAATGAGTCGTTGTTTCGGATCGTAATTGCCCGGCAGACCGCCGAGTTCAGCGCATGAGCCGCCGCCTCAGCCGCCGCCACTACAGTCTGCAGCTTGCTGAGGATCCAATTGAACTCGGATTTCACCGACATCATGATTCAGGTGTTCCCCAAGAAAGGAAACGATCTGCTCGGGGGTATGCTGTTCTATCTCGACAAGTCCAATCAATTGTTGACGACTTAGTACAGGTAGAAGAAAACGATCAAAGCCAATGCACTCTGCAAGTTGTTGCAGGTAAAACTCGATCCTCGATTTTTCGCCGACACTTACGTTAGGCTTGGCTGCGAAGAACATGATGGAACGTCTCCTGTCGTGTGACGAAGAAAATGATTAGGCGTGTATGCATTCAAGCGTACAGGAATGGCAGGGAAGAAACAGCGCGGATTCTCAACCGCTTCAGCTGGTAGTAAACAGGTGTCTCTGATGCTTGGTGAGACACCGTGTGGATGGGTCCGATTCCCTGGAATTATGGGGGGTGACCCGATTTTGAGGTTGGCGGACCATGCTTTTTGGGAGCTTGGATTTGGTCGATTGGAAGTAGCAAATCCAAGGCGGGGCTGCATAATTCTTAAGTCAGTTGTGTACTGAATTTGCATTGAATTCGGTCATTCTCGGTTTTTTCAAAATGGTAGAGTTTATGTGAAGGATTCAGCCAGATGGCGATCTAAGTGACATGAACGAAATTGATGGGACCTTCGCCGACGCTCTCGAGCACCAATGGAAAGCTATTTTCCACCTGGGGTTGAGAATGTTTGGTAACCCTAACGAAGCAGAGGAGGCCGCTCAGCAGACCTTCTTTCAGGCTTTTCAGCACTGGGAACAGTTTGCTGGTCGATCTGCAGTTCAAACCTGGTTGTTTCGCATCGCGATTGATGTTTGTCGTAAGCAGCTTCTGAAACGAAATCGATTTTAGGATTATGAGTTTGATGCTGAGAGATTGGCGGAAAGCCGGGATTTTGATAGCGGATCAGGTGATCTTCAGGTCTGCGTACGAGTGGCATTTGAAAGCCTCGATGCAAAGGACCGTTTGATCTTGACGCTTTTCTGTATCGACCAACTGCGGCATGTCGAGATTGCCGAGATTTTGGGTGTACCTGAAGGAACGGTTTGGTCACGTCTTCATCACGCTAAGAAACGTCTGGGACGCAAAATCACAGTTCTACAAAAAGGTGAATCTACATGAATGAAGAATATGCAAAGCAATTGTGCTTGACGGTTGCATATGGAGATGTTTTGTCTGCTGAAGAGAAAAGAGAAATCTGTGTGGGATGCATTCATGGAAACCGGGGTGGGACAGCAGTGTCTCAGCCAAAGTAGTGAGATGTGTGTGGCTCTCAGTGGAATTGCGAAAGTAGATTTGATCCGGAAAGCTCCTCAGGATCTGGCAGAGATTTTTTTAAAGACCTACCGTGGTAAGATTAAAGCATCGCAATCGGCGGTTAATTTTCAGGCATGTTGTCATCTGCAATTTCTGCTGCTTGGTATGACTGAGGGATGGCAGAAAGGATTTGTCAATCATGTCGCAATGTTATTGCTTGCCGCTGTATTCATCGCGGTCCCGACTTTGATTGTGCATCTTCATAATCGTCGTGTGCGAGAAGAAGATGACTTGATTGGTTTTCTAAAGGAGAGTCATGTCAAGGCAAAACAAATCCCCAATCAAGTTGCGGGTATCGTGATGTTCTTGCTGACTTCTCTGATCCTCGACGCTTATTGGTTTTGGCGTCAAGATTTTGACAGCGGGCTTAAGAATTTCACTTGATGCCTGACCAGCAGCCTACTTGTAACTGGGATCAGCGTTGTCATCTCACGACGCAATTTTCGCAAGAAGGACCCTGAAGCGTTTGATTGGTGGCAAGACGAACTGCACGGTATGGATGCTGGTACCGGGTTTCACGATCATGTGTGAGGTGGTGGAATAGAGTTTTCGGTGGTCGGCAGGTTTTATTAGGCCGCGAAATCCGCTGTTCCGCCGACCTCTTTTTCACGCCTGCTGTTCGTTGGTGTGATGCCGGTGGATTGTAGGCAGCTGAATTTCTACTGGTCCTGGGACCTGTGATTCGAATCGGGAATGGTTAAAGGCGCTAAAATTCGTATGAGAACTCAACTCGAGCAGCGACGGCTCCGTAAATGATTGAAAAACAGGGGCCAATCTTGTTTTTGTCGCTGGCTTCTCTGGTTACTTCATTTTGCAATGGACCAGGGATCAGGTGCTCTACTCTTGACGATCGTGTGTTTCTTTTGGAGAAATGCTGCCGATTTGTGGGGATGGGGTGAGCACTTAGGGTTGGCAATTTGTCAGCATATCGGACATACTTTCCGCTCTTCCACGATTCCTCCCAAACAGAGTTGAAGATGAGTGATCAGAATCAAGATGGCGATGGTATTCAGCCCGAGTCGAACCCATTTGATCCGTCGCATGATGTGGAATACGACCGTGAACCGGCGGCCGCAGTTCCACCGGGTCAGCTGAAAACTGGACAACCGGCAGGTTTATGGGTCCTTTTTATCACTGAAATGTGGGAGCGTTTCAGTTACTACGGTATGCGGGCTCTGTTGGTCCTTTATTTAGCATCGGCCATTTGGGAGGTAGATGCTGACGGAGAGAAGGTTCTTGCTGCGAACCCTGGATTCGGATGGGGTGAAGAAGATGCGTATGCACTTTACGGTATGTATACGACAGCTGTTTATCTGACACCAATCTTTGGCGGTTGGATCGCTGATAAGCTTTTGGGGACTCATGGTTCTATGCTGTTGGGTGGCTGGATCATTGCGGCAGGACACATCACTCTGGCCTTTACCGAGTTCTTCGGGGTTTCCGCCACCGATGTTGTAAGTCTGGAAAGCAGTCCAGGTGCATTGATCACTTTCGTCACAGGCTTGGCGTTAATTGTGATTGGTACTGGTTTCTTCAAGCCATGCGTGAGCGTTATGGTAGGGCAGCTGTATGGCCCGGAGGATTCCCGTCGGGACTCAGGTTTCACCATTTTTTACATGGGAATCAATCTTGGAGCATTCCTGTCGCCCCTGATTGCAGGAACCTTGGGCCAAAAAGTTGGTTGGCATTGGGGGTTCGGTTCGGCTGCCGTTGGAATGATTCTCGGATTGATCTGTTATCAATACCTGAGACCAAAGTACTTGGCAGGAGTTGGGCTTTCGCCGAAAGAGGTAAAAAAACAAAAATCAGTCTCAAAGGTCGACGAAGCAGAACTGAAGCGACCCATGAATAAAATTGATGTGCAGCGACTTGCTGTAATTCTGATTCTCGCGTGCGTAGGAAACATTTTCTTTTGGGCAGTCTTTGAGCAAGCAGGAAGTTCCTTGAATGTCTTCGCCGAGCAGAACACAAACCGTGTTGTTGGCGGGTACGAGTTTCCGTCGACTTGGTATCAGTCGGTGAATGCTCTAACCATTGTTCTTTGTGCACCTTTCTTTTCGATGCTTTGGGTATGGCTTGAGCGAAAGAAAGCAAATCCTTCGACACCCATGAAATTTGCACTCGGGCTTTGGTTACTCGGGTTGGCGTTCATTGCGATGGTATTTGCCGCGATGGAAACGAAGGGTGGAAACCTCGCCGGGCCACAATGGTTGTTGATTACCTATGTCATTTGCACTTGGGCAGAATTATGTCTTTCGCCTGTTGGTTTGTCAGCAGTAACGAAGCTTGCTCCTCTAAAACTTCAATCGCTAATGATGGGTGTCTGGTTTTTGTCGTTTTCACTGGCGAATGGTTTGGGGGCAGCGATGGCTGTCATCTCAACACGATTCAAGCCGGGCGAAAATGGTGAGGCGCCAGAGTATTCATTTTTCATCGAGGGACTGCCAGGTTTCTACTTGATGCTTGTGGCAGTCACGGTCGTTGCTGGAGTTGTGATATTCGCGATCTCACCAATTTTGAAACGTATGATGCATGGAGTGAAGTAGAACGCCAGCTCTACAGGACTCATTCGGCTCAGGTGACTCTTTGGAAAGAGTCTCGTCGCGAAACGACAGCTAAGTTGAGGAGTCGTTCGCATTTCCAGTTGTAGGTCTTGATGAAGTGAACGGGAGGGCACGGCACAACTATTTTTCCTGGGACACGGCAGGTTGCGGAGGATACGGAAAGAGATCTGTGCAGTAATGGCTTCCAGTGGCAATCAATGACAGAAAAGGCTTTAGGAGTTCCTTAGAGTACGGAATTACCGGGCACAGCTGAGTACGAGGTCACAGGCTGGAGTAGTGCGCAGTTGCTGTGCTTTATCGCTAAGAGTGGGGCTATCTTCAGGGATCTCGGGTTTGAGAGCATTCAGTGGAGTCCTAAATCTCCACTTATTCTGAGTTGATTCGATATGTGCATCTTACTGTTGTACAAATTTCGAGTTATTGTTTCAGCGTTTTAATCGGATCATTTCAATGTGTCTTCTTGTTGTGTTTGGGCTTTGTCTATCCAGTGTTGTTGCGACAGTGGAGGAGAATTGGCCCAGATTCCTCGGGCCTGACGGTCGGGCGACAAGCCTAGATTCTGACTTGCCGCTTCGGTGGAGTGAGTCAGAGAATCTGAAGTGGAAAGCAACGATTGGCGCTGGTTCCTCCAGTCCCATCGTGTGGGGTGACCGTGTGTTGGTCACGAGCTATTCAGGTTCAGGGCCGAATGTCTCAAGAACGCTGCATTGCCTCAATCGCACTGACGGGTCATCTGTCTGGGATTTCAAGGTGGATAACCGTGGCACCGAAGATGGGATGCAGGGCTATATCACTGAGCATGGTTACGCGAGCAACACTCCCGTCACAGACGGCAAACTGATTTATGCGTTCTTCGGAAAGATGGGAGTCTACGCAGTTGATTTTGACGGCAAGACAAAGTGGCAAGCTTCCATCGGAAAAATGTCAAGCAATCGACGGTGGGGTTCCGGTTCCAGTCCTGTGCTCTACAAAGACTTGCTGATTGTCAACGCCGCAGATGAGGGGCGAGCACTCGTTGCATTCGATAAATCGACAGGAGACATCAAGTGGAAGTCGGAGGCCGATGGCTATGAGTTGTCTTATAACACGCCAACCGTGGTTGCTCAGCATGAAGAACTAGTGGTCGCAGTTCCAGGTGAACTGTGGGGTGTGAATTTGAAAACCGGAAAGCTGAAATGGTTCGCGCAGACGAATCTGACAGGTAATGTTTCACCCACGACGATTCTTGATGGAGAGACGGTGTATACCTTTGGCGGGTACCGTTCGTCCGGTAGTCATGCCTATCCGGTGGGCGGCAGAAAAGATGTGACCGATACTGAGAAATGGTACGGACGCAGTAGTTCTTACGTTGCCACACCCTTGCTACATGAGGGTCATCTATATTGGTTTGACGATAAAGGGATGGCCTCTCAAGAGGTGGGCGGCCTGTCTATGCCTCGCCCGTGCTGGCAGGTGACCGCATCTATGTGGTCAGTCGGTACGACGGGACCTTTGTGTTGCCGGCCCGACCGGAATACAAAATTTTGGCACAGAACAAGTTCAGTGGTGACGATTCTGACGCAAGTGGTACACCCGCGATTTGCGGTGATGAACTGTTTTTAAGAACTGGTAAATTTCTTTATTGCGTTGGTACTCCCTGAGCTGCGTCGCGTAATGTGTAGATGCATCCCACCATCCATTCCAATGCGTGTCTGTTTGTTTACTAACCAACGGCCATTTGAGCTCAAAAACTCTTTCCCGTTCCAAAGGGGCGTTGGGGAGTGAGTGCAACTGGGCATGTTGGATATACTGTGCCTTTCAATGTGATTTTGACTGTCTGGTTGAACACATTGGGTGCAGGTGCAAACTCAAACATAGGGATAGAGACTGATGCGTCATACATTGTCATTCACGGTATTGATCCTTGCGTGTGTCGTCACCGGGTTTGCCAGTGGGCAAGAACGTGACCAGCCACGGAGTCAAGAACGTGACCAGACACGCGAAGGGCGGACGACTGATCGTGACATTCGTTTCCAGCCTCAAAATGACCGAGAGCGTGCGCTCTGGAACATGATTCAGCAATTGCGGTCAGAAGTTTCCCAACTGAGACAGCAGATTAGCAATCGCGACCGTCGAGGGGCAGCAACTGACAATCCTGCTCGAAATACCACCGACAGGGTACGCCGTGAAGGTGACATGCCGAGTGAAAGAGACCGCGCGTCACAGGTGAGGGCTTCAAATGATCCCTTGCTGAGGCAGGCAACACGTATTTTTGCAGCCTACGATAAGAATCGTGACCAGCGAGTTTCGTTTGATGAGTGGTTGGCGATGCGAGAGGGTGAGATGACATCCGAGCGTCGCGCTCGTGAAATGGGATTCTTTTCACAGCAAGCAGGTGATGACCGGATGATCACTCTGGAAGAGTTTCATCGCGCGATGGTGGCGCGACAACGTGGATCTGCGCCGCGGGAGGGAGGTAAACGGGATAGTGAGGTTAGATCCGGGGAAAAGCGTGATCAGGTTTCTCGTGAGGGCGTAAAGCGAGATTCTGGTGTACGCGAGAGTGCGAATCGTGACCGCGACGACGAATAGGTGAGCTTGAATACTCAGGACAAGCATAAAGTCTGAGGTACGTGCATGGTGCAGCAAAATCTTCAGTCGTCTGATTTGGATGTCAGCGCTTGCTTGGCCCAAAGTCTTTTTAAAATCAGCCGAATTCATGATTTGGTTTCGGTTGATCATGCGTAATGAGTGTCGAGGATCTCAATTGAATGTCTCGTGTTCATTTGGTGTTGCCTCGGTGTGTCTTTCGAAAAAATCTGGAATTAGCGCGCCGGAGGTGGTTCTTGAACCACTAGATTGAATATCTATGGGCAACTTTTCAGAAACGATTGTGGCAGTTCCCGCAGATGAAGCTAAACAAGAATGGCTTTGTGATTTGTCGGATGCTGGCCTGCTTGATGCGTGGGCGCGAGATCAGTTGCGGCCGCCACTTGCCGAATTGATCAAGCGATTTAGCGTGATGGTATTGTCGGTCTGCCGACGAGGTTGTGCACGAGAAGTTGATGTTGACGATGCTTTTCAAACAACGTTTTTATATTTGGCTCGCAATGCCGGATCGATTCGACATCCCGAACGACTCGCAGGGTGGTTGCAGCGTGTGGCTCAGCGTTCAGCTGTTGCTATGTGGAAAAAAAATCGTTTTCGATGGGAGCCACTTGGTGATCCAGTCGCCCTTATTGAAGATCCACTTGATCAACTGACTCATCGGCACGAGTCAGTCGTGTTGGATCAAGAGTTGGCTGATCTGCCAGAAAAATATCACGCGGTGATTGTGTTGCACCATGATGAGTCGACCACGGTATCGGACTTGGCAATTCACTTTGGTACGACCGTCGGTGCGATCCGTGGGCATCTCCAGCGTGGTAGGAAAAATGCTTGCGGTACGCCTCCTGCAACGAGTTATGATGCCAGCAGTTGCGTACGCCAGTGTGACAGCAGGAAGTGTCCAAAACGTCGACGCAGCGGAAGCCGTGTCGAGGCTACTCACAACGATGGAAGGTTCAGAGTTGCCGGATCTTCCCATCGACTCTTTTCTTCTCAAGTCTCTTCTTTCTGAGGGAATTTCAAAAATGCTATTTCTATCCAAAAGTATGATGGTGGGTGGAAGTCTCGCACTTCTTTTCTTCGTCTTTCCTGGTGATGGTGGTGAGGGCCATCAAGCAAAGTCGATTGATGGTGAGAGCCGACCTCGTACAATCCAGCTCCTGCCACAAACATTGGGTCAAGACAGCGGTAGTTCCGACGTAGTGGTCGAAATTCGTAACGGTGTTTCAACCGACGACAAGGCGAAGAATCAGGGAATGGGTGGTGTCGGGCTGGGTGGTGGCGGAAACCAGTTTGGATCGCAGGGAGTGCATCAAAAAAGTCTACTTGATGCTTGGAAATTAGACAGCAAGACGGCGGAAAATGTTCGGGAGGCTATGGATAGCAGCTACAAATTCGATATTGATGTGCCGCTTTCAGGCTTGAGCAAAGTTCTTAGTGACTTGACTGGACAGCCCATCTTGTTGAATCGGCGTGCTGTCAAACAAGCAAATCAAGAGTTGGACGTGTCAGTCAAATACTCGAGGGAAATGACACCTCTTCGGACTGCCATGCGGCAAATGTTGCGACCTCTGTATCTACGGGCGAGTATCGAAAACGATGGTATCGTAATTACGGCTGACCATGCTGCGCTTGCGAAGGAAGGAATTGGTACTGATGCATGGCTCAATGTTGATGAAGAGATGGAGCGAGATTTGTCAGCGAAGCTTCAGCAGAGAGGAGTTTTCGAATTTCGTGATAAACCTTTGAAAGAATGTATAAGCAGCTTGGCAGATCAGTTTGATCTCAAAATGATCATTCGCGAGAATGCTTTGGAGGACATCGGTCTCGCGTCCAATGAGCCCATTACTTTTACGATTGCCGATGTAACGCTTCAGGACGTCTTGAGCGAGATGCTGTTTGCTCTCGATTGTACTTATACATTGAGCGGTGGCTTGGTTGTGATCACTACGGCTGAGTCGGTTGATTTTGGAGAAGAGGATCAGCTTACCCGAGTCTATTGGCTTGATGGTACGGGTCTCATTGGTCAACAGGCCATTGAGATCATTACCGCTACCATTTCTCCTGATATTTGGGAGCAGTTAGGTGGCCCGTCAACGATTACAGGATTGATTAACCCACGTGCGGGATTGGTGATTGCAACGAAGTACACGGTGCACCAGAAAATCGAGCGGATGTTGCAGACGCTACGAGACTCTCAGTTTGCTCCGGATCCGAATTTGGAGTCCGTTGTGCCGCCAATGCCACGTTATTTGCGCGGAATGGGTGGCGGCGGAATGGGGCGTGGGTCGTTCTGAGAAAGATGCTACGACGAGTGACTTTCAGTCGAATGTCTTGCGTTTGTTGCAGTGATGGATGATAGCCAACCCAGTATTAGCGTATCGGTCAGCTTGATTCGACTGCGTTTGTCGCAGACTTCTTGTGATTCCGAATTGCGAATCTCAACGGTTCTGTGAGATTTGGTTTCAGTCATTTCTTGTCACACTCTTTAAGTGTGTTGTAAGACTCCCAGTTTACGTTTGATCAGCGAATCGCTAGACGAAGAATGCTGTATTTTTAGGATGGCAGATAAAAGTTTGGGACACCGCAAGTTGGGGCACGTTCTGATAGTGCAAGCAAATGAGTCGAAGGACCAGTGAGGAACAAATTGGTACATCCGGAGAAGTGAATGCGTTTGGCCTCCCGAAAGCAGATCCCTTTCAAGCAGGCCGACGGTCTCATCGTTCCGGGCCATTGCATATTTGACTCATTGATTCTCTTGCCGTTTTGGAGCAGCGAATGCATCGAGTGCAGTGGCTAACTCGGTGGTCTGTTCACTTGTTAAGCGTTGTTTGGATTGTTGAATCATGGTCAGAAAGTAGCCACATTCCTTTTCGGTAATCGGGCAACCGATATTGCCTTGCGGACTGTCAGAGTTAACGATTTCATCACCAGTGCTGTCCAGAACAGTCATCCAAGGTAGTCCAGAATTGGCACCGTGCCCCAGGTTGGTTGCGACTTGCTTGCCATTTTGCATGTCCTCAATATCCAGTTTGAGAACAATGAAATCGACTTCGAGTAGATCTGCGTTCTTTTCGAGGAACTCCTCGAGAACTTTGCACCAGCCTCACCACGTGGCGCCAAGATGTACCAGGACACGTTTGTTTTCCATTGTTGCGGTTTCAAGAGTCTCATCCAACAAAGTGATTGCGTTGATTGTGGACAAGGTGGGTTCGACACCCGCATTCTTATGTGTGATTGTTTGCTCGGTTGGTGTTTGAATTTCAGGTGAGTTGCTTTTGGGTACGATTGCCTGCGGCGGTGCAGGAGCGCACCCCGCTAGAATCAGCAGGGTGGAAGCAGCATGAAGGATTTGTTTCATGGGAGTCGTTGGCGTTGTCAGGAAAACGGTTTGATTGCGGCGGAGCTTGAGCCGTTTGTTTCTTGGAGCCATTGACTATCGGAATGCAGCTCTTACGTGGGGTTTATTAAGCACTACCACAGCCCAAATGCCAAACGGGATACCGATTAGGCAGCAAGGACCTACAAATGGAATGATGGCTACTATTGCTGCAGCCTTGGCAACGCCATAGTCCTTCATGTTCTTCATTTTGATGGCACCAAACAAGACAAAGGCTGCGCTGATCAGCAGTAGCCCTCCCCACACGCTTCTGACAATGATTTCTGGCGTCGCATTGTCTTGCACTGCCATGAGAAAGACGTCAAATACTAGCCCTGCCGACCCCAAGACTAACGCCAAGATTGAAACGACCATCAATGCGATGGCTGGGGCCGTGACTTCATCTTTGGGTTGAGATTGAGCGGGAGAACTATGTGTGGGAGAACTTTGTGGGGGAGCAGTGTAGGGGTTTGGCATGGGGTAGTTACCGTCCAGCGAGGTGAGTGAAGACGCGGAGCGATGCTTGGGATTTGAATACAGTTGTTTTTATCGCAGGATAGGCAATATCATGCTATTGAAATTGGACTGACTTCGCGACGAGTTAAGCGGCCTCCAAGGATTGCCATTGGAATGTATGCACCTAGAAGATCCAGCGAGATGAACCATAAAGGGCCTCCTACCATGACAACCATTGCGATACCACAAGCAAGAAACAAGCCACCGATGCCTATCGCACACTTCATGGGGTGAGTTACTGCGATCCGAGCGGCAACGACTGCACCGGCGAGTGTACCGAGTGAGTGGGCCAAAAATGGAAAAACAAAGTTTGCAGGCTTCAGTAATTTGATGTTTTCCTGCAGGTTATCGACGTCGGACATGTCAACTCCGGCTGGATTAGCAATCACATCGGGGCCGATGGTGACAAGGCCGTAATTGACCACACAGCCAGCGATAAATCCTGCGATGACGGCAAAAGTGTTGAGCACCAAGGTATGGATGATAGTTTCCTTTCGCCAAAAAATCGCTGTCAGGACAAGGCGGATTCGTGTTTCAGACTTAAGCTGTCAAAAACCAACAATTACTTCATGGGTATACATCACAACTTCCTTCTTGTGATCGAAATTGAGAATCCCAAGGTCATTGATCATTTGATGGCAGTGAGAGTTGTGCACAAACGGCGTATCATTGATCATCAATGCCGGGATGTCAAATTCCCAATCGCTTCAATGGTCTGACATCCCAGCGAGGTTTTCAATCATGGGGTGATCAATGTTCTGGGCATCGATGTCCGCCTTGGCCTTCATGATTTCAAAAACCTGTTGGTTGAAATCATGATATTTCCGCTTGCCAACAACGGCGGTGACATTGCTTTCTGCGGATAGGCTGTTTTCAGTCGTGGATCAGGGTAAGGCTGGTCGTCCTCGTTGAAACATCCAATCCTTTCAAAATTGATCATTCCAATCAAATCAGACATTTGATCCCTGAGTGAATTCGCGTCGATATAACTTTGCATTTCTTGAGTCCCGTAAGAATGCAGCTCTTCGAGACTGAAGGCTACGAAGTCGATGCCATAATCAAGTGTTGGCCGTGCCTTGGTAACCATTCTCGCTGATTCCATAGCCTGCTAC
>JAAHTH010002537.1_pt1 | contig 13784 bp, 5 predicted proteins | sample 6116091 | NCBI WGS metagenome assembly JAAHTH01 (sample SAMN13939990, study PRJNA603662) | sponge metagenome | isolation source: marine sponge | host: Mycale hentscheli | place: New Zealand | collected 2006
AGCCATTCAGGGGCGTCACGGCCCGTCAGAACCAGCGAGGTGGCCTCAGGGCGGCTCTCAATGGCTGCACGGACCTCCTCGGCGTCGATCCAGCCCCAGTTGATCGGGTAGGTGATCTCATCAAAAACAATAAGACGATACTTACCACTCTCAATAAGAGCCTTTCCCTGACGCCAAGCTTCCGTAGCTTCGGCCTCAGACTGGGACAAGTCATCGCTATCCCACGTGAAGCCATCACCAAGCGACCAGAAATCAACACCCAAAGGCTCAGCCATCTTCTGCTCGCCCGTGACCCAATCAGGACTCTTCAAAAACTGGACAACAGCCACAGGCCAATCCCGAGCCCTAGCCCGAAGCATAATACCAAAAGCAGAAGAAGACTTACCACGACCGTCGCCCGTGTTCAAAACCACAAGGCTTTTCACGTTACGCAATGTATCTGGTCTAGGATCTTCTTCCAACGGAGACAAATCACTCATTTGGTTCTTCAATCTTTGCAACGGCGTCACGCAACATCTTTTGACGTACAGCCGTGGGAAGTTCCATGAACTCTTCCATGGTCAACTCGTTGATGTGCGGTAGTTCGTCGTAGGTGGTGGGTGTGCTCGGCTTGAGAGCCGTTCGTCTGTTAAATCTCATGTGTCTTTCCTTGGTGGTAGTTTTGGCATAGGTGGTCGTGGCTTGTCTTCGCCTTCTGGGTTGAAAAAGTCTTTCCCTGTTCGTGCTTTACGGACTTCACGTAGCCAGTTGTCTTGCTGTCTAAGGACGTCTGGATCGCTCAACATTTCTTCCAAAGTTCTCTTCTTCTTGGGTGTGGTCATTGGGATTCTCCATAGTTTTCGTCAACGGGTTCCCAGTAGCCGCGTGCTAGCACGCTTTGCCACAGAAGAGGTCCGGTTTTTTCACCAGTTCGAGTATTTTCGAGCATGACTTGAAGACGTGGGTCTTCAAGGTCTGCGTCGTCTTCCACCAGCGCTAGGATTGCTCTACCTCTGATTCCAATAGCTTTCATGTTATTTATCCTTTGTCGTCGTTGATTTCAGTATCGTCTTCCCAGCGGGGTTGGTTATTGCGCGCCCTACTAAGGTTACGCAGCCAAGTGTCCATTTCCTGAAGGTTTTCAGGATCGTTCAAAATTTCATTCAGTGTTCTATTCTTGTTTGATGCAGTCATTTCTACACACCACACTTTCTCTAAAAGGCCACCTTAGATAATCTTACAACGTTTCTTCGCTGCTGTCAAAGACGCCCTGATTTGACCATCTCATAAATACCGCGCAAATACACAGCACGCAGCTCATCCTCTTTGATATCTTGCGGTTTCATGCGCCCCTCGAACATTGAAAGTAAATAGCTAAATGAGGACGTATCTGAACTGCGCAGCTTCTGCATCGCCGGAGTGTCTTTGAAAACACGTGTGTCATCGAGCATCCATGCTTTATCTTTGTCATTAATCATTGATCGCCTCCAAGCGTCGTGCAGTTTCATCCAAAATATACTCTACTCGGTCTGCGTCTTCAAGTCCAATCGGAACATCCAGCGACTCAGAAATAAGCTTAGCCCGTTCTGTCAGCTTATCCCAAGGCCGTTTATCGCGATAGTCGTCATCAGACAAAATTTCATTTGAAACAAGCATGGCGGTTCTATTGAGCAGAATAACACGGTTGTCACCGCCACTGCTATAGGAATTCATGCCATCATATCCTAGAAGGATGGCTGCCGCTGAGGGACCGTTGGGGTATTCCCCAGCGTTGTCTGTTGAAGCCGAACCAAGCATTAAGTCTAGCGCTTCGACAAGATCTGCTGTTTCTGGATTACTTGCCCACTCTCTACGAAGCCTAATCAAAGGATCGGCCTCCTCACCCACTTCCACTGACCCAGGGTTTTCCATTTCTGCTGCGTATCTCTTAACGGTGTCTCGCATAGGCTGAAGCCTAGTCATGTTTGCTGATGGGCTGATCGCTCCACGGATCACGCCTCCGTCTTTACCTGCATATGTAGCAGCGTCATGTGCTGCTGGGTTTCCAGTTCGAATCCTTTCTGGTGCGGCATCTTCATCAACAGCAAAGTACAAGCCAGCGCCGTCAACACCCTCACCAATCGGAAGGTCTCCGTTTTCAATATGCCGCTTCTGCATCTCCACGTTACCGCCACGAGAAAGCGGCACTGCTCCAGAGACGTAGATAACTTGCTCAAGCTCTTCTTCAGTAACACGCAAGTTCTTACCATCGAAACCACGAAGTTGAATCAAAGCCTCAATCAATTCACGACCCGCATATCCCGTACCTGTTTTGCTCGTTTGATCATATTCAAGCTGCCCGGAACCCGTCAAACTACTCAATAGTTCTCTACGTTTGCGTAGGTTCTCTAACGCAGTAACAATACCGGGGTTGTTGCGAAGAACATCGGCAAGTTCGTCACGATGTTCTGGGCTTGCTAAGCTGTCAGCAATCTGATGTGCCTGAACCGCAAGCTCGTCAATTTCGGCATGTCCACGGTTTACGCCTTCAACAGGTTCGTGGTCGTCAACGTCGATATCAGGACTCTTTGCTGTTGTGGCGTTTCCAACTTCTGCGGTTTTGTCTTTCAAAGCAGCAGCAGGAGTGTTTTCCGTTCTCGTTGCTTCGTTACCGGAGCCAACAGCATTATCTGCGGCCTGGAGTTCTCTAGTGACTTGATCTCGAACTTCTTTACCTCGCTGAACAGTTTCTTTCCGCTCTTGTTGCTGTTCCTGTAGACGCCCGAACTTTTCTGCAAAACCGTCGGGCAGCTCTTCCAAAATCCTATCAATCTTGGCCTGTACCTCTTCAGGCGCCGGTACTTCAGGAGCGGCTGGAGCATCGGATGGGTTGCGTGGAGGCGGACCGCCACGCTGACCTGCGGGCATTGCATTCGAAAGATCGGCAGCTAACTGTTCAAGTGTACGTACTGTGTCGAGATCGTCTAGTACTTGTCCACGCAACTCTTCATCAATGTCATCTCGTTCGCTGATGGCGGCGCGAAGTTTGTCGAAATCACTTTCGTCATCACCATCACCGAACCAGTCATCTTCTCCACCAATTGTGCTGGGCAGCTTTCGATAGGTGCTCGTACCGCTTCCATCAGTCATGAGTTCTTTAAGTGGGCGGCCATCAACCATAAAGTCTTCCCCAAGCGCATCGTAGACACGCTGCAACGGAGCCTGGTTAAGGGCGTCTTCACTAAGGAACCATCCGTTTGTTGAAGTAGCGACGGCTCGATAGTTGGGGTTTCCGTCAGCGCCTGTAGGCAGACTGGAAACGTCCAGGTTCGGAAGGTTTTGCTTCATCGTGGAGACGGGGTCGGCAGCTTCTGCTGTCTGGCCTGGCAAAGGACTGCCTGACAAGTAATTAAACAGTTCACTTTGGTTCATAGAGTACTCGATTTTGTTATTGTTAACAGCGTTGGTTCTTAGGTCGAGCCCTAGTTCGAACCCGAATGATTCAAGAACATCGTTTGTGACAACGTTAACGGGGCGCGGGCTACCTAGCACCACAACTTCTTTTTCGCTGGGAACTCCCAATGATGCGTTAGGGAGACTCTTAAAACTACCCACACCAAACACAAGCTGAGCGGGCACTACGTCATGCAACAGCATGGTGCTGGGGTTACCCATTGGCTCACCATATCGTTCAACTGTTTCGATGCGGTGATTAGCGGTTCCCTCAAGGTTTCCTGCGAAACCAATACCCTGGGACAGGTCTCCAGTCCAAGATTCAAGACCTCTTGACTCCACCACCTCACGACGAGATGGCAATTCAGGCTCTTCCCCTGCAATGTTGGGAATATACAGCCCTCTAAACAAACTCAGCTCTGTAATTCCGTTGTCCGAAAGATGCTTTTGAGTAGCAGAATACTGACCTCTAGCCCAGGCATCTACAAAAGGCGTTAGCAATTCTTGGGCTTTTCTAGTGTATTCGTTGCCAGCACCCGGCTCTCTCGGAGTGTGGTCTACGGGGATACGGAATTCTTCCCCTAGCACAGTTTGGACACGTTCACTCAGGAAGTCCCAGTGGAATGCTTCAATTCTTTCCACGCCCCAAGACTTGGCAATGACTTTAACAAACTCATTCGCTAAATCTCTTTCGATCTGCGCCAATCTCTCTTTTTCTGTTTCTTGAAGAGGCCCGCGTCTACTATCAAGCTTAGACTTTTCATCAATGAAAGTCATTAATTCAGCCATCAAATTGTCAAGAGCGGCCCCTTCTTTACTACTCTTCCTACTACTGACCTCTGATCCAGTGAACAATTGGCTATAGTGATATTCAAGAGCGGTCAGTAGGTCTTGAGCATCTTCGGCTGTTGTCTCAGAGGTTAGCGTTGCCAATGATTTCTGATCAGGACTCAACCCCTCGCCGTCGATCGTACTTACCTCAGATTTTTCGTACTGATCTGCGTAAAACTCAGAATCAACCAGGCGGTCTCTATCCCAATCCGTAATGTCGTCAGGAGCTGGCGGTGCGTCGAAATCGTAATCAAAGACATAAATGTACGGGTTTTTGGGGTCTACCCCATCAGCCGACGGATTTTTAACGCCTGCGATCTCCACAAAATCGTCAATGTCGTCACCGAATTTGGTCTTTTCTCGCACCTTGACAGCAACACCATAATCCCTAAGTTTTTGAATCATGTCGTTGACGACTTCATATGGGTCGGCGTCGGGGTCGTCCACCCGGGCTTCTCCGACGACCATGTCCACGTCTATGATAATTTCCTCAACATCATAGAGCGACAAAGGCCCGTGCATTTGAGTCTCTGCATAGTCACCCAGGAAGCCTGTTTGTCTCCAAACATCTGAGAAAGAATCACGATCGAGAGAAGTGGCTACTCTTTCAGGATCGACAGAGCCGTCTTGGATATCAGTCAGCCTGACACCGGTAAGACTACTTGTTAGCGAATCACCAAACGTAATCGTGGTCCGATCTGCCACGTCTGATCTAAACCGAACTTTAACACCTCCGTAACCGAAAGCCGGTGATTCATCATCCCAGCCAGACCCTTCAATGTAACCGTACTTGGGTCGTTCTTCTGCTGGAGTATCATCTGGGACACCAAAACCGCCTTCCATAGAAATTCTCAATTGTGGATCATAGGTGCCTCTCGAATGGCCAGTTTCATGCTGATTCTTAAACTTTCCGTCTCCCTTTACCAAAGTTAGTAAGCTTTGTTCTGGCACGGCCATAGCCAAAGTTCCGCCTTGCAGAGTTTCAACGAGATACGTAGAAACTCTCTCTAGTTCAGCCTTGAATCGTTCAGGGCTCATAGCATCAACCCTAGCAGCCTCAAGCTTATCGTATATAGATAGCTCATTAACAAGATTTTGTTTAATTTGCTCCATTGACCGACGAGGATATAGAGCTGTGGACGTTTCGAAATCACTCAAGTTTTCACGTCCGACAGAATCAGGCAAAACGACCACCACATTAGGATCTGCCTCAGACCGCAATGGCTCTCCATTAATGCTCAAATACTCCGGCGGGATAGCGCTATCAATCACAATGGTGTCTGGTTGAGTACCATCGAAGGGATCGTCCGGTGCAAAATTGTCATCACCGAAATCATCAGCGATCATGCGCAGCACATCGTTACGTATAAAGTCTGGTTCTCTATCCAAGCTGTCTGGGCTAATTACCCCGTCTTCAATAGCTCTAGGCAAATCAATTTCGATTGCAATATCATATTGATACCCGGTAGTGTCATAAGACTCAGATGTGTAAACGGCAGAGCCCACAAAGCGGTTAGTAAAACCTCTTGACTCTTTACGCGGGCTCAATCCTTCATTTCTGATAGATGTCAAAGCTTCTTCAGTGGTGCCGTGGAATACGACCGTGCGGGCGTCACGCGCACGCCAATCTTCCAAAAGCTCGGCTTCCATAGATTCTGTGTTGATGTCGTAAGCGAAATTATCGAAGCGATCGTATTCTTCAATATAAGTAGTTCCGTTAGGACGTTGTTCTAGAGAGATGTAACGGTCGTTGTCTGTGTCGTAAACAATAATTGCGCCAGAGTCAAGCTCGACGTCTGTGCCACTGTTTGGACGGTTTAGGTTAAAGTTGTCGATGATTTCGTCAGTGGTGGCGGGGATTTCGCCATCTTCCAGATATTCGTCCAGTTCTTTGTCAAGGTTTGGCAAGTCAGTGTCAGATGAGCGTCTGTCCGGGCCAGACGAACGACCAGCCAAACGGTTCAGCATCGAACCGTCAGCAGGCCTTCTAGACGACAAATGATTGTGCAGCAATTCTTCATCAATTCTGAAGTTAACAGCATTGTCGCTTTCTTCACGTGGACTCTCGAAACGCTTCAAAAAGTCGTTGCTAAGCATATCTACTGGGCGTCTACTACCCATAACAACAACCTCAGCCTCAACTCCTTCGCCCACAGAAGCAGTAGACCTCCGATTTCGGTCATCGGCGGTGAGTCCGGCATCGCCAATGCCAAGAATAAGCTGAGCGGGAACAACATCATGCATCAAAATATGCGTAGGGTCACCAAGTTCCTCATCGCCCAAATCTTCAATATCTTTATTAGCAGTTCCGTATTGGTTGCCTGCAAAACCAAGAGCGACGAGCACGTCGGTACTCCACGACTCCATACCTCGGGAAGACAATGAGGGAGAGCGAGTACTGGTGTTGTCTGGATCTTCGTCGGCCCTGTTAGGGATGTACAAACCTCGATAAACATTAAGTTCTGTAATGCCTTTATCTCTCAACATCTTTTGCGTGGACGAGTACTGGCCCCGGACCCAAGCATCAACGAAAGGCGAAAGCAAGTTCTGAAGGTCCCAAATATCGTCGGCGCCAGCGTTGGGTTCTCGATCTTCGTGAGCAATAGACACACCGAACTCTTCGCCCAAAACAGCCTGAACACGCTCAGACAAGTAGTCCCAATGGAACAGTTCGCTTCTAGCTTGGCCCCAGTGCTTTTGCACAGCGTAAACGACGTCTTTAGCGAAAGCTCGCTCAGCCTCAGCCAGCTCTTCACGCAAGCGTTCCATTTCGTCAGGGGTGACGTCTGGTTCTTCCATCCGGCGACGTGTCATAATGATATCCGGGAGAAGAGTCGAAAGCTGGTAGCCTGCTTCACTTGACCAATTCGAAGAAAGAGAGCCAGTGTCGTATGCTTGACTCATTCTCTCAAATAGACCTGTGAGGTCCGCTTCGCTAGTTTCAGATATCACGGAACTCAACGACTTCTGACCTTCGCTCAAATGAACGCCGTCAATCAGATCATCCACAGGAAGGAACTCGTCGTATTCGATGCCGGAATGTGTAGCAGCTTTCAAACGATCCTTATCCCAACCCGTGATCGTGTCAGGAGCCGCAGGAAGCCCGAAGTCTTGCTCAGGCGTGGCAGCCTCAGCGACCTCTTCAGCCGAACGACTAGCAACACGATCAGGAGCACCAGCCCTGTTAGGACGGTCAGCGCGTTCACCAGTGATGTACTCTAACAGAATATCAGAACCAGGGAACTTGCGTCCCATAGCGGCGTGAGTCATAGCTTCAGCAAACAACTCAGCGCCGATGCTTTCTTTGTCAGCAGATTTCCGGTCCAAGTCTTTCAGTAGATCCTTCTTATCCTTTCGGGCAGAAGGACCGCCCTGACCCAACCACGTCATCAAATACCTGAAGTAGTTGTCATCGTCGTAGAAATCGTCTTCGTCATCAATAAGATCGTCAAACAGCTTTGATGCTTTCAGGGCAGCAATAACCTTATCTCGGACTTCGATAAACTCTGGCGACTTGAAGGTGCCGTCTCGCCTAAAATGAACTCCGTGGAAGTTTTCGTGAAGTACTAGCGATCTAAGGCCAGCCCTATATCGCTGCACCATTTCAGCTCTTTCCTCATCTCTAATGTTAGGGTTCCACAAGTCTCTGTGTCGCTGAACAGCTTCGTATTCTTTAATAGCTTTCACAAGGATAGGTTTGTCGTCAAGTGTCGCTCTGTTCAAATTGAAACCCTCTGGAAGCGCGTCCATAGCTCCAGGGTTAGCCCTGTTTCTCAAGTAACTTTTCAGACCGACCATGTCCAGACTGTCAATCCAGTCAAGACGAGACTGCGTAGGCTTCCAAGTGCCGCGGGAGTTGGCCCAAGCTTCGTAGTCTTCAAACGGCACTCCTAGTTCTTGGAAGATGTGTTCAAAGAATTGAGGATTCAAATAAATTCTGTCTTCACTTGGATAGTAGAAGCCATAGTCCGAAGGCAAGGTTTCTCCAGCAGAGTCGACAGGACTAATTGCGATCCTTGACGATCTGTGTTCTGGGGCGAGGTCAGCCAAAACACTATCAAGAGCCTGCTTAAACCTGAGAGAGTTCAGTGCTTTTGTGATGGATTCTGGTGTTTCGATTTCGCCGTCATTATCAAACGTCTTAATTTCCAACGGGTAGTAACCGCCGCCAGAATCAATATCGCTAGCGATCTTAGCGCTGTGCGCCCTAGCCTTAGCCAGAATGTCTTGTTCGTCGTCGGTAAGGTCACGAGAAGCTTCAAGCGTTTCCATCTTTGCGATAAATCCCAAAGTCTCTTCTTGATGAATCTCTAGCGCTTCGGGACTAACAAATGCGTAGCCTCGCTGTTCTTCGCCTTCTTTGGGCGCCAGACGCCGACGAGCTTCCCCAGGCGAGGAAGCCAGCTCAGGAGCGTTTACTGTCAATGCGTCGATTCGCTGGTCAGCGTCTTTAAACGAAACTGAATCTCTATCAGCGTTAGATGGAATGCCTGGAGTGGGGCCACGACGGCCTCGACCACCAAACAGCATACCCATAATTTCGTCAGTCGGATCATCTGATTCCACTTCAGGGAAAAGCTCCCGGTAACGATTGTGAACCGCCAAAGACTCGGGAGTATGACCAGCGCGCGCAGGCCGGTACATCTGGAAGTACCGCTCTTGCCCATCTCTATCCGTCATGTCAAAGTCTTCACCCGGATCTCGCCAGTACTCATAACGCATACCCACGCCATTACCGATCATAACGTCCTCAGGGATATCGCCATCACCAACAGGCTCGTAACCTTCCATCAAACGGTGCAGCTCAAGCGCATCCTCTTCCCAATTTTCGCTATTAGGGAAATAAACGGTAACACCCTTGCCGCGCTGACCACGGTTTCGGGGATTTGCGTCAGGGCCGTAGACATCATCCCAGAAGAAATCATTAGCGATCTTTACGCCCCATCCCCGTTCAATCGCCGTATCGTAGATACGATCCAGAACCTCATCAACTTCCTCATCCAAGCTAGAGTAAACATGAGCTTTATGACCTGACTGAGTATCGGTAAACAACAACTGGTCGAAACCGCTCGGTGACAGCACAGGAGGTCGTTCCCAGTTGCGGCCTTCAGGAACCACACTTTCAGGAAGATCAGCGCTAGGGGTCTCCGGCGCTGCTGCCGGGCTGCCAGAATCGTTCGGCTTAAGATCCCGCATACCCACGTCACGAATGTTGCGCCCGTTGATAGAGATGTAATCATTCGGAATGGGCTTCCTTAGGACAATCGACTGCTCAGTCACGCCAGGAATATCATAGTATGCGTCTGAAGGAAACACAGAGCCGCCAAGCCGCTCTGACAGCTCCCGCACCACTTGCCCCTCAAACAAAAACGGCTCAGGCAGCAAATCTTCAACATCAATAATTCCGTCGTCCACCGCACGTCCTAGATCAATTTCCAGGAACGCCGTGGGCTGCTCGTTGCCGTCGGCATCAATATGTGGCGAGGCGAAACCACTAATTTCGTCACGAGATTCACTCAAGAAAATAGCGTCACCGATACTTGAATTGCTGTCTACTCTGGTGATCCTGCTAGGGACCAGTCCTTCGCTTCGGATTGAGTCGATGGTTTCAGCGACCGGCTGAGCGGGGTTAGGTTCGTCATCCCCAAGACCCTGAAGTGCTCGCCCGTAGTTGTTGTCGTATGCACGAACAGCGTGCCAAGCACGACCTCGACTAGCAACACCTTCACGCCACTGGTCCGTACGGTCTCTAACTACTCTTTGTACAAGTTCGCTGGATTCAACGTCTCGGATACTCAGACGACGAATAGTCGACCCGCCATCAGGGCCTTCTTCAACTGTAAAGAAAACACGGTCATCATAAGGGTCATCGACGTCCCCTCTCAACGCACCGATAATCTTACCATCGTCATAGGCGCCCATTCTAAAACCAGCAGACTCCATATGGGCACGGACTTCGTCAGGTGACTGGCGAACATTCTTTTCGTCAGAGGAACCCACGAACAACTTATCAGGGGCGTCAGGCAGAGGAGGAGCTTCGCCTTCATCGTGGCCAGGGTTACCGGTCGAGAAGTTGTCACGGATCTCACGGTAACGCTGCTCTTCAGCTTCACGCAGCATAGCACCAAACTGCGGCCCAGGCTCGATACCCCGCTCTTGCAATTCGTTAGCTGTCAATGCAGGCGGAGCGTCCGCAAACTGAAGGAACGGCTCGATCTCGTCTTCGGTCTCAGGCTGCGCCCGATGAAACGCGCGCATGTCGTCGCCCGAAACACGACGGTTCTTACCGAACTTATTCTTAAGCGTTGCGACGTTACCGTCGTTGATGTTGCGGGCCTGCATGATTAGTTCCACGTCAGCAATCTCGTCGTTTGTAAACTTGCGGTCCTTCAGCACGGCCTTGACATCTTCAATGTCGTTATCAGCCAGTAGTGAGGCAATCAGCGCCGCACGGTTACCATATGAACCGTCATCAGGCAGACGCTCCGGGCTAACGTTTAGACCAGGAAAAATCTGACCCCACACGACTCCTGTGCCATTATCGACAAGATCAATTTGACGAATATAAGCAGAAGGAGAAACAGCCGAGTCGATGCCTCGAACAAACTCATCACGAACACGCTCGCCCGACACGCCACGCAACGCAGAGTTGGCTCGGATAGCGTCAACCGTGGCAGAGTCCATGCCCCAACCGGTGCGACCAGAGAAACGGAATGCACGAAGGATACGGAGCGGGTCTTCACGGAAACGTTCTCCAGGGTCACCTACAGCACGCACAACGCCGTTTTCAATGTCATCAATGCCGCCCACATAGTCCACGATCTCGTTAGTGGAGAGGTCGTAGAAGAGGGCGTTCATGGTGAGGTCACGACGACGGACATCTTCGTCAATCGTGGTGAATTCTACTTCGTCAGGGCGGCGGCCTTCGCCAACGTCACGTCGGAAGGTTGCAATCTCGTATTCTTCGCCATCGGGCATGTTGACGCGCACAACCGCAAAGTCCTTGCCGGTCAAGTCCAGGCGAGCGTCTGGGATGTCGGCCAGCATGGCTTCGATCTCATCAGGAGTGGCGTTAGTGGCGAGATCGTAGTCTTTAATCTCTCGGCCCATAAGGGTGTCGCGCACGGCACCGCCAACAAGGTAAAGCTCAAAACCTTCAGCATCGAATCGTTCCTTGATCGGATCAAGGCTGTCGGGGGTTGGGATATTGACTTTCCGGCGGACCGCCTCAGGAGCAGCGTCTGCGTTCAAGCGGATATCTCCAAACACACTAATACGACGGTTACTGCCAAGCGTAACTGCCGCACCGGTTCGGATATTATCAACGTCAATAGCAAGGATACCCGCAGATGGATCGTCTACTCGGGCAGCTTCAAGCGCAGCTTCAGCATCGTTTCGGTCATAGAACAGATCAACACGACCTTCGAACCCATCGGCTCGAACGACACCAAGATCTCGCTGAGCTGAAGGGTTACGGGTCACGTAAAACAAGGTATCAGGCAGCCTGGGGTCGTTAGCAGAGATCGGCGTTTCATCGTCACGCAGCGATCCACGCCAATGGTCACCGGCTTCACGCCAGGCGGGATTATCAAACCCAGCCCAGTCAGTCGGCATAACTCCGTGGAAGCGTCGGTCGTCCACTACAAACACACGCAAAGGCTTACCGTTCTTATCAACGTCAGTCGGGCGAAGCTGCAAAGGAGGACGTTTCGGTGGAGGCGGCGGACCGTCAAGATTGCCGATTGTTGAACCAATTGTGCCAGCACGGTCTCCGATGGTGCCGTTTCGCTCACCAGCCGACAAGGTGCCGCCGCTCCAAGACTGACGATAAGCGACCGGTCGACCCTCACGGTCTACAATTTGGGTTTCTCCCACGTCTCGCAAGCTATTTCCGGGGGTTCCCTGTTCAAGCTCCAGACCAAGGGCATTGACAATGCGCGTGCCTGCCGGACGCTCAAAAAGCGTCCCTTCCTGAATAATGCCGTCGTTATCAGCATCAGGGGAGTCTGGATTGTAAGGGTCTGGACGGATTCCGCCCCATCTAGGTGATCCAATAGCCATCAGTACCGATATCCTGCGATAGTCATGTTTCTATTTTACTCTACAAACACCTCATATGTAAAGTGCCAAAGCCCGGGAAAGGACGAAAGGGTAGGGAAAGCGCTTTCCCGGGCTTCAGCAGAACTACCAAGGACTAACCTCGTCATCAAAAAGACCGTCCGCAAGAGCCTCATTCATCTCTTCATCGCTACGCTGCGGGGTCTGAGCAATCTGAGCGTCTTCGTCAGTTTCGGCCCACTCCACCACCTCGAACGGCCAAGTAGCGCCACGCTTTGTCAACAGCGGCCATTCTCGCTTCTCACGCTGACCACGGTAGTGATTGAACTGAATAAGCGACGGGTCAGTGATGTCTGGGGTCAAAGCGATACCAAACTCAGACCAACGAGACCACACAGCAGAGCCGAACGGCCGCAGGTCACGGCGGTTCTGCTCACCCAGCGGAGCGTGGTGCTCCAGCCACAGGGCGCAGTCGTACTCGACACGAATGTAGTCAAGGAATCGGACGATCTCGCCACACACGGCCTCAGCAGTCTTACCACCGGGATCGAGAAAGGACTTGTAGATCGGACCGAAGAACAGAATGTCCGGGTTCGTGTTAGCCACATGCTCTTCAATCATGGCCTGGTCACGAGAGGTCAAAAGGTTTACGCCGTCGGGCTTCATCACAAGGTGAGCGCCGTCCATGTTGCCTTCCTGGCCGAACGCCTTGATGCGGTCGTAGATCTTGCCGGTGGCACGACGAATGATGCGCTCCGGGTTCTCAAGGTCGATCATCAGGGTACGCAGCGGGTCCATCGGAGTGCGTCGGAACGGGTGGATACCAGCGGACGACATCATCGCAACCTGACGGGCGAGAGTGGTCTTACCAGCACCCTCAGAAGCAACAACCATCACACGGTCGCCACGCTCCAGGAGGTTCGGGATAATCCAGTCATAACTAGTGTCGGCGTCTTCCTCAAGGAATTCGTTCCACTTGACAGCGATACCCGTGTCAGTCTTGTCGCCCGTGGTAAGCAGAAGCTGACCTGCTGCACGACGAATAGCTGTCGCTGCCGCAGTCGGGTCACTAGTTGTGTTCTTGATCATTGCCGCTTCGACCATAAACCGGTCAATAGGACTGTCACCGACCTGAACCGGAATAGAATCAACTGAATCTTCATGGTAATGGTCATCAGTCGGCTCGGGAGCACCGTCGCCTTCCTGCGGAAGAAGATCGACGGGGTCGATCTCGGTAAGCACCGACATCAAACTACCTTCCAGACCAGCCGCAACAAGGTCAGAAACGTCCTTGTACTCACCCGGCTGAAACACCTTGACCTTGCAGTCACGGTCCCAAAGCTGCTGACGGACCTCGACAGCGTGGTGGTAGCCGGGCTCGTCGTTGTCCACAATGATAGCGACGTTAGCGCCTGCCAGAGCGTCGCTGTGGTGAGGCATCCACTTCTTCTGACCAGCGCCACCTGCACCGCCAGGGTTCGTGG
>JAAHTH010002539.1_pt1 | contig 13782 bp, 20 predicted proteins | sample 6116091 | NCBI WGS metagenome assembly JAAHTH01 (sample SAMN13939990, study PRJNA603662) | sponge metagenome | isolation source: marine sponge | host: Mycale hentscheli | place: New Zealand | collected 2006
TGTTAAGGGTAGGAGTTGAAAAACGTTTGGACTAACGGCAATGATAACAACAAATCGGTGGGATGCGAGTGGTTGACCAGTACTCTCTATATTTATTACTATGTTACCAAAAAAGTTTTATTTACAGAATAAAGAAAAAAGAAAAAAAATATTAAACGGTATGAACTTATATACAGTTAAATATGACTATGAATTAAACCCATTTTATGGTGAATATGTTAAAGAAATTTATGATAAATCTGGCATCATTGTGGATGATATTGGATTTATGGTGTTAACAGGGTATGAAGAAGAAGAAGTGAGAACTAATTTTACTAAAATAATGAACGTTTGTTATTTAGATACGAATAAAATAGTATCTTATGATGTCACCTCAATTCAGGTTAATCTTCAATAAAACCGTTCTTAAGTCTGTCTAATATCTTTTTTAATTGTGCAGCTTCTTCATAATTTTGAGTCTCAACCGCGTCCTCTTTTTGTTCTTCTAATAAATCTATAATATTAGTTTCACCAATTATTTTTATAAACTTATCTTTGGCAGATTCCCTACCTTCAGGATTTCTATGTATTGTAAGTATATATAGTATCGTACCAATTAATTCAAATAACAATATAAATGTATTACCCTCAAAAAATAAATTTTCACCTTTTATATTTGATACTGTCCTATATATTGATATTTTATCACTTAATATTATGGGTAGTGGTTTAAGTTCATTTACTGGAATAAATTCTAAATTAAATAATTCGTCTTCTTTACCTACACCGTCAAAATCAATTCTTATATCAATGAAATTATCTTTTTCTGGTAATTCAATATAATCAAAAATTTTATAAACTTTTAAAAATGACAACCCTTTTTCTTCTATTTGTAATGATGGTGACTTACCCCACTCAGTAATAAAATTATCTATCGATGAATCTCCCATTGTTTCACTATATATTATATTAAAAAAATCTTTATCTTTTATTATATGTTGGAAGAACATTTCAAAAGTCACACCCTCCTCAATTATTGTTGGGCAATCCATATACTTAGTTAGTGTAGTAATTGGACTCTCACTATGAGTAAACCTATCCATTAACACTATTTCTCCGTTGTTTTTAAATTTTATTGCTTTCATATTACTTATAAATAGGTTGGATTTGTGATAAACTCTCTATTTTATAGTTTACATTATCTACAGTTGCAGACATATCCCAACCAAAAAAAATATTTGGTCCAATTTTTTCTAAAATACCAGTTACATCTTTATATTGTTCATTTACTACACCATCTATATGATCAACACAGTAAACATTAGTGAGGCATACTTTTTTGCCTATTAATTTTTCTTTACTTTTCATTTTATTTTAAACTGGGAAAATTAATATATTGTTTTTTCTTCTTTAACAATTTTTTTCTCTTTAATAGTGTAGTATTCCACACATTTTTTTCCTTTAGTATTAGTCGCAATTATCCCTTCCCACTTTTCTTTTTCTATATTATTACTATTGACTAAATAGAAGTTATTAAAATCCTTACCATATTCCACTTCTAATTCCTTTTTAAGATTTACTATTAATTCGTTTATTCTTTTACTCATAACTTAAGACATTTCATATTTTATAAATATTGAATAATAAAAATAATATTATCTCTATTGAATTTATGTAAAAAAAATACTATATTTAGACTATGAGTAATGAAGCAATAAAAAATGCCGTAGAGACTTATCTAAGCAAAAGTAATGAAATTAATAAAGAATTTTATAATAATCTTTTAGTGGAGAGTCAACAGTTTGACTCCGTTAGGGATGATGTGGATAGTGGACTACTAGAATTAAAAAAAAATGTAATATCCTCTAATCTCCACTTAATAATCGATAGGATTTTTAAAGGTGAAAATGATGAAGTAATAAAAATGTTAAGAAATACGAGAAATCGTGAAGTTTTTTATAATTTTACTGAAGAATTTAATAATTTTTTGATTTTATTTGAGAAGTATGTAGATAATTTAGAATTCGTTTCTCCCGATCTAGGTGGAGTAAAAGAAACCTTTGCATTAAAAGATAAACAATTAGTTGAATTAATTAAGGAAATAAGTTTGGATAATAAATAATTTTTTTGTACTTTAGTATAAATTAGTTATTATGTCTTTATCCAACGAACAACTTTCTTCTTTTGTCAATAAAAAATGTTTAAATTTTTTCAGTAAAAGGTATCCTGTTGTGGAGGATCAAAACGGATTACCTTCTTTAATTTGTATTAGTGAATTTAAACGTACATATAGTTTACATTTAGGAATTGAGAGGAATCATATTAGAGTTCTAATTTCTAAAGACTTAAGAGATATAATGTTTTTTAAACCTGAAGAGGCAGAACAAATTGCAGAATTTTATTTAAGTCTTAAATACAACATTTTTAAAGAAATAATATTATCTCTTTAGTTAAATAAGAATTATATTTTTATGTATATTTATTTATATACACCAGTTTTTAATGAAAAGTTTACCTACTTATTTAACTCTTACAACGAGATTTATACTGTCCTTAATGGGCTTAATCACAATAATCGTATACCCATTAAATTACGGATGGGAAGGTAGTTATAGTACCTACTACAGTTTTTCGCCATTACTTTTTACATCACTTTTTAGTACATTAGCTTTAGGGTTACTAATTCATAGTAATAAGGAGTGGACACTGCCAGCAATTTTTTTAATAGTTTTATCTTTTTTTAATATGTTTGACTATCCTATCTTACATTATGGTAGTGCAATACTTTTTTTTATCACATCTACCTATTCAATGTGGAATGATAAAAGAGTTAGCAATTTTGGTAAAATTTCTTTATTAGGATACCCTTTAATAATTTTAGGGTTAATGGTTTTTGAGATATTTCAGATAACACTCTTATCGTTATTCCATATAATTTATATTTTAAAACTATTTATTTTAAAATTAAAAAAAGAAGATAAGACAGGTAAAAAAATTTTATAGTGGACGAACTTATAATTAATAATGAAAAAGATGAATTAACTATATTAGAAGATAATAAAACTAATATTCATTTAAAAATGGTGAGTGCCATTGAAAAGTCCTACACAGATGACATATCATCAATGACAATAATGAGGATAATTAATAATTATAGGGGATACACTATGGTATTAAAAATAGAAAAAGGTAGTTGGGTGGAAAGTTTAGAAAAATCTCTAAATTATTTCTCAGATATTGAAGATTATCTTAAGTGTCAAGAAATAAAAATTTTAATTAAAAAGATAGTAAAATGAAATTAAGTTTAGATTTACATGGTGTGCGTCATAGTAATGTATCGCGAGAGGTGGATAAATTCATAGGTAAACATCTTATGAATGGTAGTGATGAAGTAGAAATAATAATTGGTATGAGCGAAAGTATGAAAAATATTGTGGATTCCACATTATCGGACTATGGATTAGAATCAGAATATGGATTTCTAACTAAATCTAAGTTAATAATTAAATTAAAATAAAAATGCAAAATACTTCGTTATTAAAAGAACTTGAACTATATATTGATAATTTTAAATATGAAGATAAAAAAATTTCTATAGAATTATCCAAAAACTTAGATAAAGATGTATTCATCTATGGATCGACACCTTATGATACTGCAAAAAAATTAATCACTTCTATTAGTAAAAAACCTAAAAGATTTGTTGTTGTAGGATCAAGTATAGGGTGGGTAAATTTCTATTGGAATGATATGTATCCCGACATACCCACTATTGGTTTAGATTTACACAGTTTTAGGGTAGAGTATGGAAATAAATTAAAAGATAAATATAATTTAAAAAATATAGAATTAGTAGTAGAAGATTTATATAATTTTGAATTTAGAGAAGGGGATATGATTTGGATGAGTAATCTATGCTTTGAACATGATTCTGTTGAGGACATTATGTCTGACATAATTCATACTCATTCCGACATTTCAATGATATCATATCGACCAATTAGATGTATGGGGTTTAGAGAAAAAGTAAAAATGTTTAAACTTCAAGTTAGTTGGACTGAAAAACAACCTTTTTTTGTATATGAAAATTTATGATATTACATACATCGCTTCTAATATTTCTTTTTTATTGGATTGTTATATAAATTCATTTAAAAATTTAATTAAAGTAAACCAATTGAGAAATGAATATTAAAAAAGGTTATATTATCCCAAAGTGTGTAGAACTTAAAAAATCACCTTTACATGGTTTAGGGGTTTATGCAACAGAATTTATACCTGAAGGTACAGAAATAGGTATTGGACATTATTTTGATTTTCACAATAGAAATGGTGAAATAGTAAATTTAAGAACTCCTATTATTGCATTTTTTAATTATTGTGAAACACCAAACGTAAGATTAAAACAAGAAAAACCTATCCCTAAATGGGAATGTGGACATAGTATACATAATAGAATATATTCTAAAAAAGACATACAAAAAGGTGAAGAACTTCTATTAAAATATCATTGGTATGATCCTACAAAACAAAATACTGAAAATAATAAACACTATATTCCTTTACCTAAAGAAGTTTCCATAGAAAAAAGAGAAAATAAATACGTTTTGTACGCTTTAGAAGATATTAAAGTAGGATTCGATTTTGGGGTGTGTCATCACTGGTATGAACCGTCTTTTTGTTTTGAACCAAACCCTATTGGTGGGTATATAAAGGAGGATAAAAATCCCAACAGTAAATTATATAAGGAAGGGAGAGATATTACTTTACGTTCAATTAAAAGAATAAATAAAGGAGAATCAATCAGTGTAGATTATGTCATTTAATGCGAAACCATATCTTTTTAAACCGGATAACTTAGGTAGTTGGAAACCAATGTACGATAAAAACTATGTCTATTCTCAATATAAAACCCCTATGGGGGAAGATTATAGAAGTACATTGAAACATAAGAATAAAATAGAGTGTGAAACTATTAAAAAACTTTACAACAAATATGAGGTTAAAAAATTTTTTGAATCTTTTAGTTTAAACGTTCCATCACTATATTATTATACTAATTCAGAAAATGATGTAGAACATATTTTATCCTTTAAAGAAGAATATGTTGCAAAACCTGCACATATGTCTGAAAGTGATGGTATATTCATTAATGACAGTGACTATGAAAAAGTTAATAAAAGTCTTAATAGTTATCTAAAAAAAACATCAAGGTTAACAGAACCTAAAATGATGAGGGAAACTGAAAAAGGTATTTTAATTGAAGAGTATATTGAGTATGATTACGAATTTAAAGTATTTGTATTATACGGTTGTCCGATTGTTGGAGATTTAAGAAACGGGTCAAAAGAATGGCATAGGGTAGATATGATAGATAAAGTTAATAACTACTTCAATTGGGATAAAGAGTATGAGGTATGTAAACAAATTGCAAAAGAACTTAGGATAGATTTTTTTAGGGTAGACTTTTTTTATTCTAAAAAGGAAGATAAGTTTTACGCGGGTGAAATGGCTTTTAGACCATCCACAATATTGGGAAATAAAATTGAAAGTTTTATTTTTGATAAATGGAGTAATTTAACCCTTCAATAAAAAAAACAGTTTACAAAAATATGACAATGTATAGATAAATATAGTGTATTTTTTATCTATTTATTAATATATGTGGATGGAATTAAATATAATATTTATGTTAAAGGTTTTAGTACCGCCACTATTTTATGTCTTAATTTTGTTTTTATCTGCACCCTATAAAACTTTAGGGTTACATAAGTCTCTTTTATATTTCGCAGGTGGAATACTTTCTATTAATTTTGTTCATATGTATTTCGCCTTAATAGATGTAACCACATTAAGTCCTTTTTATGAACATTTTTTTAGTGTAGGTCCAAGAGAAGAAATATGTAAATTTTTAGCATTTTTAGGTATTACTAAAATATTTTCTAAAGAAAAACTACATCCAGTTGCGACAATGTTTTCTATGGGTATTGTAGGTTTAGGGTTTGCTATGTTTGAAAATCTTTATTATGCATCCCATTTTGGGGAAGGAATATTATGGGGTAGGGCAGTTACTGCAACCATTGGTCATTTAACATTTTCAATGTTCTTAGGGTACTGGTTAGGTCTTTCACAAATCGATCAGGGAGATTATGGAAATAGAAGTTTATTTGGGTTTTATATGTTTAAATTTAAAAAGCTTAGAAAATTTATTTATACTGTAATTGGATTATTATGTGCAATTACATTTCACGGATTATGGAACTATAATTTAAGTAATAGAGGGGAATCAACGGTATCTATTATGATATTAATGATAGTATTAGGATTAATAACTTGTAAATTCGCCTCAACTGATTTATATAACCATCATAAGAAAAGCTTAAAAAACTAAATAAACCTTTATTTTTATAAAAATAAATTCTATATTTAACTATTATTGATAAAATATGGATGATTTAGAAGCGTTAAAAAATTTAGACATAGCAATGAATAACTCCTTCAATGTAATAGTTGGGGATGAAACATTAGAAAGTATCTCAGATAATTCTAAATTAGAACACTTAGTTTTTATACATGATATAAGTTCTACACATTCAGATGAAACGATTAGTTCATTAATAGAGTATTTTACTGAAAAAGAAGATTATGAAAAATGTATTGTCCTATCTAACATCAATAACAATAACAATAATTAAATTTAAATTATGGAAAAAGAGCAGATTTATGGGTTAATTAGACACACCTTAACAGTATTAGGTGGTGCATTAGTTACTAAAGGTTATGTAGATGCAGACGTAGTACCTGAAGTAGTAGGTGCAATTATGACATTAGTAGGTGTCGTATGGTCTTACCAATCAAAGAAAAAGTAAAGTTAAAAAAACTTAAGAATATTTATAAACCCATCTAATTCGATGGGTTTTTTTTATGCCTCAAAAATTAACAAATATTTAACGTACTTATTTTAAAAAATAGTATATTTAACTAAAAGAATAAAGGTAAGACCTATAAGTGATAGGTATTTTATTCTGATAAAAAATTTATATGGATATAAGTGATATTATGTGGAATGAAGTATTAACAATAAGTATGACGCTTTTTGCGATAATTGATATATTTGGATCAATCCCAATTATTATGGATTTACGTAAGAAATTTGGGAAAATAGAAAGTCTAAAAGCAACTATTGTGTCTTTATGTATTATGGTTTTATTCTTATTATGTGGGGATTCTGCACTAGGTTTTTTAGGGATTGATGTTGCGTCCTTTTCTATTGCTGGAGGACTTATTTTATTCTTTATGGGGTTAGAATTAGTTTTAGGTTTAACCTTCTTTAAAATGGACCCTGACACTACCAGTTCATCTATTGTTCCCTTAGCTTTCCCACTCATTGCTGGTCCGGGAAGTTTAACTACTATTCTTTCTTTTAAGTCTTTATATTCTGAGTGGAGTATTTTAATTGGTATTGTGTTGAATTTGCTGGTGGTTTATTTCACACTATACACAACAGATAAAATCTCTAAACTATTAGGTCAGACAGTACCAATGATGTTAAGAAAAATATTCGGTATCATATTAATAGCAATTGCAGTAAAAATGATAAAAACTAATTTATTACTTTAGTCCCATTCCGGAATTGAATAATATCTTTGTACTAAAATCTTTCTAACTATACTAAAATGTTTTGCGTTATTTAATTTAAAACCGTATTCGAAACAAATTTCTTTAATGTACGGTAATAATTCACTTAATGTATGTTGTCCGATTGTTTTTAATTTATTGTTTTCCATTTTGTTTTTCTAGTATTAAATTAATTATTTCTTTATATCCTGTATATATTTGATACTCCACTGCAGTATCTAATGTTTCACCATTTAATATTTTTTGTGCAATTATCCTTAACACATCATACGGTACTTCTTCTCTCATCTTTTTCTTTTTTAACTAAGAAACTATCAAAGGACTTTCCAGTTGTGTCTGAGTCCCACATTATTTCTTTACCATCATAAATAATATCAGTTATGAGTGATTCCTCAAAATTTTTAAATAGTATGTCTTTTATTTTTATTTTTAATTTTTTTATGTCTAATTCTTCATCATCCTCTAATTCCCAACCCCCATACATTATCCATCCTTTTTCATAAGATATAGAAGTAATTATATTATTATCTGGATCATAAGAATCAATTTCCTCACTTACTACCACACCTAAATGAGGTTCATCTTCTAAATCCCATACATTATCTAAAACTATTTCTTTATCACCATCCACAATTTTAATATTAGAACTATATACGGATGCACCATAAATATGAGTAATGTCATCACACTCGTACCAATCGAATTTTTCAGGTAATATAGAATTGACATCATAAGACATAATAGTACCTAATGTCTCATCTCTTTTTTCCATCTCATTTTCTAATATTTCTATCTCTTTATCAGTAAATGTCCCTTGTACTAATTCTTCACCATAACCGATAACTTGTATACTAATATATCTACCCATAAATTTTTCTTTTAAATATAAAAAAAAATATTAAATTAGTCAAAAAAATATCCCTAATGTCATCAAAAAGTTACTATATTGTAAATCTTTTGTAATTGTTCTTTTGGGGGGTGAACATTACTAAAATAGGGGATAATTATATTATGAATTGAGTAAAATTGCGCAATAAAAAAAACACAATTCAATAATAATAACAATCATAATAAAAAAAAAAATTATGCAAGAATTAAATGTAAATCCTTTTGATGGGCCAGGTGGTCCGGTAGAAGGAAATGGACCGAAAGGTCAAAAAATCGACATGAAACAAACTGATTTTGAAACATCTGATGCTAAAAGAGAATTAGTAGAAAGTGATGAAAAGTTAGGGAGAGAAATCGATGAAAAATCTGCAGAACTCTCAAAAAGTATTTCTGAGGTTGAAAAAGATACTAAAAGGAACATTGATGAGGTTAAAAGTGGTTTATCTGATAAACTTAAAGATGTTGAGAAATCTTTTTCTGATTCAGTTAAAGCAATTGATGCAGTAACTGGTGTTGATACTTCAGCATTACCTGAGAGACTAAAACTCATTAAAGAAGAGTTTGTTACTTTACAGGCTGAATGGACTAAAACAGTTCAAGGTATTGAAGATCCAGAAAATATGACGGAACAGGAAGTAATCGCAACTAATGCACTTAAGTATTACGGATGGGATTTTAGTACTCCTGGTTTCTTATCTTATTTAGATAGAGGTACTGAAGCATTTTTCGGTTCAATAGATACTGAACAATATAAAGAATATGAAAGATATGTAGAAGATCTTAATACATCGTTTGATGAGAATTCTTCAGAAATGGATGACGTACAGAATGCTATTGATGTTATTGAAGCAATCGAAAGCCCAACTGAAGAAGATTTAGCTGAGTTAAAATCTTTAAGAGGTGAAATGGATGAATTAAAAGCTCACTCATCTGAAATACACGCATCTTTAAAAAGAATTACTGATGTTGACCCATTAAGTGGTAAATACGGTGTTGCTGATCAGGATGGATGTAGACAATGGTTATGGGATAACGCTTCAAGTGATGAAAAAGAATTCAGAAGTAAATTAGCTAATGAATTAGTAGGTTACGGTGCTAAAGCTGGATACTACAAAAACTTAGAAGCTGAATTTAGAGCTGAAGCTGAAACGTGGAAAACTGTTAAGGCACAAATTGCTGATAAAGAAGCAAATGGTGAAGAATTAACACCTAAAGAAGAAGCTCAGAAATTTGCATCGGATAATTTTGAACAAAAATATGGATTCGAACATCATATTATTGCAGTATTAACTTGGAATGAAGGTAATGATGATGCTTTAGGATTCGTTGTAGCTTCAGATAATGGTATCTATGAAGAGTATCAAAGGTATTTTGAAGATCTTATTACATCAATTGATGAAGTTACTTCACAAATGGATGAGGTACAGAATGATATTGATGCTATTGAAGCAATGGAAAGCCCAACTGAACAAGATTTAGCTGACTTAGATGCTTTAAGAGCTGAAAAGGATCATAAAACTGCTGAATTAGCTGATTCAAATGATAAGTTAAGAAGAATTTCATCTCCTGATGATGTTGATTCTAATGTAAGAGTAAAATCTCAAGCTGGATCATTCGCATACTATTCTGATAATAAAGAAAGAGAATTCAAAAACTTCAAAGAAGAATTAGCTACAGAAATAGTAGGTTACGGTGCTAAAGCTGGATACTACAAAAACTTAGAAGCTGAATTTAGAGCTGAAGCTGAAACGTGGAAAACTGTTAAAGAATCTATTGCTAAAAAATTAGAAGCTGGTGAAGAATTAACACCTAAAGAAGATGCTGAGAGATTTGCATCGGATAATTTTGAGAAAAAATATGGATTCACACCTAATGCATTTGCAGTATTAACTTGGAATGAAGGTAATGATGATAATAAAGGATTCGTTGAAGCAGCAGATAATGGTATCTGGGAATCATATGTAAATCATTTTGAAGATCTTATTACATCAATTGATGAAAATTCTTCACAAATGGATGAGGTACAGAATGATATCGATGCTATTGAAGCAATCGAAAGTCCAACTGAACAAGATTTAGCTGATTTAGATGCTTTAAGAGGTGAAATGGATGAATTAAAAGTCCAAATGGCACAATCAACTGAAGAGTTAAATAGAATTTCATCTCCTGATGATGTTGATTCTAATGTAAGAGTAAAATCTCAAGCTGGATCATTCGCATACTATTCTGATAATAAAGAAGCAAGTGATAAAAGTTATAGAGAAGCTACTTCAGAAATGATTGGTTTTGAAAAACCATCACAAGAATTGGAATCAATTAAAAAAGATTTAGAATCGAGAATTAAAACTTCTGAAGAAATAATCAAAGACGAAGAAAACTTTGAACCAGAAGTAGTTAAAGCTGCTAAGGATTTCATTGCTGCCGTAGGTAGTAAGGTAACTGTTGTATCTTTAGGTAAATTCCAAAACGTAGTACACGAAGAAGAAAAAGCCGTACAAGAAACAGAAGAAGCAATTAGATTGGCTGAAACATTCAATGAAATGGCAAATCAAATCGCTGAACAAGCTAAAGTTTATTCTTTTAGAAATTTAGATGTTTACCCATTACCAAATGGTGAAGCAGTTGAATTTACAATTGAAAATCCTGAAGGACTTACCTTTGAAATATTAAATGTTACTGTTAATGGTATCCAACAAACTGAAGGTGAAGAAGTTATTTTTAATAACTCAACAATTCAAATGGCGCCAGGTATTTTATTAGAAAGAGGTGATGAACTAAGAGTTGTCGCTAAAGTTGAGAGTGAAATTGAAATTAAACCAGTAGATCCAAAATTTGGAGAATATGATTTCCCAGGTGAGTCTACTTGTATTGTTAGAGGTGCTATTAGTAAATCTATGGAATCAGGTGTTGAGTCTTTAAAGGATAGTGAAAAGGATCTTACTAAGGATAGTTTAGGATTCTCTGCTAGATCTGAATTTTATACTTCAGAATTGTTAACTTTTGAAGATTCTATGGCTACTGATAAACAATCTGTAGAAACAAAAACGGCTGAAAGCGATAAAATAGGTAATGAAATAACTACTATTACTGAGGTAATTGATACTACAACTGATCAAATTGATGAAAACGAAAGTAGTCTTCAATCTAATTATAATACAATTAGTAATAATGCCAATTTAATTAATTCACATAAAAGTCAAATATTGACTAACAAAGAAGTAATTAAAGAGTTAGAAGCAGACCCATATCCAGATACAGTAAGAATTGATTCATTAAATGATTTGATAAAAACTATGGAAGCGGATATTGCTGAAGCAGAAAAATTGACAACTGAATTAGAAGATACCAATAAAGGTATTGAAGATGTGTTAATGACACTTAGACAAGTTCTTAAGGATTCTGAATCTAATAGAGATGGTTTATTAGCTGCAGTTGCTAAACTTAGTAGTGAAATTGAAATACTTAACGCTAATCTTGAATATTACAAGACAGTAACAAGAGTAATTGCTATGAGACAAAAGGTTTATTCGGATAAAATCAAAGAAACTGCTGAAGCAATTGAGATGTTAAAAGTTAGAATAGCTGAATTGGAAAAATCTATTACAGATTACGCACAAGAGTCTATTAGACTTGGTTGTGGTGGAGAAGCATAGTAATCTAATTTAGATTATTTATTTTGAACACTAAGATTCAATAAGTTTTAAACTAAAAAAAAAGGGGAACTTCGGTTTCCCTTTTTTAATGCCTTATAGATTTATATTAAATTTTCGTTAAGATATTGTTTAATTACTGATGTTATATTAGACTCGTCAACAGGGTGAGTTTTATATAAATCTATAATTAATAGGTTTTATAAGAAACTTTCTAATTTATGTATGTGTTGTTTTACCATTGGTAAATCAGAACTTCCTGAAAAATCGTCATTGATCTTTTTCATTTCTACTATCATCTTATGAATACCAACTAACTGATTCCTTACCATATGACTCATAGAAGGGTAATTGGTTATTTGTGGGGAAACTTTGTAAAGCTCTTTTGGTAAGTCCACCAGATCTTTTATAGTTTCAACCCACTCCATCCCATAATTGTGGGCATCAATTTCCATGTCCCAATATATTTTATAAAATTCTTCGAAATCTTCTATGTCACCAGACAACGGATCTTGTAAATCCATTTTTCCCATTTGTATCTCATGTCTTATTTCATGAAACAATATATAAACTAAGTCACCCAAACTTCTATATGAGGTAGGTGAACATATAATTATACCATCTTTTGTTCTTACACCCCTAAATGGTACTGCACAATTATTTAAAACTTTAACACTGAATCCTTCGTTGGTGATGAAGTCTTTAATAAATTTAAAAATAATATCAATTCTATTAGAATATTCCGGTGAGTCATTAACTAATCCTTTAAAATGATTAATCACTGTTTCATAGTTAGAATTATTATTAATACTTTGACTTTCTAATAATGTTAACTGACTTTTAAAGTTTTCGTCAACAGGAAAAGGTTTATTTATATCTGCAATTATCACATCTAAATATTCACCCATTGCTGCTGCGGTACATAATCTAGTGTTACCAGAAACTAAATGAAATTGATCATTAAACCTAACAATGATAGGGTACTTATATTCATTGTTTTCTATTTTCTTTTTTAATTTTAAGGGATTACTTTTATTATATTTGTTTGATAAGTTGAAAACAGTATTAAAGTCACCGAACTGTATTTGATTTGATTCGGTATTTTGTAATTCACCCCATACTTCATCAGTTATTTGTTTGGGTGGGGATTTCTTAATAGCATTAACAATATCCTCATATGACACATTAAAATTATGATGTCTATTTAAATCTTGTACCGCTCTTTCAATATCATCTTGTTCTCTTTTAATATCTTTTCTAGATTCCCTTAATCTTGTATCATGACTCATTCTAAGATTTTTTCTTTTATCGTATTCTTCCTTTTGTTTTTGTCTCTTTTCTATAAAAGGGATTTGTAACAACTTTACTTTTTCTTTTATTTGTTTACGATATTCAGATTCGAAGTATTTTAACTCACCATTAGTAGCAAATCCATAAGTCTCAATTAATTCTCTAGCAAAAGTAGGTTGTATATCAATATGTTTACCTTCATCTATAAACCAACTTATATTCCATTTAGCGCGACGATCATCACCAAAGTTAGGTGAAATAACATTACCAAACCAAGGACTGTGTGTTGTCCAAGGATCATAATCCGACATATATAAGTTAATTTCAGTTTTGTCCA
>JAAHTH010002541.1_pt1 | contig 13778 bp, 8 predicted proteins | sample 6116091 | NCBI WGS metagenome assembly JAAHTH01 (sample SAMN13939990, study PRJNA603662) | sponge metagenome | isolation source: marine sponge | host: Mycale hentscheli | place: New Zealand | collected 2006
GTATTTGAATCTCCAAACGTTGTCGTACTTTTAAAAATTGCGGCCAAGGCGTAGTAATCACGCTGCTTGATATGATCAAACTTGTGATCGTGACAACGCACACACCCCAAACTCATACCCATGAATACTTTACCGGTAGTGTCAATCTGTTCGTCGATGGTGTCCATCGTCAGCTTTTCTCGATCAGGCTCTGCGAGCACTTTGGCTCCCAACACGAGAAAACCGGTAGCAACTCTTGTTTCCTCAGTAACATCGGGCAGTAAATCACCTGCAAGCTGTTCAATTAAAAAACGATTGAACGGTCGATCACCGTTGAATGCGTTGATCACATAATCGCGATATCGCCACGCGTTGCCAAAGGCGAGATTTTCATCCAACCCGTTTGAATCGGCATAGCGGGCAACATCCAACCAGTGACGTCCCCAGCGTTCACCATAGCTAGGTGAATGCAATAAGTGATCGATTAACGCTTGTGTTGATCGTGGAGATGTATCTGCTAAATACTTGTCGACTTGCTCCGGGGTGGGCGGAACACCCACCAGATTCATATACAGTCTGCGAATCAGCGTACGAGGTCGAGCAGGCGGTGCAGGCTGCAACCCTTGATCTACCAAACGTTTTAAAACAAAAGCGTCGATTGGATTCTTAACAAAGGCATGCTCACCCGCGTCAGGCACCGCTGGATTGGAAACAGGCTGGAACGACCAGAACTTCCTGCCTGCTTCAGTACTCATCCCAACTGGCAACCGCGCTGTAATCTTTTCTTGACGTGGATCAGGCGCTCCCATTTTTACCCATTTTTCCAGTACCGCAATCTGCGCCGCCGCCAACTTGCCTTGCGGAGGCATCTGAAAGTCGAGGTTCTGATAACGAACTGCTTCAATTAACAGACTGGCATTCAAGTCACCCGATATCAGTGCAGCACCACTATCACCACCACGCAGCAAGCCTTCACGTGAATTGAGTTGCAATCCACCATCCGCTCGTTCGCTGTGACACTCATAGCAGTGCTCAACCAAAACCGGCCTGACTTGCTTCTCAAAAAACTCCAATTGTTCAGGGCTTGGAGCTTTTGTTTCAGTGTGGATCGCAGTTTTAGCTTCTTCCGCTGCAATCAGTCGCGGTAGACTAATCAAGAACCAATAAAACAAGACCCGAACGCTCGGGTAAATGCTCGACTGCACAACCGTTAAAAAATTACCGCGTTCAAAATCTGAAGATCGCTTCGATCGCAATGATCTCAGTAATATTGGTAAATAAAAATACATGCCTGTGATTTTAATCGTTCCAGCGGGCGATGTCGTTCCCGGCCCACCAGAGAGAGCAGAATTTCAAAGCAAACCGCCCACCTGTCATAAGCACTGCTAGAAAACGGCCGGTTTCACGATCTAAACTTGACACTTGAACACTCATCCAGCTCGCCAAAACCAAAGAGTTGAACCGCAAGGAACCGATTGCAGGTGACACCCCTCTGGCCGAGCAAGGACGCCAATCCCACACTTGCCAAAATAGAGATTTCTCGCGTCTCCCCCCAGGTACAGCAGAGCCCGTTCAATGGAGTGGCGCAAGCACGTCTCCTGAACGCGGGCCGTCACACCCAACCTTGATTGCAGAACCTGGTGAATGAACGTCAAACACCCTTACCAGGCCTCCAGAAGTACGATGGCTGAATCAGTAACATGAGTTAGCAAGCACCAAGCTAAAAAAGACGTCAACTCTGCCCTGCCAACGATTTGAACATTATTTCACCAACATCCCTGAAAAGGAATCTTTCACGTGAACACCGATTTTCGAATACATCGTTTACTCGCCGTCGCGACGGCAGCTTGCTGTTTCTCTGGTTCTGCACTTCAGGTTTCAGCGCAAGAACCAAAAGCGATCGGTAATACATTTCTTCCCACGGATGCCGCAGCCACAGTGATCATGCGGGTCTCAGACACACTTGCGAGCCCCCAAGCTGAGCTGTACCCAATCGAGATTGCCAATGCTTGGTGTCGACAAAATATTGGCATGACTGCAGAGAATATTGAGACGGTGCAAGTCATTGCAACAGCTCCAGGTCCAACTGGCCCCATGATCGCTGCTGTCATAAGGTTGAAACAGGACTTCAATCTGGCTCAGGTCAACGCTGAGATGGTGAATGCCAATGAGCCGGTCGATGTGGATGGCAGTGTATGCTATCCGATCAATACACCTTTCCCAGCAATGCTGCATGAGTACGATAAACGGACCGTCATTCTGGCAACGCCAAATTACATGGACACCGTTATACGCGCGGGGACGGATGATCGTGTGCTTGGTCCACTGGCTAACTTGGCAGATACGACCGCGCCGTCCGGCCAAGTCTCATTATTGATTTCGATGGAACCAATGCGCCCCATCGCGATGAACCTGCTACAAAGCACAAGTGACCAAATTCCACCACCACTGCAAGGCTTGACCAAGGTGCCCGCCTTAGTAGATGCGATTGTCCTATCGATCGACATTGAAGACGAAAAGGCTGGTCAGCGTCTCACCATGTTGGCGAGCGACGCGTCCGCAGCAAAGGAACTGGAACGAACCCTGAACAACGGGATCTTGTCGGTACGCGACATGCTGCTGCAGATTGCGATCGCTGACATGAATCAGGATGATCCAGTTGCTGCCGCAAGTCAGCAATACATGAAACGCGTGGCCGACCACATGGTCAAAGTAATCACTCCCAGGCAGACCGGTCGGGAAGTCGTAATCGAGGGCACGCTTAACCCCAACATGACGACCAATGGCGTGCTGGTTGGCTTGCTGTTACCCGCCGTTCAAGCAGCCAGAGCATCAGCAAGACGCATGTCGTCAGTCAACAACATGAGACAAATCGGGCTTGCGATGCACAATCATTATGATGTGTACCGCACACTGCCTGGCAACATCGTCGATAAAAACGGAAAAGCTCTGCTAAGTTGGCGTGTCAAAATCCTCCCGTTCATAGAGGAACAATCTTTATATGACCAATTCCACCTCGATGAACCGTGGGACAGTGAACACAACATCAAACTGCTGAGTCGCATGCCTGATATCTATGTTGATCCGAACACCGCCACCCAACCGGGAATGACAGTTTACCAACGCCCCGTTGGTGAAAAACTGATCATGAATTCGGACGCCGGCGGCAACTTCCGACAGATCACCGACGGAACAGCCAACACGATCATTGCGGTGGAAACCCTGCCTGACGCCGCGACTGCGTGGACAAAGCCTGAAGATGTAGCGATTGACCTGGACAAGCCAAAGAGCAAGTTATTCGATGGCAAGCGTGCGGGTTTCAATGCGCTACTGGCGGATGGTTCTGCACTGTACCTCGGTGATGACACCAATGCCTCCATGCTCAAAGCACTCCTAACAGCCCGGGGTGGCGAAGTAATCAACAGGTCTGAATTCTGATTTGTGCAACACCAACATGGCAAATGAATCGTTGCCAAGCATGGGTGAAGGTAATTTCCATCTCATGAAAACATGCTCACTACCTCGCAAAACGAGCGAGTCCCAAGCAGAATGAAGGACCGCGTTGTTGTTTTGAAAATCAGAGTTTAACCCCACTGCAACAATGATTTCCCTCGATCCAAATTGAAGCAGATCATTTGATCCTGCCCCGACTGATACCACGTGCCTGCAGTGAGTGCAGACACTTTCATAACCTGCTTCAGCTTGACATCCAAACGCGGAGGCCCCTTAGCATTCGTCACACGAAGCGTAAAGTGTTTAACGTCGAATTGCGCATCGAAGGTAATCTGATTCCCAATACGTTTGATCGCCGTCAAATCCTTCGCAGCCCAATAACGGCCGATTTCACTTAACTTCATCCAAACTGTCTGATCGCGATAGCGAGCATTCAATGAAGTTACAATTCTCTGGAATGCTCGGAATCCAGATTCAGTCCCGTTGCTATACATCCCGGGCCAATGACAAAGCATGATTGCGGGCTGCTTACGTTCAATCAGTTCAACCATCCGACCCGACGTTGCATCCTGATTGCAATATCGGTCCGTATCGGGAACGCGATCACCCTGCCAACCACCGAACCAGTCTCCCGTACCTGCTGGAACGTTAACAGTCAAACGCAGATCATCCGTGCCCAATCCTCGAACATGCTCCAAAATGGGTTCCGTATTTTGCTCGCCTGTACGCACATACTTGAAGTAGTGTGGCAGATCGACGGGATAGACATCTCGGACCGCCTGATCAACCGCCAGTGACAGTTCGCTCTTCACAAGATTTCCGAAGCCACCCGGTGTGGTTATTCCCTCGCACGGCAGATCGCAACGTTCAAGAATGCGCAGAGCATAAGCGAGATAGGCCGCGAGTTCGTCAACACTCTTCTTTTCTTGAGGGTACGAATTTTCCATCGTCCCAGCATTGATTACTTCTTTGGGCCGCCCAGTCTTTATATCAATGACACGTGTATGCGTGATCATTTCTGGGTGAATATCCCAGTTCGGCACCATCAGTTCACGAACGAGTTTTAAACTCTCTTGCAATTGACGGTGCGACCACCCCGGCATCTCCCGATCAACCCAACCCACGCAGGCAGGGTAGGGCACAATGCTGTATTTTCCTCGCACTCCCCGATCTGCGCACCACTCACCAAACCGGCGAACAAACTCATCGGGAATCTCACGAGGCCAATCTCGCCAAGGCTTTTTGTATTCACCACGGTCGGGTAGCGCTTCGGCGAATTGAGGCGTGCAGAAATGCCCCATGTTCACCAAGCAGGTTGAATCATCAATGACGAAGGACAAGGGAACACGGTTACGTGGAAGTAAAACCTTCACTCCCACAATTTGCTGATCCGCACCAGAAGCGTCTCGAGACACGGTTCCCACATCATCGTCTGCGATCAGTGACGTGGATCCACTATGCGCTGCAACACCAAGCCCCGTTGCCAGGAAAGCCCGTCGAGTCTGCATCACTTCACCTCGTTCTCGCAAGCGGTAGGAATTGAATCCAGCACAAAGAGACCGCCTTAGTGCTGAACCTCACGTGAGGATTTTAACGCACAATTGGCGCGCACAACCGTAGCAAACCCAGAACAAGTCACTCAAGCCTGCTAAGACACCTAGCTGGCACCAAAAGGAAATTGTCCCGGCGTAGAAGCATCTCTGGGGAGAACGTGAATCATAGCGAGTCTGCTCACATACCCCTGATCACTGCCAACGCAGGACAGACGAAGCACCGTGAAGATTTACGGTGCCGCTGCAACCCTGTTTACGGAAAACTCTGTCGGCCCACCCGATACATGCGAGCTTTTTTTGAACCATAACGACCACGGCAAGCTAGCCCTGTGCTGCTGGTTCTTCAGCACTTGCCTTCTTGGGTGGCGCCTGTGGCCAAGGTGGAATCTCTCGTCCTTCAGCCGGCTTGCCTGACCCATCGCTCGTACCACGCAAGCTGGCCACATACGCCGAAACCAGAACGATCTCATTCGTGGATAGCTTTGACTTCCATGCGGGCATCGCGCCCGCGTTGGCACCATTTTGCAGCACTCGCAAAATGTCAGCTATGTCGCTGACGTTTTTATAATGGTCATCTTGCAAGTTTGGCCCCACTTGACCAGCTCCATTGCGACCGTGACATGAAACACAATTCGTCTTGAAGATGGCTCGCCCGACACGCAGCCATGAATCTTCGTAAGTAAAACGTACTAACGTCTCACGATCTGCCTTCAAATCTCCCATTTGGCTGAATTGCAATTTCAAGTTTTCGGCCAATCGCTGATCATGCTGATCAGCAAGCGAACGACCTTCGGTACCATTGTGGTAGTACCAAAAGTATGGCGGAGCAAAGACTAAACAACCTGCGAACAGCCAAACCCACCACTTGGGCAGCGGGTGATCAAATTGCTGAATCCCATCGAAGGACTCCTCTGTCAACGTACCAGCTGACGATGCATCATTTGAATCAGAAGCGTTGTGGTTTTGATCGCTCATAGCTTGTAAGCTCCCCGACAAGAACGGGGCTGTAAGACGGGGACTAAGGGTTCAATTATTGATAACAGTAAAACATTTTCATACACAGCTGAAATTCCATGTTGAATTGATGACTCATTCATTGCAACGAAGTGTTACGTATTTTTCATCAGTCACGCTTACAGGGATTCCTCTGATCCACCAGAGTGCTGCCCTGCAAATCCCAGCGGTGTTTAAGTACTGCGGTGTTTAAGGTACTGCGGTGAGCATCCCATTCATGTCAGCCTCACGAACTACTTTTGTTAATTTTGGAATCGTTGCACTGGCTTTCGCCTTACGAGCCGCATTGTCTTGCCTGCCACCAACTGATCCTGTTTTTTCTGTTGATGGAGCAGTAAGATCGGCCCCCAATCGTTGCAAGTATGCAATCAGAGCTACTGCCTGGGAATCGAAGGTCATTACGTTACCGCGCCGCACCGTCCCCCCCTTTGAAACGATATCGGCTGCCAACCTTTCCGCTTGCCCGCTGACGCGATTTTCCACCTCAGTCAAGTCAGCTTTGTAGGCCACCCCACGCTCCCCCGCATCCTGTACCAATTCGTCAACTTTCTGCATATCAATGGGTCGATCAAGAAGATACCGATATGAAGGCATCGCTGATTCGGGGCTGGTTTTTCGGGGACGCGCAAGATGTTGCCAATGCCAAAAACTTGTTTGCTTGCCGGCCTCCCTCGCCAAGTCGGGACCCAGTCGTCGATTGCCCCACTGCGCTGGCTGGTCGTACACCGATTCACCTGGCTGACTGAAATCTCCATAGCGTTTCGTCTCAGCCATTAGCGGCCTGACCATCTGGGTATGGCATTTAGAACAGCCTTCGGTCAGGTAGATGTGCCGCCCCATTAATTCCAGCGGAGTATAGGGTTTGACAGATGCAATTTCCGGCACGTTACTGCTGGCAAAGACGAACAAGGGAACGACCTCGATCGTGAATGCTGCTAATACCACCAATGCGACCAGGAAACCAATTTTCCTTGGTGACTCCTCCCACTGTTGATGCCAAGTCAGCCGAGTCCAAATATCAACCTTCTTGGCCACATTCAAGACGGGCGCTGCTTCAAGGATGCTAACGGGCTCTGGATCCGATACCGGAAGATTTTGATGTGCATTTTTCTCTTCATGATAAACGAGGACCTGGTATGGCTTCGCACGGTTCATCCAAGTCTTTGCGTAGTTGGCCAGCATCACACCCATGCCAATGAAATAAATCAAGCCACCCAGCATTTGCAACGACCACACCATTTTCAGAAACGACGTCGAATCAGCAAAGTCATATTTCAGAATACCAAGGTCATCCATCCCATACCAAACGCCAGTCTGAACAAATCCAGCCGCGTAGCCGGGCAAGACGCACAACAACACCGCACCTGCCGCCAACCAAAAGTGCAAACCGACTGCCTTGGAACTGGCGATTCCTGTTTGAAACAACTTCGGGATCAGCCAGTAAGCCATGCCAATCACCAACATTCCGCCACATCCCATGAGCCCCAATTGCAAGTGAGCTGTGATCCATTCGGAGTAATCAACCTGGGCACGGATACTTTTCACACTCAACACAATTTCTTCGCAAGCATACATCCCAAGCAGTAGAACTCCCCACTTAAAAAAACGCATCGAAGGATGCCGTGATTTTTCAGCCTCAGTTCCACGGAACGTCAGCCACACGTTGGCAACACCACCGAACACAGCCACACCGAGCAATATCCCAAACAACATTCCAAAACTGGACACCCACTCGGACAAAACGGTGTAATGCAAAAGCCGAGGCGCAGCCCAAACCCCCACAAGCGCTAAGGTCCAAAAACTGACAATCGTGAGCTTGTAACTGTAGATTGGGCGATTCGATACCTTGGGGACGAAGTAATACGCCAAGCCAAGTGCCGGCATGATCAAAAGAAACAAGGTTGCATTGTGGCTATACCATGCCTGCAATAAAGCATCCTGCATTCCAGTCGCCAACGAATCACTTTTCCACAGCCCCGTTGGAAAGACAAACAGCGTGCATAGGTTGACCAGTCCCATTCCAACCACCGCTGCAAGATAAAACCAAAGCGAAACATACATTCGCCGCACTCGACGGTGTGCCAGCGTCATAGAAAAATTGGATGCAAAAAACAGAATCCAAACCAATGCCATTGCCAAATCAATTGGCCACTCTACTTCGCTAAATTCACGTCCTTGAGTGATACCTTTGGGCAAGGTTGCCAAAGCAGCAATAATGATCGCCTGCCAACTCAAAAAGTGAATCCAACTCAAGGCCCTACTCCACATCCTGGCTTTACAAAGACGCTGGGTGCTGTAATAGATTCCAGCAAAGACTCCGTTGCCGACGAAGGCCGTGAAGAACAGCAGCATTCCGACAGGCTGCAGCCGCCCAAAACTTAACCACTCCACCCCAGCATCCTGCCTCGGATGCAGCAAGGTAGAAGTGAGAAGGACAGCGCAGATTGCGGCCGCCACGCCCCAAAGCAATGTCACACACAAGAAACAACGGACGATTGTGTCATCGTAGGAGTATGACTCCTCAGAAGCACCGTCCAGCATCATCACATCGGTCCCGGATGGATCGTCAGGGGAAGTCCCGCTCAACACGCCGCTTACCTATTTTTCTGCCAAGTAACACAAAACGAGTACTTTCCAAACAGTCTCGCTAAAAGCCGATTATAGCAGGCGAGTACAAGATCGCATTGGGGCAAATGCGGCAGTCTGAGGCGGAATGGCAAATGTCGCGTCAGATCCCTCACCCTTGCAACTCGAAACAAAACGAACTGCCAGGGAGAAAATCCTGCAACCTCTGCCACAGCACTACTCAGCTACCCAACTTTTGGCCGAAACGCGAGGGAAATGATCTGAAGCATCGAACGCATCGCCTCCGAAATGGTCAGCTTGCTGTAACCGCGTTCACGCTCCGTGAACGTAATCGGCACCTCTGCCATTCGCTCTCCTCGCTGATGCAGCCTCAAAAGAACCTCTTCCAAAACAGCATAACCGTTCACGCGTAAGTTCTCTAATCCTAGGCTCGCGAGTGCAGTGACACGATAACATCGCATTGATCCACTGCAATCACGTATCGGCAAACGCAAAAATGTAGTCGCGAAACCATTGACCATGCGACTCATTAGTTTGCGACGCAACGGCCAGCCGATGATTTCACCATCAGCAACATAGCGTGAGCCAACCACCACCGCCAAAGCACTGTCTTCTAATGCCCGACTAAACAGCAACTTCATTTGCTCGGGGCTGTGGCTCAAATCTCCGTCAAGATTCATGAAGTAGTCATAACCCTGATCGATCGAATGTTGCATCGCAAAGCGGATTGCACTGCCTAGGCCACGCTCGTTTTCCCTTACCAATACCTGTACCGAAGCATCACTCTTGGCCATCTCGCTGACCAAGAAAGCGGTGCCATCTGGCGAGTTGTCATCAACGACAATCACATCAGCTTCGGGTAAGGCCTGTCTCAAGCCAGTAACCATCAATTCAATATTTTCAGCTTCGTTATAAGTGCAAACCGCGATCATTGCCCGAAGTGAGCTCCGGTATGCATAGCGAGAGGTCGACATCGTACCGGGATTAACGGATGAATCTGATGCAGGTGATGATTCAGGCAAAGTGAAGATTTCCAGAGTCAAACTAAGCAAGAAGGCAGCCTAACCAGCAATGCTTGAAACGACCACCAGGTAAACCATTCGACACCACTGAAATCAACTTGCCCAACAGCGGCTTGGAGAAGAAGTGACGGCTTTAGCCTCGAATAATTTCTAACGCATTGTGTATTTCATAAAATACGCAGCAACTGCTGGAACAAAGACGAGCACGGAACGTTCAGAATGCCATTGCATCGTCTGTTTGCAACAGGATGATCGCCACAATCTCAAGAAAGATCAATCATTCCATTTCACTCCGCCAAAACTGTCGGCGTTTTTGATTACCAATGGTTCTGATTGAGTGCCCTCACTACCAGCGGTGCTCAGGCCGATCGAGTATTTCACGGAGCAGGAGCGCCTGCTGAACACCCCCCGGGCGTTTCAGCATTGCGACCAGATCTTCGGCGGAAAATCCGACCGACTCTTGAGAAGCAGTGGTCGAGGTGGACTGACTGTAGGGCGTTGAATCCGCATCGCCTGCCGTGGCTTGCTTTTTCGCTTCGCTTGCTTGCCGGTTGGGCGCCAAACCAGCATTGCTAGTCTGGCCCTCAGACCTTTTTGCCTGCCTCGAGCGATCCTGCCTCGCGTGATTCTGGCTTCCTTTCACGGCTTGGGCAACGACAACATTTTCGTTGCCTGATGCCGATACAACTTGAGCCTCAACGATTTCAGCGTCCTGAACCGGCCTCGGGGTACGCTCTGTTCGCCGATTTGAGTATTGCGGCGGCACACGTTTTTGCGGTGCATTCTGATTTTGCTGGGCTGCCTTAGCCTGACGGCGCTCTGCAGCTCGCTTCAAAAAATCTTCAAGATCACCAGACATGATGTCGGTCCTTGTGTGAAAACGTGGTTCGTCCTTCGTTTTACTTCGAGTCGCCCGAATCACTGCCACCATGAGCACTGACTGCCAATGACTTTCTCATCTCGGTGTCAGCCGCAACATTCTGCAATTTGTAGTAGTCGAGGATATGCAATTTTCCAGTTTGGAATGCTTCCGCCATCGCACGGGGCACCGCCGCCTGTGCCAGCACAACTGAAGCTTTACTTTCCTGAATCTTGGCTTGGTTCTCTTGCTCCTCCGCAACCGCAGAAGCTCGCTTACCTTCCGCACGTGCACGTGCAACCTGCGTATCTGCCTCAGCTTGGTCAGCCTGAAGCCTTGCTCCAATGTTGGCTCCCACATCAATGTCTGCAATATCGATGGAAACAATTTCAAACGCAGTCTGCGAATCGAGACGCTTTGCCAACACGGCCTTACTGATCACATCCGGATTTTCAAGAACTGCTTTATGGTTCTCTGCAGATCCAATCGCACTAACAATTCCTTCGCCGACCCGAGCGATGATCGTTTCCTCGGTTGCACCACCGATCAATTGCTGCAGGTTTGCCCGTACAGTTACGCGAGCCTTGACCTTTAACTGAATTCCATCTTTGGCTACCGCATCCAAAGATGGTTTGGCTGCTCCACGTGGGGGACAGTCGATGACCTTTGGATAAACACTGGTCTGAACCGATTCCAAAACATCTCGACCAGCCAAGTCAATTGCGGTCGCTTCACGAAATGTAAGCGAAATGGTTTTTGCCTTCTTCGCAGCAATCAATGCTCGAATCACCTGTTGAACATTTCCGCCAGCCAAGTAATGAGCTTCCAGCGCTTTGCTGGTAAGTTCCGGATCGCTTAGCCCTGCCTGCGTTGACATGATTTTGCTGCGAACAATCGCACGCGAGTTGACTTTTCGGAAGGTCATTCCAAGCAGGTCAAAGATTGTGACCTGAGCCCCCGTCAGCATGGACTGAATCCATAAACCGAAGTAGCGGGAGACAATGAAGAGCACGACTAAAATAACAACTGTGAACACAACCGCGATGATTGCTGCGCCTCTGCCCTGTTGGGCGACCAAACTGATATCAAACATGTTTTGTTCTCAACTGATTCACTTTCTAGCTATCACCCAACCGTCATGGGCATTCTAGCTGTCAACTCAATGATGGGCGATCTGCCGTGCTCCATGATCCACCCGAAGCAGCATGTTACCACACTTTCGGATTCACCTCGCTCCGAAGGAGTTCATCTGCGTCCGACCAATGTTACCACCTGCTGCCTGCTCGACCACATCCCCCGACAGCGGTAAAAGCGTTGTTTTCTGTTTATCGCAAGCGGTTTTTCAGCAACAAAGACATCGAAACTCCCCCGGAAAGCAAGGTCACTATGTTGAGGTATTTTTCTCGTCTGTGACTGCAATGCAGAGACCCAACAGAGGCGCGGTCGAAAAACCCACGCAAGGTTAAAAGAGGAACCGCGAACCAATGGTGCCCAGGGGCTTCCTTCGGGGAAGGTCCTGACGGTCTCAAATCGAGCAGAGGCTCAAATAAGTTCGCACACCAAGTCCGTAAAAAAAGCCCGAGAATTTCCCAATCCCGAGCTTTTTACAATTCTGGAAATCATTGATCGACCACGAAAATGCCAGCCCTCACACCGATCACGCAGAGAGGTCTGTCCGCAGCGAATCGGCTCAATCTTTCTTGTCCGCGTCCGCCTCGGCACCCGCTGGGGTGTTGTCTTCGTACTTGGCCTCAGGAATTGCGTCAGTTTCCTTGGTATTGAGAACGCTGTGATAAACAGCAAACTCACCGGCATCGTCACCCGATTTTTTATCCACAGGCTCTTCAGTGACGTTGGCAGATTCGACAATCATCTCAATGACTTTACGTTCGACGATTTGATTCCGCAGCGCATCCATTTGGCCCTGCTTCTCAAGCCTCGCTCGCACACGACGCTCTGGTGTATCACTTTGCTGAGCGATCAATGCGATCTCTGCATCGTAATCAGCGTCATCGGCTTCAACGCTTTCTTCCTCAGCGATTTGCTCAAGAATGAAGTGTTCTCTTAGTGCGGCCTCAGTTGTCGCTTGTGCATTCTGCTTGGAAGCATTAACGAAACCACGAATGCTATCCTCATCAAAGCCGCTTCTTCGCAACTCAAGCACCTTACGCTCGAGTTCTCGCATCGTCTGCCGCTTGACCAGACTTTCCGGCAAATCGAAGCTTGCCGAATCAGCCAGCAAGCTCACGACTGCTTTGCGCAGTTCTTGCTGGGTTCGATAATCAGCCTGCCGAGTCAGCGAGTCCCGAACAAAATCTCTGAGTTCTTCCTCAGACTCGAAATCACCAAGTTCCTCGAGGAATGCAGGTGTCAATTCTGGGTTCTCTCGCTTCATCACCTCAACGACATGGAAGGTCACGTCGATTTCCGTGCCTCGCATTGCTTCATCATCAACACCATCGGCAATGGTCACTTTCCCGGTCTTCGTGTCGCCTTCTTTGGCTCCGACCATGAGTTCTCCGAAGCCTTCGCAGACGCCATCACTGAAGCTCAATCGAGATTCAAGGGTTACATTCTCTTCCTCCATCTCGGAAAGCACATTGTCGCCGTTTTCGAACTTTCCAGTCAGCAACAGCTTATCGCCAAGTGCAGCTGGCTCGTCAGTTGCATCAAGCGAAGCGTACTTGGCTAGGACGCGATCGAGAGCTTCCTGCACCTCGTCGTCTGTGATTTCCTCAACTGGTTTGCGGAGTTCAACACCTTTCCATGTGGGCGTCTCGAAATTTGGCCGCACCTCAATCTGGAATTGGTACTTGAAGTCTCCAGTGTCTGGAATATTGATCGAGTTGTAGTCGAAGTCTGGCTCACCGATCGCGGAAAAATCTTGGGAGTCAGTGACTTGGCCGAGGCTGTCCATCAGCAACGAGCCTTTCACCTGATCGGTGACACGATCTTTGAACTGTTTCTCAACGAGCTTGCGTGGTGCCCGGCCGCTGCGAAATCCAGGTACCTGAGCTTCAGGCACCAATTCGTCGTAAGCCTCTTTCAGATAACGCTGTACTTCAGTTTGCGGAATGGTCACGACGACCTCTCGCAAACACGCTTGAGGGCTTTCGACTTGGACTTCGAGTTGGATCGGCTGCTTTTCAGCTGACTGGGGCTCAGTGGAGGTGGACATCCTGCGACAGGCCTTGGGTTCTTATACGTTTTTGGGTAATCATCCGAACCGCACTCCCGGCACGGGATCGGAAGGGCGGCGGGGAGGGGAAGGGGGGGGGCGGGGGGGGGGGGGGGGGGGGGGGGGGGGGGGGG
>JAAHTH010002543.1_pt1 | contig 13768 bp, 8 predicted proteins | sample 6116091 | NCBI WGS metagenome assembly JAAHTH01 (sample SAMN13939990, study PRJNA603662) | sponge metagenome | isolation source: marine sponge | host: Mycale hentscheli | place: New Zealand | collected 2006
TCTAACTCTGACCTTATCAAATGGGCTGAGCAAGGAAGACTTCACACTAAGTATATTGATGTTACTCCTCCTGCAGGGGGTTTAGCTGCTGCCGATACTGGAGTCTTTACTGTTAACGATACGCTTAATCCAAATACGGGTGGTATTGCTATCAGAACTGGACAGACAGTTATGTTTTCGGCTAACTCTCTTTCAATAACTAATAAGGCTATTGTAACTTCAGTAGACTACGCTGCTGGAACATTTAATGTTGCTTTCTATGAGGCAGCCGGTATGACTGCGGCTGCAGGGACAAAGTTCACTGTATTTATCTATGGTTCTGAATTTAAGAAAGGAACAAACGGAATGGTTGATTCTTTAGAGGCTGACGATTCAATTTTTGAGAACTCTCCTATCATTATCAAGGACAAGTATGCTGTTTCTGGTTCTGACATGGCTCAGATTGGATGGGTAGAGGTAACTACTGAGAATGGTGCTTCTGGATACCTATGGTACATGAAGTCAGAGCACGAGACTCGTCTCCGCTTTGAGGACTACCTAGAGACTGCTATGGTTGAGGCTGTTCCTGCTGAAGCTAATTCAGGAGCTATTGCTGCTGCAGGTGATGTTGGAAACAAAGGATCTGAAGGTATCTTCCACGTCGTGGGAGCTAGAGGTAATGTTTGGTCTGGAGGAAATCCAACTACATTGGCTGACTTTGATGCTATTATCGAAAGATTAGACAAGCAAGGAGCTATCCAAGAGAATGTTATTTTCTTAAACCGTCAGTTCGGTTTTGACGTTGACGATATGTTGGCTTCACAAAACGCTTATGGAGCAGGTGGTACTTCTTACGGATTGTTTGACAATGACGAAGAGATGGCTTTAAACTTAGGTTTCAAAGGCTTTTCTCGTGGTTATGACTTCTATAAGACTGACTGGAAATACTTGAACGACCCAACTATGCGTGGTGGTTTAAATGCTGGTAAGATTTCAGGGCTTTTAGTTCCTGCTGGATCTACTACTGTTTATGACCAAATCCTTGGTAAGAACGCTAAGCGTCCTTTCCTTCACGTTAGATATCGTGCTTCAGAGACTGAAGATCGTCGATATAAGACTTGGATCACAGGTTCTGCTGGAGGCGCTGCTACAAGCGATCTTGACGCAATGGAGGTTAACTACCTTTCTGAGCGTGCTGTTTGTACTTTAGGTGCTAACAATTTCTTCTTGTTTGAAGGATAAATAAACTCAACGGGGGAGGGCTAGTCTCTCCCCCTTTTTTTAAATCATATTAAATTATATCTAATGAAAAAAAATAAGAATTCCGTGGACATGAACTATGTCCTAAAAAGAAAAACCCCACCATTATCATTTATGCTAGCATCACGACACACTCGTCGTAAGCCTCTATTGTATTTTGATGGGACTAGCAATAGACCTCTTCGATATGCTAGAAACCAAAAATCACCTTTTGAAGACGAGCAAGATGGAACTGCTATTGTTGAGCCTATAATCTTTGATGATGGCTTTTTGCATGTTCCTAAAGACAACCCTGTTCTTCAAGAGTTTTTATCTTACCACCCTGGGTTTGGTGATATATTTGTAGAGGTTAACAAAGAGGCTGAGGCTAAAGAAGAAGTTCAGAGCCTTGACGCGGAGGTAGATGCTTTGATTGCAGCTCGTAGCTTAACACTAGACATGCTTGAGAATATATCTCGTGTTCTCTTAGGCTCTTCTGTTGACAAGATGACTACCGCAGAGTTAAAAAGAGATGTGTTGATTTTTGCCAAGCAGAACCCTTTTGAGTTTTTAGATTTACTTAACGACCCTATGCTTGAGCTAGAGAGCAAGGTTGCTAAGTTCTTTGAAGATGGACTGCTAGGGATGCGTAATAAAAACAAAGACGTATACTTTAACTTACCCAATAACAAAACAAAAATGTTAACGGTTCCTTTTGGGGAGTCTGCCAACTATATTGTGGCTTCATATTTGCAGAGTGACGATGGTGTTGAAACACTTAAGCTTTTAGAAAAGCAGAAATAAAATACCTAAACACAAGGAGAGACCTCAGAGATGAGGTCTTTTTTTTTGAGTATCTTTGTACTTTATTAACATCTAACATTTTTAACTGATGGCAAAATATATTTCTTTAGTAACAGGAGCAGGAACTGAGTTGGTTCCTTGTGGAGAGGGCATTTATGTAGAACGAGCTAGCGCAACACGCCTAGACATTTACCTAGCAGGGTCTGTTTCTCATCATCTACGATGTGTAACAGTTGGTTCAACACAAGCTTTGGTTGACGCAATCAATGACGCTTTAGTCGTTGCTGCAGAGACAAGCTGGACAAATGTTGTAGTACCAGTAGCTCTACCTAGTGGTCAGACCATAACTTCAATAAATGTGGCTGCATTCGCTGCTTAATCTATTGCACTCATTATTACGAATTAGAGGCCTCAAAAGAGGCCTCTTTTTTTTGTCTATCTTTGTTAAAACCTTTTAAAAATGATAAACTCAGTAAGGAATACTGTACTATCGGTATTAAATAAAAATAACTACGGATATATATCCCCCTCAGATTTTAACTTGTTTGCTAAGCAAGCGCAGTTGGATCTTTTTGAGGATTATTTTTATAATCTAAACTATCAGGTGGTAAAAGAAAACGCTCGTCAGTCGGGCACGGGACTTCCTGACATAAGCAAAGGATATGAAGAGGTTATCTCTACCTTTTCTAAGACAGCAACCTTAGCTCAAGTCACCCCTAATACAAGCAAATACACTTTACCTTCAGACTACTATCTTTTAAATGTTGTTCAGTACAACACAGCCGGAGTGGGACAACCAGGCGTAGAGATAGAAAAGGTAGAAGAGAATAAGATAAGAAGCTTAATAGCAACAAACTTATTAGCTCCCACTACTGCTTTTCCGGTATATGTTCATAGAGGTAATATTATAGAGGTGTACCCTACAACTATTAATGGAGCTACCAATGTAGACTCTTACTATATTAGAAACCCTTTAGACCCCAAGTGGACATGGTCTACACTAAGCTCAGGCGAGCCGGTGTTTAATCAGTCGGCGGCAGACTATCAAGACTTTGAGTTGCCAGTTACAGATGAGCCTAGCTTAGTAGTTAAGATTTTGCAGTACGCAGGTCTATCAATAAGAGAGGCGGATGTTGTAAACTTTGCAACAGCTCAAGAAGCGCAAGAAACTCAATCAGAAAAATAAGACATGGCATACTTAACTCAGTTTCAATATTACACAAACGGAGCGAATCCCGCAGAAAACACAAATTGGGGCTCTTATCAGTACACTAGCCTGTCTGATATTGTAAATAATTTTATGACGATATACGCGGGCAACAATGAGTTGGTAAATAATGCAGAGAGATATCAAGTGTTGTTTCATGCCAAGAGAGCTATTCAAGAACTAAACTATGATGCCTTCAAAGAGATTAAGGCGCTAGAATTAAGCGTAGACAATGAATTAAGATTTGTCTTGCCATCTGACTATGTGAACTGGGTAAGAGTATCTCTATATAGAGATGGTGTTATCTTTCCCCTTACTGAAAACATTCAGATAAATTCCACAAGCGCATACCTTCAAGACAACGAGAGTAGAATATTGTTTGATGAGAATGGTAACATTTTAAAACCTGAATACTCTAATCTAGATTTAGATAGAATAAAGGGAACCAAGAAAAGCATATATCTAAACGAAAACAATCCTAACTTTAATGGCAAGGAAGGATGGTGTTGTGATGGCTCTTGGTATTTCGAATACAATATTGGAGCTAGGTTTGGACTAAACACCGAGACTGCAAACGCCAACCCTACTTTTAGGATAGACAAAAAAGCTGGAGTTATAAACTTTAGTTCTGGTATGCTAGATAAAATTGCCATACTTGAGTATGTATCCGATGGCATGGAGGGTGGAGACATTGCCTCTATTAGCGTAAATAAACTTTTTGAGGAGTATGTATACGCTTACGTTAAATATGCCATCTTAACGTCTAAATTAAATGTACAAGAGTATATTGTAAACAGAGCTAGAAAAGAGAAATCAGCATTACTGCGAAACGCTAAAATAAGAATCAGTAACATTCACCCTGGTCGATTGCTAATGAATTTACGTGGTCAAGATAAGTGGATTAAGTAATATGGACATAAAAACTAATTTTCTTAAGGGGCGCATGAACAAGGGCGTCGATGAAAGAATTCTTCCTTTAGGAGAATATCGTGATGCTTTAAATGTAAGACTAGGGTCAACTGAAGGAAGTACCTTTGGAGCTTTAGAAAATACAAAAGGAGATAATAAGATAACCACACTAGAGCACAACGGAACTAGCTTAAGTACAAACGCTGTCTGTATTGGCGCTTATGAGGACGGAACGCAAGAGACTTTATATTGGTTTGTACATGACCCTACCAGGGGTGTAGACATGGTGGTGTCGTATAACACCAACATTCAAGCCCTCAACTATCACTTAATTTCTACATCTGTTTTAAACTTTAATCCTAAGTTCTTAGTAACAGGGGTAGACTTAATAGATAACTTCTTGTTCTTTACAGACGATTTAAACCCACCAAGGGTTATTGATGTAAATAAACAATACTCAACCTCTTTTACTGAGGCAGATATTAGTGTATTAAAACCAGCGCCTATAAACTCTCCTAGTATTTCTCTTAAAAACATAGCTTTGGGAGAAAATTTTATAGATATAAGATTTTTATGTTTTGCTTATAGATATAGATACGAAGATAATCAATACAGTGCTTTATCTCAATTTTCTGATGCGGCTTTTTGCCCCTCTCCTTATTTTATAAATGCAGAAACCTATTCTAATGATGGGATGTTAAATGTGTTTAATGCTGTAGACATATCTTTTAATGTTGGAGGATCAGAAGTGGTAGGGATAGATTTATGTTTTAAACAAATAAATGGAAATATTCTTAACGTAATACAAAAGTTTAACAAAGAAGAAGAGGGATGGGTTAATAATAGTAATCAGACTATAGAGTTTTCTAATAGCAAAATATTTACTACACTACCAACCTCTGAGTTATTAAGGTTATTTGACAATGTTCCTTTAAAAGCAAAGGCTCAGACTGAAATGAGTAATCGTATATTTTACGGTAACTATCTTGAAGGATATAATATTGCTAAAACAACAGGTGAGCCTATTTTAATAAATTATACCACTGAGGCTGTTAGTGAAAGTATTGGTACTACCGCTGTATACGCGGGCGCATTAGCTGGTGTTACATCTTATGTACAAACACCAAACACGCCAGGAGCTTCTACATCTCTATTTTCAATGGTTGTTTTAGATTTTTCTAACGTAACATTAGAAGCAGGAGATATTATAACTATAGATTTAACTTTTTTTAGAGGAACTGTTCTTGTGAATACGCCTCCGGGGTTTAGCGGTGAAGACATAAATGAGTTTAGCGCTAGCGTAACAATAATTTTAGATCAAAATTATGCCAATGCAGACGCTCTTGCTCAAAGTACATTTTTTCAAAATGCCATAGGTACTTCTTCCAATGTGCAAAACCCTGTTGCTAATTCTCGTTTTGGAACAACATTAAGTGATAATTTTGCAACTAATTGCAATGTGCCTGTAGACATTAGCGTTGTGCCGCCCCTTCCTCCAAGAGTGTGGGAAAAGTATGGGTACTATATACAGACAGCCCCTACGGGTAGTAATAACCAAGGATTTTTTATTAGATCTTCAAGCAATAGTTCAATTATATCAGACAATCAAATAACATTGCAAACCCCCGCAATGATGTATAATGAAACAACGTCTAATAACAAAGCATCGTTTCTTTTTAAAATGTCAATTGGGGCTAACGCTCCTCGTGTTTCTTACATTAAAAATAATTTCTCTAGAAGTCTTCATAGTAATAAAGATTATGAAATTGGCTTAGTATATATGGACTCTTTAGGAAGAAACACCACCGTTCTTGCCTCAGAAAATAATACTGTTTTTTTTCCTATAAGCACTTCTAACGAAAGAAATAAAATAAAAACTACAATTAATAATATACCTCCCCCTTGGGCGGCAAGGTATAAATTTGCAATAAGAGATTCATCTAATTTGTATGAAACAATATTTGTAAAACAAGCTGAAATTTTTACAGATACTACCCTAGGAACTTGGTTTTTGTTAGAGGGGCAAAATCAAACTAAAGCCTCTGTTGGAGATTTATTGATTGTAAAAGTAGACTCTTTTGGAGCCATGAATAATCTTACTAAAGTTGAGATTTTAGATATACAAGTACAACCTTCTGGTTTTATTACTGATGCTGAAGCTGGATTGTATATGAAATTAGACGATGAAAGTTTTGCTATAACAGGAGGAGCTTTAAACCCTAGTGACCCTAAAAACTTTTTAGTTTTTGAAACCATTCCAGTTGAAGGAGATTCTGAAGTTTATTATGAGGGGTCTAAAAGTTTTGCCATAACAGGGGGGTTTCATCAAGGAAATGTCCAAAATCAAACGGGAAGTCAACCAGCAATAAGTAATCTAGAGTTTTTTAATTGTTATACTTTTGGAAATGGTGTAGAAAGCTACAAAATAGAAGACTCTTTAACTGGAAATGCTTTAAAGTCAGGCAACAGAACAAATGCTATAGATCCAGAAGGTTATCGTCAAAAAAGAAATGAAAGTGCTATAACTTATAGTGGCGTATACAATCCTACATCAAACGTAAACAAGCTCAACGAGTTTAACTTGGCTCTTGCTAATTTTAAAGATTTAGAAAGAGACTTTGGCTCTATTCAAAAATTACACAGTAGAGGGACAGACGTTCTTGTAATACAAGAAGACAAAATAAGTTATGTTCTTGCGTCAAAAAATATTTTACATTCTCCTGGTGGCGGTGGCGTGATTAGCAGTATTCCTGAAGTTATTGGAAATCAGATTGCAAGAATCGAAGAGTATGGTATTAGTTTAAATCCGGAGAGCTTTACCGCCTATGGCTTTGATCGTTACTTTACAGACGCGAAAAGAGGAGCGGTTTTAAAATTAACAGGTTCGGGGCCTAGCGAAAAACTAGAGGTAATATCTAACTATGGTATGCGTTCTTGGTTTAGGGATAGGTTTATTGAGTCTTTTGATGGACAAAAACTAGGAGGCTATGACCCATATATGAACGAGTATGTATTGTCTATAAAAGACAATGAGGTTGATATGCCTGAAACTATTATTCCATGCGGAGCACAAATTAATGCAAATGATGCGGTGGTTAGAGAGTTTACTGTAGAGCTTGGTAATGTGGGTGGATTTGAAAATGTTTTTGTATTAACATATACTATAGGATTAATTCAGTCTACAATAGAGTTTGAAGTTATCTATAACGGAGTAGCGTACACAAGTGGAAATGTAAGTTCAAATGGAACTCTTTCTGTTCCTAAAACAACAAAGTACCCAACTCAAGCAGTTGTTAAAATAAAACCTGCTGCAAATACTGAATATGAACTAACAATAGGATGTGTAACATCATGAGTGATTATACCATAACATATAGCGAGTCAGTTAAAGGGTTTCCCTCTTTTTATTCTTATATACCCGAGTATATAATTGGAATGAATAGTTATTTGTACACGTTCAATCAAGGCAATCTTTATAGGCATAACACAAACCTAGGTAGAAATAAATTTTATGGCACGAACCACTCTTCTACTATAACCACTGTATTTAATCCTAACCCAACAGAGGTTAAAGCCTTTAAGACTTTGTCTTTGGAGTCTAATGCTCCTTGGGGTGCGACACTATCCACTAATCTTGAAACGGGAGTTATAGACTCGTCTTTCTTTAAAGAAAAGGAAGGCAGTTATTATTCTTTTATAAGGGCAAACACATCTCCAGTTAATTTTCACATGAGGTCTATAGATGGCATAGGTCAAGTGACAACGGTTGCTAATCCCTCTGGAACCACTTATACCTTATTATTTACTTTTGCAGTAGACGGGATTGTAAGTATTGGAGATGTCATATACAAGGACTTAAGTCCTCAGCTAGAGGTAGGTGCTATAACGGCTATCTCTGCAGACAGAAAGACAATAACTGTCAACGTCTCAGGTGCAGCGCCTGCAAATGGAAACTTTATTTTTGTAGTGAAAAACCCTCAAGCAGAGTCTCAAGGAGTAATGGGTTACTATTGTGAGTTTACTTTAACAAACACAAACACCACCCATGTTGAGTTATTTAGCGTAGAATCTAGTATCTTTAAATCATATCCATGATTTTAGTTACCTTTGCAGTATCCGGTTTTGTATATTTATATACAGATTTTATAAAATATAATATTATAATATTATGAGCGCATTAGGAGTTGCTGTTGTTTCTGCCATTCCTGGATTAGTTAGTTCTGGCTTGAACTATCTTACCATGGCTAGCCAAAAAAAATTAATGGACGATGCTGAAATAGCTGCAGAAAAGTTTGTGGCAGACGCAAGAGAAAGATATGAGCAAAACGCTTATGAAGGACTTCAAGTTCCTTTAGAGGCTTATCGCCAAGGCATGAGAGAGGCAACCGCTCAACAACAACAAGGCGTTGAAGCTCTTAGAGATGTTGGAGCTAGAGGAATATTGGGTGGACTAGGGGGAGTTCAAGCTGCCGCTACTAAATTTACTCAAAATCAACAAAACCAAATGGCTCAAGATATTTATCGTAATGAATTACTTCAAGCTCAGCAAGAGGCTAGAAATATAGAAAGTCTTGCAAGCTTAGATTTAGCAGAGGCTAGAGGAGCTCAAGCGGCTGCAGGTGCGGCTTCTTTTAAAAGAGACAGAGCTAGAGAGGGTGTTTTCGGTGGTTTAGCATCAGGTATTGGCGCTGGACTGACTAGTTATGCGTCGGGGTTGGGAGAGTCTGATAAAGGATATGAGTTTGCAGATGTAATTTCAAATTTAGGTAGTAGCGTTAGTTCTTTTGGAGCGACTCCTCCATCTAATTTTATGGGAGGTTTTCCTATGATGGGAGGGTTTCCTATGACGGGGGGCTACCCTATGATGGGAGGCATGCCTCCTCAGATTACTCAATCTCAGTTTAATCAATTGATGGAAAATTATCAGAAGAAAAATTAAATGGCTAAGACATATTTAGGATACGAAAGAAGGGCTGATCTTGTCTCTGTTGTAGACTGGACATCTATTGGCGATAAACTTTCAAAAGACTTAGAAAAAGCTGGAAACATTGCTGGTAAGTACAAAAAGTCTGTTGATGATACCAATAGAAAATCATTAAAAAACTTTTCAGAATCAATAAGCCCTCTTACAAATAATCCTAATGTCATGCAGTCTGCCCTTATGGCTAAGCAACAAGCTGGAGATGCGTATCGACAAATGCAAAAGGGAGAAATGAGTATGAACGATTACTTAGCGTACATGCAAAACTTTAATAGTGGCACAAAAAATTACGTTAATTTTTACACTAAACAAGGAGAGCAAGACAAGCTTCATCAAGAACGCTTATTAAACTCTGGTCAGCTTGATAATAACGGAGATTTAGAGGGCGCTTCTCAAGTAGAGATAAGTTCCTATAGCAGGTTAAGAGAGTTTTTGAATCCAGAAAACACAAAAACATATGTAGGCCCCGATGGTAATTGGTATACTAGTATTTACGATGATGATGGAGCTATAACCAAAACTATGTCATTGCTTCAAATGCAACTAGTTTCTCCCGTAAAAACAAATCCTTATAAATATAATTCTCAAATATCAAATATTGTTGATTCTTTTGGCAAGCAACAAGTTAGAGATGCAGATGGTAGAATAACTTCAGATCCTAGAGAAAGGCAGGGTTATAATAATTCTTTAAATATTAAAGTAGATGAAGTTGTAAATAACCCCAATACTCAACCTTTAGGATCTATACTTGTAGACTATTTAGGATATAATCCGGTATTTAGTAAAGATGAAATAAAAAACGAAAAAGATATATTGTTTGAGTATAAAAATGTAAATGGACTTCAAACCCCTGTTGTTTCAGAAGAAAACATATCTAAATATAAAGATATTGTTAGAAAAAACATGAAACAAAAAATTAATGATCAATTTGATGTTGAGATTAAAGGCAACTCAGACAAAACCTCTTTAAGTGTAGATGAGAAAAAGTTTAACTTTTACTCTAATATGAAATCTTTATTTCGTAATGAAGTTAATAAGTTAACTCAATCACCAGAGGAAACTTTTGGAGGTAAAGATATTTTTGCATTAGAAGCTCCTCAAACTACGGCTGAATACTTTACTAGGGTTTTTGAAGGCACCCCTCTTACTGAATGGCAGTTTGAAGGAGGCAATAAGGCAAAGGCAGGACCATTAACGCTAATATCTCCACCTGACGAAAATGGCGAAACAAAAAAATATGTTATTGAAGCTGGAAACCCTGAAGCGGCAAAAATTAAAATGGAAGAGATTTTAATGTTACACATGCCTAGTAATATGCAGAATTTATTATCACAAGAAAACTTAACAAACGAATTGTTCTTAGACCCTCAATATATATCTAAGCAACTAAAATCATCAAGTACAAAGAAAAAATTACCTGGGAAAAAATAATAAGACATGAATGAAGAAGAAATATTAGCGTTATTTAATTCTTTAAATTCAGAGTATGAATTAGGCACTATTGATGAATTTAAATCTTATTTAAGTGATGAAGGTAATCGTTTATCTTTTTACAATGAGGTTATTCAACCGCAGTATGATGTTCAAAGTCTAGAAGATTTTGAAGAATTTTATGGCTTAAAAAAAAAAGACTCTTCCAATGGTTTTGCTCAAGAAGCAATATCGGTTTCCGATATGGAAACGCCTTCTTCGGATACTTTATTAAGTAACATAAAACTTGACCCTGTAAAACGACTTAGAGAGATTTCCTCTTCAAGAGGGAGGGGTATGAATAATGGCGATGGAACTTTTTCTACAGTATTATTGTCTTCAGCTATTGTTGATGGAAAAAATATAGTTTACCCTACTCTTTTTAAAGACGGTGATGAATTTATTTCTCTTTCTGGAGACGCAGCTATAGATAAAGCCTTTAGTGAAGGAGAAGTCATTGAGGTTGCAACTCCAGAGCAAGCCGATATGCTTGCTAAAGGCTCTTGGAAAGGGCCTGTCTTACCTTCTCGTTTAGAAAAAGCACTTGAATCAGAAGTTCAAAAAATATTAAACCCTGATGAAATGTCATGGGGGCCTACATCTTTTAGTATCCCAGGAGAGCCTGAAAGAGAAGTTAAAGAGACAGAACAATTTGGCGCAGAACAATTTGGTGCAGATGAATTTACCTCTATGGATGAGGTTGAAGAAGTAACGCCATCTCCAATGGTTCCTCCGGCTGATGATGTTATTGTTGTAACTGAAGACAATATAGCCTTCAATAAAAGAACAGGCGAAATCGTAGCATCAACTATAACTCCTTCTGTTGCGAAAATCATGGCAGAAAGAATAGAAAAAGGAGAAGTAGAAATGCCAAGGGGTATTGCTGAAGAGTACACCCCCCTAGAGTGGCTTCAAAAACAAGAACAAGAAAGAATTAATATTCTTGAAAATAGATTTGGCAAAATAGAAGGATTAGGAATTTGGGCAAATGCAGGCGCTCAACTTGTATCTCAACTATATCCTTCTGCATTACCTGGATCTGATATAGTAAATAGGTTTGCTAAGGAAATGCAAGTTGCATACAAAAAAAGCATAGGTCTTGAAGGTGAAGATTTAAAAAAATCTTTTAGTCAACAAGACAATGTTATAAAAGGAGCTAAAGTTTTAGCTATTGATGTTGCTAACGCCACGGGACTTACCGCTTTGTTTGCTAGCACAATGGGTACTGGGGGCTCTACTTTATTACCTAGTATTGAAGGAGCTGTAACTACACAAGGCGCTAGAGGAGCGTTGCAAGTTGCAAAAAAAACAATTACTCGAAACATATCTAACAACCCTACCGCGTTTATTGGAATGGGTTATGTTGGGTCTAACATGGCATACAACGAGGTCAAAAACAACCCAACTATGTCTGAGTTTGAAAAAGTTGCATACGCTACATTTAGTGGCTTAAAAGAACTTTTTACTGAAGCGGGGTTTGTTGGAGACCTTAGAGCTTGGAACAAAAGCTTAACCACGGCTCAAAGGAGAGAGGCAAAAGATAACTTTACTTCTGTTTTTAACGATTATACTACAGCTTTTAGAAAACAATCTTTAGAAGAGGGAACTGAAGAGGGGCTTGCTTGGTTAGGGGATTTTATATGGAAGTACTTAACTGGCGAAGAGTTACCTACTCCAAGGTCTGCCTGGGAGAATATAACTGTGGGAGCTCTAGCTCCAGGCGCGGCTGTAACAACTCAGTTTGCATATCCTTTAGGTGATTATGCTTTAGGTAAAATATATCCTTACACGCTACCTGTTTCATCTAGTCTAGTTGAGATGTCTGATTTAAAAAAGAAAAGATCATCAATAGAAAAAGATTTAAAAACTCAAGGTATTAGTGTAGAGGAAGAGGAATCGTTAAAAAAAGACTTAGTAGAAATAGATTCTAAAATAACTGGTTTACAAGAAAAAAGCTTAGAGGAAAGAAAAGACATGAGCCCTTTAGCGCAAAGCGCTCTTTTTGTTATAGATGCTCAAGTTGAAGGATTATATGATTCTTTTACTAAAGCTAAGACTGCAAGTGGTAAGTCGGCTATAAAAACAAAAGTCAAAGAATTATTAAATAAAAAATCTATAATAGAAGGAAAATCTAGCGTTAGTCCTTTAAAAATAATAATAGGAACAGAAGAGACTCCCACTGCTTTACAAGAATCAGAGTTTGGTGATGATATAAAAGTAGAGCCTGTATTTATTGGCAACGATAGAACCGATTATAAGATAGTAACATTAACTGATGGTGATACTATTATAATAGATAAGGAGAATAACCGAGTTCTAAAAGAAAATTACAAGGATAAGCCTACCTTAATAAAGGCTTTAAATGATTTATTAAAACCTTCAGAAGACCAAAAAAAGTCTGAGGAGGCTGCTTTAACTATAATAAAACCAATATCAGATGCCATTCAAGAGTCAAGCACAGAGGAGGTGGATGTACAAGAACAAGCCGGAGTTGGCGAAGGAGTTCGAGAAGGAGACACCCAAGAACAAGAGATTAGCGAAGAGATTACATCCGAAGTTCAAGAACCTGATGTCGTTACGAAGAAACAGGACATAGCTGAGGAGTCTCCAGAAACTCAATCAGAGATTTTAAAAGCCGAACAAGATCAAGAGATTTTAAGTGCGCTAGAAGAAGCTACTGTTGAAATGCCAAAGGCTAAGTTAGATATTAAAACTCTAGAATCGCAAAAAGCTAATGCAGAAAAATCTATTTCGAAAATTCTTCCGAATACTAAAATAATAATTCATTCTAGCACTCAAGAATATAAAGATGCCACCAATAATTCTAGTGGTAGAGGTAAGTATATTACAAAAGAAGATGTTATACATATTGATGCACAAACAGCAATAGAGACAACAATACCTCACGAAACATTTCATGCAGTTTTCTTAAGGGCTATTCAAACTGAAAAGTCAGCTTCTGAAACGGCAAGGAAAATGATGAATTCTGTTAGGGAAACTTTAGACCCTAATAGTGATTTGGCTAAACAAATAGATAAATTCGCAGAGAACTATAGTGAAAACATAAAAGATGAAGAGAGACTATCTCAACTCTTTGGAATCATATCGGCAGAGTATTCTAATTTAACACCTCAAGCCAAAAGTGTTATTGTTAAATTCATAGAGGCCTTAGCTAAGGC
>JAAHTH010002546.1_pt1 | contig 13763 bp, 17 predicted proteins | sample 6116091 | NCBI WGS metagenome assembly JAAHTH01 (sample SAMN13939990, study PRJNA603662) | sponge metagenome | isolation source: marine sponge | host: Mycale hentscheli | place: New Zealand | collected 2006
AATCTATGATAAAAAATATATTTAAATATTGAGGGTATAATTATTCTTTTTTTTATTCATTAGTATAAATTATCATAATTTTTCATAGAGCATAATATTCTATATAAATAAACCTTAGCATTTATAGTATAATTTAATTTTACATTATTAAATACTTTATAATCTTCTTCTTTACTTTTATAATTTATATTAAATCCATAAACATCACATTTCATAAGTCTTCTTTCCATTTTTAAATTATTATCATAATAGTCAGTAAAATAAATCCATTCTTTATTATTTATCTTCTCTTTTTTATGTATAACTTTCTTATATATTTTTTCACCTTTTACACGATGTATAGTCTTTATTTTAAAAGTTTCATATGTTAAAAATGTCAATAAATAATTATATACATCTTTACATAATTTTTTTTTAAAATATTCTTTTACATCATTATCACATTCATTTAAATAATTATTATATTTAGTATCATAAATCCATCCATCTTTAATTACACTCATTCTTTCAATTTTCTTCTTTTAATAACTTACTAATTATTATTAACTCATTTTTTAAATCAATTTTTTTTTTAAATCAATTTTTAATCTTTTATTTACATTTAATTTTACTATTTTATAATTATAATTTTTCTTATATTTTTCTTTTCTCTCTTCATATCCTAAATCATTATCTATAAATTGATTTAGATTTAATGTATGATGTATTCCTCTATTATATTTATTACTTAATTTCGCAATAGTAGGGTATTCTTTTATTATTGCTTCTGCCTTTTCTTTTATCTTATTATAATCATTTTTACCTCCATAAATGCTGTCAGTATTACCTCCTTTATTTCTTAATGTCGCCTCTTTACTTATTAAAAATTGTTGATTTAATATTGTCCCTAATCCCTTTAATAATACTCTTAAACTTAAATCTACATCTTCATTATATTTACCTCTCCATCTCTCATCTAATATATTGTCTAACTTATGATTTATTAATATACAACTAAATATCCGTGTATTATATACATATGGATAATGGATACTTCTATCGGGCACAAACATACTATATTGTAATCCACTTAAATATACATTATTAAACTTTTTAACATAATCTTCTGTTGCTCTTAAAGGTATTCCATTATTTATTTTTACTCTTAAATTATTATTATAAAAATTAAACTCTCTTATATTATCATCTAATACCCAGTGATGAGATGCTCCACTTTTTACGGCGTGGTCCCATACATAATTTCTTACTGGCACACTACCTTTACCTAATTTACTAAAATCCTCTGGTGCTTTTATTATATTTTTCTCATCTATTACTTCCGCATATTTATCATACTCACTAGGTTCAACTACTATCTTATAAGGTATATTACTTTTTTCTAATAACTGCTGGGTTAATCTTTGCTCCCATCTTCCTTTTGATATTATATATACTGGATATTGTGGATTTACACTTTTACCTTTTGTTATATATTTATAATCCCAACTCTTACTTTCATATTTTTCTGGGTAGTGTATAAATGATGTCATTTTAGTTAATTTTATATTTAATGCTTTACCTAATTCTATCTTATCTTCATCACTATAAAAATTAACTCTTATTTTAGGGATTTCTTTTATAAATGTTCTATAACGAGGTTGCCCTCTCATATTATACATTTTAAATAATTCATCTTCCGTTAATTTATATTTCGGTGGATATAATACATCTTTATCATCATAATTTAATACCTCTTTTAATTTATCTTTATTACCTATTATATGTATAGTTAATGTTGGCGTCTTATTATTTTTTAATGTCTTAATAATTTTTTTCTTTTCTTCATCACTTACATCTAAACCTCTTGGATTATAAAATAACATACTTTTATATATAGCACGCATAATCTTTTTAAATTGATTACATAAAAAAATTAATTTATTATTTAAATCAATTTTTTTTATATTCTATTCTAATTTTTAGGGTTTTAAACTTTAATGTGTTTTACTTTATCTATTGATTTATGACTTCCATTTCCGTATTCATACCATATATTTCCTTTCTTATCTTTTAATCCTAAACTTCCTACCTTTAAAATCGCACTAGGGTTTTTATGTTTTAATAATAATGCTCTATTAAGACAACATCTAGGTTCATTTTTCAACATATTCCATACTTTTTTTATTCCATCTTTACCCTCTACTAAATTAACCATATCTAATCCTTCTTTTCTTTCATTAATCATCTTATCTAATACTTTTTGTGTCTTATCATCTATTTCAGTCCATTCTACATATATAGGGGTAAAATCTCTATCTCTATTATTTATAGAGGCACAAAAAGTTAAATGAGACTTCAAATTTTTTGACTTCATATCCCAGTCAATAATTTTTCCATTAATCTCAATCCAAGCGTGAAAATCCAAGACACTCATAATGCTCTCAATCAATTTTAAGGTTATATAATTTCAATAACCTACATATCTATTTACCTCAATTTTTAAATCAATTTTTTTTAAAAATCATATAAAATTGATTTAACATAAAAAAAATGATTATTTATTTTTATTTTTTTTTTAATTAATTCTCTCTATTTATTATTATTGATTTATATTTTATTTATGTATTCTTAATCATCTCTTTAAAATCTTTTTTTACATACATTACAATTACTACTAATAATGCTGTAAATAAATCTTCATTACTTTCATCTTCTAAATCATATTCAGGGTCTCCCATTCCATTAAAATATAACATCTCAATAATATCATCTCTATTTTTTTCAATTTCAGTAATATAATAATCATAATTCATAAATAATTTTTTAAATCTTTTTTCTATACCTTCCTCACTATAATCGCAATAAGAATTATTTAATTCTTTTACAATTTTTAAATAAAAGTCTAAATCAGTATTTTTATATTCTTCAATAACACTTTCACATATTTCATTATAACATTTTACAATAAACTCATATTCAGTCCTATATATTCTATCTCTATCAGTAGTATTCATATTATTACAATCTCTTACTCTTTCAATACTTAAATTATTCATTTTTCTTTCAATAGTTTCTTTAATCATAATCTCTTTCATCATCTCCTTCTTCATAGTTTCAATTTCAATTGAGTTCATAGTAAAAGGTTATTACTTTTAATAACCTACTTAATTATTATTACCTTAATTTTTAAATCAATTTTTTTTTAAAATCATATAAAAATGATTTAACATAAAAAAATTGATTATATAATAAAAATTGATTATTTATTATTTATTATTTTAAGATGTTATAAGTTTATTAAACTTCTTCTTCTTTTCTTTTTTCATTTACTACATAATCACTCACTAGATATAATTCTTTATTTTTTTCATTTAATTCTTCTACATAATTATTTACTACATCATCACATACACAATATAAAAATAATTCTGTGATTTTTCTTTTAGTCATATTTTTAGGTTCAATATTATCTAACATCTCATAATTATCTAATAGTTCAATAATATTATCCCATTCTTTCATCACTCCATCAATATAATAACCTTCTCCTTCATTCAATAAATATAAACTATTTCCATTATTTCCATTATAAAACATAAACTCTTCAAAATCTTCAACACTATATTCATCCATTTCTTCAATTTCTTCTTCAATAATTTTGTTATATAGTTCATCATAAATAATATCTCCAATTTTAATTTCTTTAACTGACTTCATCATAATAACTTACTTAAATATTATTACCTTAAATCTTAAATCAATTTTTTTTTTAATTCACTAAAAAATAAATAAAAAAAATCTATTCTAATTTTTATTTTTTTTTTATAATTTCTCTCTATATATTATTATTGATTTTATTTTCTATTGGCATATATCTTATAATAATCTTTACTCCTACAATCATCTAAATCAATTTTACAATATTCAATATTATTATCATCAGTAAAGATTTTCTTTCTAAATGTTTTATCCTCTCTTTTTGTTTTACAATAATGACATTCAAAATCAATAGTAGGGTCATCACAACTATTATTATTATAAGTTTTTTTCATAAGGCACATACCGGGTATTATTTTATATGAGATAAACTTTTTAGTTCTCTTAATAACATTTAGTTTATGATATTTTTTTTTTACATCATTTTCATTATATACATCATATACACCTAATTCAATTTTATCTTTTTCTAAAAAGTCATTACACATATATTTACATACATCCGTAGTCATCTTTGTTTCTAAAAAGTTCATAATGTCAGCGTTTTCAGTCATCACGGCGTAAGAGGTCATAATCTCAATTTCAAAAGGTTATATCTTTCAATAACCTACTTCTCTATTTACCTCAATTTTTAAATCAATTTTTTTTAAAAATCATAAAAAATTGATTTAACATAAAAAAAGTATTTTAATCTTTTTTAAATAATTAAATAATATAAAATGATTAAACAATTTAAAAAGATTATTATATAGAGTATTATATATATATTACTAATGAGTGATAATAGTGATAATAGTGATAATAGTGATAATGATAATAAAAGATTTAAATGTGCTAATTGTGATAAATCATTTTCTTTTAATCAAGGGTTATATAAACATATTAAAAGTGGAGCGTGTGCCAGTTTTACAATAGATTTAAATACAGATGAGTATTTAGATATGTTAAAAATTGATTATGAAGATTATATGGATTATGATAATGTAAATGAGATTATATTTAAAATATTAAAATATAATGATTTAACCAAATTACCTTTTTCAATTTCTAATAAAAAATTAAAAAATATCCGTATTAAAATAGGTGATGAGTGTAAGACAGATAATTTACATACACGTTTGAATCAATTTTTTAATGCTATAAGATTAAAAATGATAAGATTAATAAATAAAGATGATATGTTAAAAGGTAATGATAAGGCAGACAAAATGATTTCATTTTTAAATATAATGTTAAGTGATATTTCATCTAATAATATTATTGACCGCATTCTTTTAATCTAATATATTTCAATCTATTTCTAATTTTAGGTTTAATATTTTTATCTACTATTTTATTTATTATAATTCTTACATTATTGTCATTAATTATAATATCACATAATAATTTTACAACATCAATTTCTTTATTGTTTTGGATTATTTTTTTAATTTCTTTTTCATATTCATCTATTTCATCAATAGTAAAATACTTATCTAATTTATTTAAATAATTCTTTCTATTTTGCCTTTCATTAATTTTATCTCGGTGTCCTTCTCTATATGATTGTTGGTATTCTTTTATTTTATCTTGATTATTGCTTTTCCATTCTTTCGCTAATTGTTTTTGATTTTTAATTCTTTCTTCATCAGTCTTATACTTACTAAACTTATGATGTATTATTTTATTTTTGTTTTCATCGGCATTAATATATTTATATACTTCATTAATTATATCATCTTCATCACATTCTAAATTATCTAACCACGTAAATCTTATATTACCTTTATTTTTACTTACTATATCTTTTAAAAATCTTTGTTTGTCATTTGTTATGATTTTGTATTTCAATAAAGATGACATCAATTTATTCTTTTCAATAATGTATTCTCTTTTACTTAAATGTTTTTTAGCGTCTTCAATTTTTTCATTTATTTTATTTATAATTGTATTGTAATTGGATATACTGGATTTGTCAAAATAATAATTTTCATAACAACTTATAATTTTATTTATTCTTGCTTCTTCATAATCATTTTTATTATTTTTTATAATAATATTCATTAATGATTTTTTTTTATATGTCCCACAATATATTTTTACTACTCCATAATATTCTGTGATTGTATCCGTCTTTTTATTATAAGATGGATTATAAATAATATAAGGGCAAAGTATAGTAGTCATTATACTATATATATATGTTAAATATTGAGTGATTTATTTTTAAATCAATTTTTTTACATATATTATAATAGATTTTTAATTATAGAATTGAGAAAAATGATTAACTCCCTAAAAATGATGATATTGATTTATATTTTAATACTATTTTTGTCAATAGATTTATTTAATCCATTAAAAATGATTACTTTTTCCCTTCCCTTTTCCCTAAAAGAGTTAATCCCTTTAAAAGAATGAAAAATCATCTAAATACTTATACTTTTATATATATTTTAGATATGTTTTTTAGTATAGATTTAGAGTTTAAGAAAATAATTTTAAAATGAAAATATCCCTGTTTTGATTAACTCTTTCAGGGGGTATTTCTATATACAGGGGGTTTAATAAAAGCAGAAATCTATGATGAAAAACATATCTAATATATATGTCATAATCATCATTTAAAATTATTTAATCTATTTAAATTAATTAATTTTATCTTTTCATATTTGGTTGAGGCAACCAAACTCCTAAAATCATCATCAGTATATTACTATATAACTGATTACTATCACAATCATCTTGATATGTTATTAACATATAAATACACAGAGATAAGGTGATAATTGATATTGATGCTTGACAAGCAAATAACAATATTCTTTTATCTGCTTTAAGACCACAACAAGACTGCCATATATAATCTTTATTGTTTCTTGTTATTGCTGTTTCACCAATAGTTAATAAGGTATTACTTGGTGGTGTGTCAGTCATATATTATTCTTTTATAAAAAAAGCGGATTTATAATATCCATTACCAAATCTACTTTCTATCTTATCAAAATAAGGTAAAATTAAATCATTTTCAATTCGCTCATATGTAGTTTGTCTTCCTGTTGAGTTTTTAACATTAATTTCTAAATTGGTGTCGTGGTATATTCCTAATTGTATAACACTTCCATACTTTTCTAATTCTACTCTTAATAATTCTAAATTAAATGACATTATATAATTTATTAAGAGATTTATTTTTAACTATAAAAGATTTTTATATTGGGTCTAAATGTTAGGTCAATATTGACAAATCCAGTTGGACTAAATGCTATGTTGTCTTGGACATCCAAAGCGTAATATCTTGGTTGTGTTCCACTTAAACTAGCACCTATTCCTCTTGGATAAGATGACACACCACTTCTGTTATAGTATCCATCTCCATTCAACCAAAATATACATAAGGGTTTGTTTGCCGTCCAAGTAAAGTTTGGTGATAATAAATCTCGCCACACTATATTTGGGTCAGCACTTACTTTTGTATATCCTAATGTTTGTCCATCATATATTTTTGTATAATTTATAAAATTGGTATTCCAAGTTGTATCTGTTGATGATGTCCCATTCACTCTCATATTTGTCGGAAATTCGGTTCCAGTATTGTGTTGTGCCATCCATACTTCTTGATTCTCTACTTCAAAAGTCCCATTACTTGGTGCTTCAATTTGAAATGCTATTTTGTCTATTGTTGCTCCATTTGGTATAGCACTCAATTCACTCGCCGTATAAAAGAAACAATTGTATCCGTAATCATAATAATTGGTATAGGGGCAATCTCTTTCATTACCTGTTCCATAATTTAATTCTACATCACCTGCTACTATTGCTGATGATAATATATTTGGATTTACAATACAAGGCATTAAATATATAATAATATTATATTTTATTATTATTTATTTATCAAAACATTTATATTGATACATTACCCAATATTATAACTTTTAATCCTCGCATAGCAAAATCTGTTCCGCCAACATTTACTTCAATTTTATCAAAAGTAGTAAAGGTATAATTGATTGTGCTAAAATCTGTTGTGCTACCTGGATTTATCTGTAATATTGGACCAGTCGCCGTTCCATTTATTACTAATTGAATTGTTCGTTGTGAACCGGATGTTGCCGAAACATAAACTCTAACTTGATTTGCTGTAAATTGTCTTGGTGCTGTAAAACTAATATTTTGTAATCCAGTAGTAATTGTAGATGTTTCGTCCGTCACAGCAAAATATAAATCATAAGGCGCCTCATCTGGCACAGTTGCTTGTGAGGCAAAATTACTTTCTGCGTAATCTAAATTAACTGCGTCGCTTCCTGCTACTGGGTCTGCTAAATTACTTATTTGGTGATTTGTCATATTAAACTCTTCGTGGACAACAATTTTGCCTGTTCCACTATTATCGTGGAGTTCGTTTAAATGGACTTCATTTAAATCTAATGCGTTAAATCCATTTCCTAATAAATCTTCTGTTAATGGGTTAGATAAACCCCCTTCATTTTCTAAACCGAATATATTGCGTGGCATTATATATTATATTATGTTATTTTATTTTATTATTTCTTTTTAATATATTGCGTGTTTATTGCCTTGAATACTATAAGGTAATATTGGTGTCTTAATAATCTGTAAGACTATTTCTACATTTGTGCCGTGTAAATCTACTACTTCATTATCATCATCTAAAATCTTAATATCTATATCTTGGATATTTGTTGGTCGGTTAAAATGTCTTTGATTTAATTTAATTTCATTTACTTCATATGAAAGCACATCACCAAAATCTACATTATTTAATACAGATAATATAATAGGTTTCTTTTCATTATTCTTTAATAGACTGCCTTGACCTTGTCCAAGTGTAGCAGATGAAATATGATAATTATTACTACCTTGTAGATTTGGTAAGAATGGTGCTACAAATGCGGTTTGGGCAAACTCTGGGTAGTATCCAAATGGGTCATCTCCTAAACCTAAAATAAATCCTACTGGTGATGTTTTTAAATCTGTTCCAAATCTTAATGCTGGTGTATTAGTAAAAAATAATTTCTTTGTTGTTGATTGGAGTGTTATAGTATGTGTGCCTCCATATTGAGTAGTTAATGCTGATGTTATTGCTGTGATTAACTGGTTAATGTCATATTGTCCTGTTGGCACTACTAAATTAAAATCGGTAGTTCCATCATTAACTCGTAGAATATTATGTCCCGCCTTAATATTATATTCTGCGTTTACCATAGAAACAGATTTTACTGCTATATCACTTACTTCTAAACTTTCGCCCAAAGAATAAATAAAATCACTTGTAGATTTGCTTGACACATTTCTAAACTTGGAGTTGATAATTACAAAGTTAGTTTCTGTCATCTTATATATATTATAATTAAAATATTTTTATTTATAATATTATTTTTAAAAGTAGTTAATCTTTTAAATATCAACCTTACTTGATGTAAGTGTGCTTCGGGCAGATGAGAGGTAAGTCATAAATACAATAGTAGTGCTGTCATTTACAACTGGATTGTCAAGTGTAAGTTCAAAGCGGAGAGTGCGAGATGAGGTGACGGGCATTCCGGAGAGGGCAAGTGAGGTGTCAAGTTCAAGTGAGGCAACATAGGCGCCATACTCACCGCTAAACTTGGAGAGGGTCATTTCAGTTTCACCACGCTCACCACATTTGCCTTTAAGTTTGTTCCACGCCATAAGGTTATTGAGGTAGGCAACTTTAAGATTATCCACCTTCTGGTTGGATGGGTATTGAAGACTGCCAAGTTGATACCACCAGTTCCCAGCAAGATAAGGTGTAGAATAACTATCAGTTGTAATGTCGTTCTGCGTGGAGTTTGTCTGGATGACAGACCAAACCTTATCAGCGTAAGAGACAGACTTATTAACATCAACATTAACGGCAGATGAGTTGGAGGGAGTAGAGTTGCGCGAGGTAAATACATCTTTGTATAAGTATTCTAATGATTTCTTCTGGGCGTTTGTATTGACAGATGCCTGTGCGCTGTCCATAAGAGATACACTTTCAAGGTCAAAGTAAATATCAGTAATTTCATAATCAGTAGGGGCATCGGTGTTGGGGAGAGCGTTATATAAGAAAATGTTGCCAAGAGTAGCAAGGTCAATTTCTATCCGGGCACCTGATGCCATTGCTGCCGGGAGCATAACACCGCCTTCGGGGTCAAAAAAGGGATGGAGTTTTTTAAGAGGGATAATAAAAGTCTGCTCAGGTGTAGTGCTATCAATTGCTCCGGCAGCAAGGTCATAACCCATAGCAGTCCCAATAGTGTCAAACCAATTCTCACTTTCACAATTGCGGTCTTCAATAACCCTAAATGCGTTCATCTTCTGTGTGTTGGTATACTGGGTGCCCGATCGGTGAAACAGACGGATATTCTCTACCATATTCATAATAGACCCACTGCCAAAATTACAAGCAAAGGCATTAACATTTGTGGATGACACCTTAACCTTAACAACAAGGTTGGAGTTTGCTAAATCAACAAAGTCAGCACCAGTATTAAGGGTGGCAACCATAGTCTGCTGTGAGGCGTAAGAGCGGTTTTGAAAATAATTGCGTTTCTTGGTCTTATTGACTACTACCGAACTGGGCACTGGGAGTTCGTAAGTAAGGTTATTGTTAAACAAAATCATTTGGTCGCTGGACATCTCGGTTATAATATATAATAATATAAAAAAATTATTATATTATAATTAAACTAATTTATAATTATTTCTAAACATCATATTCTCTATTTAATAAAATTGATGTTCTATTACCTTCTCTTATTTTTTCTCTTAAACTTTCTTTTGTTTCTAAATTGATTTTATTTTTTTTATTAATAACAGGTTTTTCTTTCATTTTCTTTTTTGATTGTTTGTCATCTTTTCTTAAATCATCTAAACTTTTGCCCGATGCTTTCGCTTTATTGCTAATTATATATATTTGTTGTTTGGTATAATTCGGCATTATATATTATAATATAAGATTTTTATTATGGGTCATACTCCTGCTCTATCTTAATCTGTGTTCCTCTACCACCACGAATAAATTGTCTGCCGTCGTGAGCAATTGAGCGGTTTGCTTGTTTGTAGGCAAACTCTTGCTGTCTTAATTGTTGGAGTGATGCTCCTTGTGCCCCACCTGCTCCTTTATTAAACATCATTGCCTGACGTAAAGCGTCATCTTGTTCTGTTGCTTCTGCGTGTTGTCCTAATGTTTCAGGGTTCTTTTCTCCTAATATACGTTGGTTTCTAAACTCTCTTAAACTAGATAATCTCTTATCTAATGTAGTGCCTTCATACATTTCATCATCAACCTTTAATGATTTATCATCGCCATATATACCTCTCTTACCAAGTAATCTAATGTTTTGGTTAATGTCTTCTAATATATCATTTTGTCCTCTTGATGCTGGTATATCATTTTTACCGAATATTCCACGGTAGGCATTACCTAAAATACCAATACCACTCGCTATTGTTGTTGCGTAATCTGCTCTATTTTCTCGGTTAATTGCGTCTATATCTACTTCTGCTACTGCTTGTGCGTCCCTACCTCTTTCTATTGGTGCTGGGTTGTCAGGGATATTATCAGGTAGGTCTTGATTAAATCTCATATTTAGATTACCTCTTGTAGTCAATAGGTCAGTAGCACCAAATAGAGTATCTTTATTACCACCACTTAATATTTCAATATTTTCTACTGCTTCATTTATTTCTTTATTGTCTTGTTCATTTGATAATTCATTTAATCTAGCAAAGTAGGCGGCAATCAATTCTTCATTACCACTATCAATAACAGCGTTAGGGTTAATGCCTTTAAATAATTCTCTTGCTTCTGCGTTGTCTTTAATCTTACTATCAAGTATAAACTCATAATCTCTAAACTCATCAGGTAGTTTGATTGGCACACTTTCTTCATCTTTTTTAGATTTTGTTTCTAAACCAGCGTTCACCCCACCACTCATCATATCATAATTGTCAAAGTTGGTTTTTGCTTTTATGACTGCTTCTCTTACACTTCTATTTTCAATCATTAACTTATGAAAGAGTATCTGTCTTTCTTCTTTTGTCATATTTTCATTACCTTCTACATTTTCTGGGACAAACTTTTGGGTTGCTCTTGCGTTTTGGATTATCTCACCTATCCTACCACCAGCACGAATATCATTTTCTAATAACAATTCTTTTGTTTCATCATCAACAAAATTATCCATAACAAACTCTATTTCATCATAGTCAGGGTCTAAATTAAAGTTTTGTAGCAAATAATCTCTTAAATAATTTCTTAATTGTTTAGGTAGTGTAGCGTATGGGATATTGGTTTTGGGTTTGTCTTCTTTTGGTTTAGACTTATCTACACTTACAAAGTTCTGCTGTAAGTCGCTCTGTGTTGTTTGTGTGGATTTTGGTTTTGCTAATTCACCAAAGACTAACTGATTTTCTTTTTCTAATAGTGCTTCTTTATCACTTGAAAATTGCTCTACTACTTTCATTTGTTTAACTTGTTTCTGTGCTTCCTGTGGTGATATATTTTTTGTCTTGACTAAATCTACTGCTTCTAAACTGGGTTGTCTTGTCATTACTGGTGTTGGTGTTGATGATATAACTTCCTCATCACTAAATCCAAGTTTCTTTTGTAGTTCAATAACGTTATTCTCACCTAATTCATTTACAACAATAGGGTCATCTAATAAATCCGTTATATGATTTTTTAATTTTCTCATAAGTGGGTCATCTTCTTTTGCTACACCTTCGGTTATGAGTGAGTTTCTTAATCCTATAATATAATTATATTCATTCGCCTCAAACATATCATTATTTAAAAAATCTCTTATTTCTTTTTCATCTTGTCCTGATATTCCAACATCCTCTTCTATTATTTCATTTTCATCTTCTTCTCCAATTCCTGCTTCCATCCCTTTAACTTCTCTTAATTTATTTAATTTTTTCTCTAATGCTTCTGCTCTTGATCCTAATAATCCTTCTCTGTTCATTTCATCTATTATCCGTTCTGCTTCATTTAAGTTTCCTTCTTTTATTGCTTTTTCTGCTCTTGCTCTCATTTTTGTTGTTTCTCGTTGTTTTTTTTCAGCACTCTCAATCATTTTTGGTGTTGCTTTTGGTCTACCTCTACCACGTCTGCTAAATAAATCAATTTGCTCTACTAATTCTAATGGCAAATCTTTTACTGGTGTATATTTCACAACTGCTTTAATAGTAGGTCGTTCGGGTTTGTATGGTGGTTTCGGTTTCGCTTTCGCTGGTGTTTTCGCTTTTCCTTTTCCTTTCACAGGCATTATATAATATATAAAATATTATAATTTTCTATTTTATCTAAATTAAAATGTTTTCAAAACCTCGTCTCAAAGGTTCTTCACTATTGGCGTTAATAGACATAAAAGAATATTTCTTTGCTGTGGCGTGTTGTAAATAATTTATAAACTTTTTCTTACTCATTTGGGGCGGGGTTAATTCGTCAGCAATCTTTTCTACTTCGCTCATAGATGATGGATAAATAATGTAATACCGAGCATTCGTTCTAACTACTGGTGGCAGTTTCTTGTAGTATTGTGAGCAAAAAATATAAGATATGTTATAGTGTCTATTTGCTGTTGCTAATTTTGTCAAAGTTTTAGATTTTAAAAACTTTTGGTTGGATAAAATATCATCAAACAATAACATAATCTTTGGTGCGTTTTTAAATCCATCTTTATCAATTGTGTTTTCTGCTTTGGTCATAATAGATTTTACTTTCTCTTCATCAAAATCTACAATAATATTTTTCTTTTTTAATTTTAAATCTGCTATTAACTCTTGGTCAGGGTTGGTGTCTGTAAATAAATAAACTAAATCAAAATAATCTCCTAATATATTTTTGTTTGACATCATATTAACAAGGCACTGGGTCTTGCCACTACCCGATCTACCAATAATAAGTATTCCACAAGGCATCGTAGGTAGTATATCATTTTCTACTCCTTGCGGTTGTTCTAAACCTTCTTTGTTGGTCTGTTTTACTTTTATTTCATATGGATTTCTATTATCATCTTCTTCATCTTCTTCAATTGGTTTCTGTTTAATATAAT
>JAAHTH010002549.1_pt1 | contig 13756 bp, 10 predicted proteins | sample 6116091 | NCBI WGS metagenome assembly JAAHTH01 (sample SAMN13939990, study PRJNA603662) | sponge metagenome | isolation source: marine sponge | host: Mycale hentscheli | place: New Zealand | collected 2006
GGCTTCTTCCTGTACAGCGACTTCTTCCTGTACAGCGACTTCTTCCTGTACAGCGGCTTCTTCCTGCACAGCGGCTTCTTCCATTGAAGGGGCCAAGGTCGCAGTCAGGACTTGACCATCTTCTCTGGCTTTTTGCGTGACTGTTTCTTGGTCCACTGCGTTACCGGAGGGTTGTTCCATTTCCACTGAAGGTGCTGGCTGCTCGTTGCCTGCTGCTACGTTGTCCGAAGTACACTCTTCCATACTTGGGAACAGAGGGTGTGGGTCCAAGCTTTTGCGGGGCTCTACATTGCGGTTGTCTTGAGGCTGGCTGTTGTCAGAGGCGGGATTTGGGGATGCTTCTTGTGCCGACATGGAAAGATCTTTTTTGAGTGGGCGCCGGCGCGCAGTTTCAACGCAAGCAGCAAACTTGCGATGCAACTGGCAAACGACTGAAGGGTTCGTGCGCAATCAATGATCGGATATCTGCCGATCACCACACCGATAGCGACGCCGCTTCGTTCACACAAATTCTTTCGCTCGCCATCTATTGTGGCGTTCGCGTGGTTTTCACGCGTCAGGAAGACTTGTCGCATCAATCCCCTGTGTTGGCCGCGAAATCGCGAGACTCAACTCGAGCGTCTTGTCTGAACAAGCCGATCTCAGTTACTGCAGGGACTCTGGTGAGCCGTCAAATTATCGCAAGCTTCTATTATGCGATAGGGTTTTTCTAGATGATTACTGAAAAGATCGGCTGCCATTGAGAGGTTATCAGGATAACCGTCAGTGACCCGCGACGGAGACCATGAGGCCTGTCGATATTTTGGACACAGCGGATGCTGCAAGGGGAATGAATTGCTTCGTTGAAGCCACTCGTTGGTGTCATTTTCCCCCTACGCGGGAATCGCAAGTGTCCCGCGGTAGAGTGAGCGTCGTTACGGCTCATCGTTTTAATTCTTGAGTGTTTCTAGTTTGTTCTCGATTTTTTCGAGTCGGTCAAGAATTTTGCTCAGGGTTTCCAGCACTTTTGTGTCTGTCTTCGTCATCGCGGTCTCTCGCTCTTTTTCAGCAGCTTTTGACTTCTTGATGTTCGATGTGCTGTTGTTGTCACCGCCCAAGTTGTACTCCTGCTTGTTGCCGTCAGGACCGATGACGATAGCACGTGCCTGGATGTTGCCAACTTTCATGTTGCTCGCATTCATTCCTTGGATGGCCTCCATGAGTTGTTTGCGAACATCGGCTGGCAGGTCTGCACCGGCATTTTTCAACCATGGCATGATAGCGGTTTTGTTCGGCAGCACCGCAGGCACCTGGCCAGCTTCAATTTTCATGGGCAGGACACCATTCTTCCCCGCTTGTTCCATCGCTGCTTCAACCTGCTTACGAACCTCATCGGGTAACCCCTTCAGCATTTGTTTGTCGTTGAGTAAGCCACCGGCAATATCCTTTTCTACCTTTTCTTCTTTCACAACTCCATCGGGGCCGACGATGATTGTGTGGTAAGAAATCTTGCCGCTGCTGGACTGGCTCTTTGCTGTTTGTTTTTTGGAAGCGTCATTTGTCTTGGCACCTTTTTTGTTCATGCCCTCAGCAATGTTCTTTAACTGTTTCTTGAGAACCGCTGGTGAACTGTCAAGTGTGATGACTTGGGGGACCCCATTGATTTCGATGACCACTTGCCCTGTGGTGTCGGTTTCTTTTTTTGCAGGAGCCTGGTCATTCGAGATGGCAGGTGTGCAGAACAGTAACGCTACTGCAGATGCTAAGAAGTTTAACCTTGTCATGATCGATTCTTGTTCTGAAGGGTGCTTGGGCACTAAAAACTGTGCGAGGATGATTCAAGGGGCCGAGGATTTTGTGCATGCCGGATGCTTGCATTTCGATCTGTAGAAAAGCCCGTTTCGGATTCCTGACAAGACTATCGGATATGCAGTTAAGAACCAAGTCTGAAGTGCGATCAGGATTTTCGATTGGTGTAAGAGGAATTCGAATGTCTGTTTGGCTGCCGTGAGTCTGGTATGCTGAAGCCGGCATCCTGATCGATTTCAACACTGGGCCATACACCAATCACTTCGAATCACTTCGGTCGGGTGTCTGTGTTGTATTTGTCAGCCGATTCTGAATATGTCAGCCGAGTCTGAATATGTCAGCCGAGTCGAGGGATAGAATCCGAATGAGTATTTTTTCATCACCAAGTGACGGTGCAGCTTTCCGGTCTCCTGTGGTGTCAGCTTTGCCTTTTGCGATTCAGCAGACGATCATTCCTTATCTTGCTGCCGGGTTGGTTGTTTTGCTCAGTGCAAAGGCGTTGCAGGCACAGTCCAACTCTCCGCTGAATCGTCCTCCGCAACCGCCTACTGGTGCACCTCAGCCAGTGGCCGGTATGGGGATCATGGCGGGTTCGGTGACTCATGATTCTGCGTTGGTGCAATTGCGTTTGAGTGAGAGTGAAGAACTCATTGAAGGCGATTTGCCAGGAGCTTGGGGAGTGGTTGAGTTTTCACTCAATTCGGCAGGTCCTGGGCAAACGTTGTTGGCCCGCTGTTTGCCCCAGCGGGATTACATTGCACGCGTCAAGTTTCAGCACCTGATTCCTAATACGACTTATGTTTGCACGACACGTCTGGGGCTTGATTCGACACGTTTAACTGCTGGACCCACGGTTACATTCAAGACATTACCGGGGCCTGCCATTGCTGCGAACGTCAGTTTTGCTGTGGTAACAGGGATGAACTATGCCAAATTTCATGGAGACAGCCGGATCAACCGTGCTCGCTCAGCGGTCAAGAACAACACCAAACTGCCGCAGCCCTACTCAGGACCTGACAAAGAACTTGGCTATCCTGCATTGGCCACCATTCTGAAAATGAAACCAGACTTTTTCATCGGGACCGGGGACAACGTCTATTACGATACGCCGGATGATCCGCGAGCTGTCACCATGACCGAGATGCGGCAAAAGTGGCACGAGCAATTTGTTCAGCCACGTTTCCGTGAATTGTTTGCAAAGGTTCCCACGCATTGGATCGTTGACGATCATGATTATCGAGTTGATGATGGTGACAACTCAGGTGAGTTTCTACCGTTGCCGGAAACGGGGCGGCAGATTTTGCTGGAGCAACTGCCTTATGCGTCTTACGAGCAGCCCGCAGCACGAACCTATCGGACTTATCGGGTCAGCAAAGATTTGCAGATCTGGTTCACTGAGAATCGTTTTCACCGAAGCCCCAATGTGATGCCTGATGGACCGCAAAAGACGGTTTGGGGAAAAGAGCAGAAGGCTTGGTTAAAAGAGACATTGAAAGAGAGTGACGCAAATTTCAAAGTGCTGATTTCACCAACGCCCATGGTTGGGCCGGACGACCTGCGAAAGACAGACAACCATTGTGATGTCGGCGGATTTCAGCACGAGCGCGATGAGTTTTTCAAGTTTCTGAAAAAGAACGGGCTTGATCAGCAAAACTTTTTTATTGTGTGCGGTGATCGGCATTGGCAGTATCATGCGGTCGACGCAACGGGTGTTGAGGAATTTTCCTGCGGTGCTCTGGTGGATGCGAATTCACGTCTCGGAAGAATGCCTGGTGACCCTGCTGGAACTGACCCTGATGGGTTGATCGAACACCTGCATCGTCAAACGGAACGTAGCGGTGGCTTTCTGCTGATTCGTTGCGATGCCGTGAGTCAAGCAGGAGACGCAAAGCTTTCGTTTGAATTTTACGATGAGCTTGGCAAACTGCTTTATCGCACGACCAAAGGTTGATCTTTCACCGGGCGGCCTGCAACGTGTAAACCAGGAATGCATCTGGTGTTCATTAGATGTACGAGGGACGCGGCAACTGAGTGATCCAAAGTACAGGAAATTGCAATTCTCAAGCCACTTGGTTGGTGCAATTTGTGGTGGTAAGTATCTCAGGTAGGTATGATAAACACTGCTCCGGCTGGGGATTCAGTCGATGAGCGTGATCGACTCTAACCTGTGCATGAAGAGGATTGTGTCCATGTCTCGGAAATCTGCTGCCACTGCTGCGTCGAACGGGAAACCAACACGCCGGCAATTTTTAAAGACATCTGCTACTGTCGCGGGCGGTGCAATCGCCGCGCCCACGATCATTCCCAGCTCTGCACTGGGACTTGATGGTGCCGTGGCCCCCAGTGAGCGGATCGTTGTCGGGGGAATCGGTATTGGCAGACGTGGTGGCTACGATCTTGGTTGCTTTCTTCAGCAAAAAGATGTCCGGTTCGTAGCTGTCTGTGATGTCAAGGAGAAGCGAAGGATTGCTGTCAAAAAACAGGTGGATGCACATCATTCAAATGACCAGTGTGCGACCTACCGTGACTTCCGTGAGTTACTGGATCGAAGTGACATCGACGCAGTGCTGATTGCAACGGGCCCCAATTGGCATGCAACGGCAGCAATGACCGCTGCTAAGGCTGGCAAGGACATGTACTGCGAGAAGCCCGTTACCAAGAATATCTCGCAAAGTTTGATTCTTGCCGACACGATGCGCCGCACTGGGCGTGTTTTCCAAGCAGGTACCCAGCGACGCAATTTGCCTCACTTTGCTTTTGCCTGTGAATTGGCGCGTACCGGACGCCTCGGAAAACTCAAGAAAGTCTATGCCCATCCAGCGGGCATGCAGGCCATGATGAGTGGCTGGTTGGTCCCGGAAACCGAGCCAGATGCTGAGTTGGTTGACTGGAATATGTACCTTGGACCTGCGGCTTGGCGACCTTTCAATAAAAAGTTGTTGGATGGTTTCAACTTTGAAAAAGGTGGTGGGCTAGTCGGCGGTGGCGTGCTGGAGTGGGGATCCCACTGTGTGGACTTGTGTCAGTGGGCTGTCGATGATTGTTTGCCACCGGTCGAGTACAACGCGCCAAAAGATGGTGAGTTGCTCGCGCGTTACGAGAATGGGACGGAGCTGATCTTCCGTGAAAAAGGTTGGATTCCGTTGGGGTCCTGTCCCGTCAGATTTGAAGGTGAGGATGGCTGGGTAGAAGCTGGTGACAGCGGCAAGATGGTGCTCAGCTCACCTGAGTTATTGGCAGGTCGTGAAGTAGATGAAATTGGCGGGTATCCCGCGACCTTCCACGTTCGAGATTTTCTGGACTGCGTGAAATCGCGACGACAACCCAAAGGGAATGCAGTGGCAGCGTGTAATGCACACATTGCCTGTCACGCCGCAAATATTGCTTTGCACTTGGGGCGGCAGGTTAAGTATGACAATGTGAAACACGAATTCATCGATGACGAGCAGGCGAATCGCTTGCGTTCAGAAGCGTTACGTGAGCCTTGGAGGCTTTGATCCGACGCTCTGAACAGTAACTGTCATTCGCTTGTGGGCAGGATGCCGCCACCTCACACACACAAATTACAAATTAGAAAAATCGATGAAATCAATATTCACAAATCTTCGTTTGCTTACTTTAGGAGTCCTTGTTTTGGCTCTGGGGATGTCGCTGGCGGATGCACAGCAGCCGCGAGATTCTGCCACTGAGGAACAACGGCTTCTTGCTATCTTGCAATCAGATGCACCGGCGGCTCAGAAAGCAATCAGCTGCAAGGAACTTGCCATCTACGGATCCAGCAAAGCTGTACCTGAACTGGCAAAGTTGCTGGCCAATCCGCAGCTTTCTTCATGGGCCCGAATTGCGTTGGAAGTGATTCCCGGTGAGCCGTCGAATGCTGCCTTAAGAACAGCCGCAGAATCAATGCAAGGACAGTTATTGGTTGGGGTCATCAACACAATTGGTGTTCGACGTGATGCCCAAGCGGTGCCGATTCTGATCGGTCGCTTGAAAGATGATGATATTGAGGTGGCTTCCGCGGCAGCCGTCGCGCTTGGCAGGATCGCTGATGAAGATGCCACGAAAGCCCTGCAGGCAGCACTGGGAAACGTTCCTGAAAGGCTAAGATCGCCCGTTGCAGAGGCTTGTGTTCTATGCGCGGAAGCTAGGCTTCTCAGTGGGCGCCAAAAAGAAGCTGCGGAAATCTATGAGCAGGTTCGAAACGCTGAGGTTCCGATGCAGCGAATCGTTGAGGCGACTCGCGGATCAATCCTTGCACGTGGTCAGGACGGCGTTCCATTGCTGGTTCAAACTCTTCGTTCGCCGGAGAAAAAACTGAGACAATTGGCATTGGCAACGGTGCGGGAATTTCCAGGTGACGAGGTTGATACTGCGTTGGCAAATGAACTGAAGAAAGCATCGTCTGCGCAAGCTGTCGCGATCATTCAGGCCATGGCTGATCGGCCACAAACAGTCGTGTTACCGGCGATTCTGGATGTCGCTCGGAATGGCAGTCCGCAAGTGCAGGCTTCTGCGATTGACTCGCTCCGGCGTGTGGGTGACGAGTCCTGTCTGGGAATTCTGCTGTCAGTGGCGACCGGTGACGACGCCGAACTGCAGCAGATTGCCAAATCCACACTTGCGGAATTACCAGGTGAGGGTGTCAATGCCAAGATCGTCACGATGCTTGCTGCTTCGAAAGGCAAAGAGTACCCCGTTTTATTGCATCTTGTGGCCCAACGTCGTGTGGATGCGGTTCCACAGGTGGTTCTGGCGCTGAGCCAACGGGATCCGTTGATCCGGCAAGCTGCGCTGAAGGCGCTTGGGCAAATCGTCTCACTTGACCGGCTCTCACTGTTGATCGATGCGGTGGTTCAATCACGAAATGCCGAAGACGCTGAAGTGGCAAGTCAGGCATTGATGGCCGCGAGTGTCAGGATGCCAGATCGCGAAGCGTGTGCCACGCAACTGTCCAAGGCGATCCCAACTGCTGCTTCTGGTATCAAAACAACCTTGCTGGAAATTCTTGCAGAAGTGGGAGGAGAAAATGCATTGGCCCAGGTTTCGGCCGCGGCGATGAGCCGTGATCCACAATTACAGGATGATGGCAGCCGTCTGTTAGGTAAGTGGAATAGTGTGGCGGCAGCTCCCAGGTTGATGAGTCTGGCCGTGTCGGGGCCTTCTTCCAAGTATCGAGTGCGAGGCATGCGCGGTTACATTGGGGTCGCTCGAAAATTTCCGATGCCTGAACCACAGCGAGTCGAGATGTGCCGGCAGGCATTCGAAAAGGCATCACGGATTGAAGAGCAAAAGCTGGTGTTGGATGTTCTAAAAATACATCCCAGTGCAGAGGGACTCGCGTTGGCAATCCAAGCTCAAAGGGTTGCTGCACTGAAAACCGATGCAACGGTAGCCGCATCGCAGATCGCTCAAAAGCTTGGAGGTAAAGCAGTCGATATTGCTTCAATCATGAACGCCGGAGGAATGAAACCCGTCAAGTTGCAGATCGTCAAAGCAACTTATGGTGCCGATGGTGTCAGCAAGGATGTCACCGCTGTAATTCAAAAGAGTGCAGGATCGCTGCCTTGGATCAAATTGTCTGGGCGTGGATACAATGCGGCGTTTGGCGGCGACCCCGTGCCGGGCAAGGTCAAGAAGTTGATCATTCAGTACGTCATGGATGCTAAGCAAGGGACTGCCTCGTTCGATGAGAACGCACCCATCTTGCTGCCGCAGCCCGAGTAAAGGAACAGTTCGGAACCGGCCGAGCACAGACCTTGGGCGCTGCTAGCGGTAGGCAAAGACGTTCAACTGAAGGTCCATTCCGAGCTGTAGCTCCCGCTGGCATAGTGGGCTTTTTGAGGCGAATTGTGTATGGATCTGGTAGCGGAATCCCGCTTCTGTAAGGATGCCTGTCAAGTCATTGAATCGCTGGGGCTGGTCCGCATAAGAATGATATTCAACAAAAAGATTGGAGACATTTTTCAGTTCGTTACCACAGTGCATCAGTACATCAACTTCAGCTCCTTCAATGTCCATTTTTAAAAAGTCGATTGGCTCCTGTAGGAAGCTGGATAGATCAACGGCTGTCACGGAGAATGAATGCTCACTTGAGGATTCGGAAAATGTAAGGTGACCCGCATCTGCTCCTTCAGCTTCGAACTCCAAAGTGGTGTCATCAATCCATGCTGCGTCTTGCAGTAAATTGACATCTGCTAGGCCAAGTGAGTCGAGGTTGTATTGAGCGGCTTGCAAGACCTTGGGGTCTGGTTCGAACCCAGTAAGCCTGCAGTTTGGGTATCGCTGTTTGAAGAACAGAAGGCTCAATCCGACATTTGAGCCGACATCAAGAATGCGAGGGCTTGGCGTGTTGGTTTTGAATTCATAGATGCGGTCCCGGAAAATTTCGCGAAAACTGTAGTAGAAGGACCTGCCATCGACTCCTTTGACAACGGGTCCGAAAATGTCCGTGGTGAATGGTTCGTATCTCGGTAGCTTTCTGATGCGTCGTAGCTCGCGTTTGATGAGGAATCCGCTGATCAAGCCCCGCTCAAGGGGATTCCGCACAGTTAGATCCGCGTTGATTTTGGGCATCTTTGTAATTCGGTTGAGTTGAGAAACTGTACGGGAGCAGGTGTCTTGCAGCGAGCAGTGTGTGGTTGACGTTCGCGTGGCGGGGAACTGTTCGAGTACAAAGTGAGCTCCCCTTTGCTGGAACGATCATCTACGGACTTGTGCCAGAATTCAGGAACTTTTGTCACTGCAATCTCAGGGGCTTGGCTTTTTGCGTCGGTTCATGCCGTTGATTAGCATAAGACGCATACTTTGATCGGTCACGGCGTTTGCGTTGTCATAAACCTCGAACGAGCCTGCACTTTCAGTGTAAGTTCTCGTGGCGGCGATGCCCAACATCGATTTCGTTGTTGGATCTGAGTGAGGCTGTAGCGAGCCCAGTTCATATAACTGGACCGAATGCATAGCAGTCAGCGACTTCATTTTTTGGATTTGTTTCGATTGGCCTTGGGAGTGTTTTTGCCCCTCGTTTTGGGAGGGCCGTAGGTGTCGATGAGGATTTGGTCAACTGCATCGCGGTCGCTTCGGTTGATGAATGCGTTCAGCATGGGGTCATCAGTTTTTTTCATTTGCTCAATCAATTGTTCCTGCATTGCTGCGATCGTTCCTGCATGTTTGGTTTCATCAATCAGGTTGTTCAGGCAGTCCGGATCGTTCAGCAGATCATAGAATTCTTCTGGTACGCGATAACGAAACAGTTTGATCCGCTCAGCAATCGCCTGGTTGGATTCGGCGGCGGCTTGCATGGCTGCCATCGTCTTTCCTTCATTGTTGTTTCGGTACCAGTGCTTCTGATCGCTGAAGGGATTGTAGATATATCCATACCTGCCATTTTGTATCGCTCGCATCGGCACTGAATCGCCTCCGGCTTTGGAATCGATCTGTGTATAGACCTGTTCTCGTCCTGCCTGTTTTTGTCCCTTTAGCAAGGGCAGGAAGGAAGTGCCATCCAGTCCCGTAGGGCCTTGGATACCCGCTGCATGCAGGAATGTAGGAAAGAAGTCAACAACGGACACAAAGTCAGTATCATTGTTGGTGTTGGGATTAACTACCTTGGGCCAGCGGACGAGGCACGGCGTGCGGGAACTGTGAAACCATGCATTGCATTTAGCGAATGGTACGGCGATTCCATTGTCCGAGATAAAGATCACTAAGGTGTTTTCGGCCATGCCAGATTCGTCCAAGGCTTGCATCACTCTTCCGAAGGTGTCGTCTAGTCGTCGGGTGGAATTCAAGTACTGCGCAAGTTCCTCACGGACTCCGGGAAGGTCCGGGAGAAAACCGGGGACAGTCACGTCTGATGGCTTGTAGGTGCGAGACGGCAAGGCCGCGCCCTTGGTCAATTTATCAGGGTTACAGTAAGGGCGATGGGGATCGTGTGAATTGACCATGAAGTAAAACGGCTTTTGTTCCTCCTTGCTGAGGGCCAAAAAAGTCTTGCTTCGTTGATAGTAGATTTCAGGATTTCTGCCATTACCCAGTTCTCGTTGGTCAAAAGCGTAGTCCCAGTTCATTGATTTTTTGGGTGAAGAATGCCCGACCTTGCCAAGGATGCCCGCGAAATAACCACCAGCCTGTAGAGTATTTACAATGTCAGGTACATCTTCGCGGGCTGGCATGAACCCCATCGCTCCCGAACGATGGCTGTAGCGACCCGTGGCAATCACAGCACGGCACGGGGCGCAGATTGCCACGTTCACGTGTGCCCGATTGAATTTCAGACCTTCAGATGCAAATGCGTCTAGATTTGGGGTCAGGTCCGCAGGCATCCCGCCATAGGCACCGAGGGATTCCGCGTGTAGATCATCTGCCGTGAATAACAGAATATTTGTCTTCTCTGCAGCAGCAGTCGAGCCGATCCCTGTTAGCAATAAGATCAAGAAAATGCCTCTCAATGTTGTGGGTGTGAGAGGAAAAGATGGCTGTTTATCGCAGATCATGGGGATGCCGTTCTTGAAGTGATGGAGCTTGTCACGTAACGCATATCATAACGGCTCAGGACCTGTTTCGGCACGAAGATGTGATTCGTTTTTTGCAGAGGTTGCAAGACTTTTGAGAAGAAGTCGCAAGGTGGGCTGATCTGCAATAATCTGTTGCCGGCCTTTTGTCCAAAATGCAGCGTGTTGGTTCGCTGTCCGTTAAACTGCGGAACTCTAGAGAAAGGGAAGCGTCCACGTTGCCGAACCCGAAACGCTGAAATGCCGCGGTGCTGATGGCAACTGGATACCTTGTGCAAAAAAAACTAAGTCGCGGCATCCTGATTCGAGGCATGGTGCACGCACCCGTCTCAAGGCTGGTAATTGCAGCTTCGAGTTTTCACAAAGTGTAATTGAATCCGTATTTGGACCATTTCTACAACCATTTTCGCTGTACGTGTACTTATGATTCGTCTTGCAACTTTCTATTGGGACATCACCGTCGTTCTTGCATCGCTTTTGTTATTGCCGGCAACGTGTCACAGTCAAATGCTGGCCGGAACAGCCAAGGTTGATGTCACCGACTATCAGGCTGGGCCAGTACATGATCCGCTGTACGTGAAAGCTCTGGTGCTGAAGCAGGGAGAGGTTCAGGTGGCCATCGTGACGGTGGATGCAGTAGCAATCGGTGGAATTGGTCGTCTTAAGGCTGGTTACTTGTCCACGGTCCGTGGGGCAATTGACGAGAGCCTTGGGATTCCGCCTTCAAATGTTCTTGTGAACGCGAGTCACTGCCATGGGGTGGTTCGCGGTGATACTGATAAATTGACGATTAAGGCGATCAAAGACGCAATGGACAATTTGGTCCCAGTCCGTATTGGGGTCGGCTTGGGACATGAAGATCGTGTAGGTGAGAATCGACGCTTACTCATGAAAAATGGTCGTGAGATCGATGTTCGCCATGCTTATTCCATGCCACCCGATCTGGAGGTAGCAGAGGTGGGGCCGATCGACCCACAGATTGGCGTGTTGCGACTTGACCGGCTATCAGGGAAGCCGCTGGCAGTGATTTACAATTATGCCTGTCACCCAATTCAAGGAGTTCCCAGCGGTGCTAATACCGCAGATATCACCGGTCTTGCATCAACTGTTATCGAAGAAAACCTTGGTAGTGAGGCGATGGCTTTCTTTTTGCAAGGTTGTGGAGGTGATATCAATCCAGTCTTTTACAAGCATGTCGATCAACCGCGAGATGCGGTTACGCTCGGGAATCTACTTGCCTTGAGTACATTGAAAGCCATTCGAAGTATTGAAACGAAAGCTGACAACCGATTGAGGTGGATCAATGAAAAACTTGAACTGCCAAGAGCTGATCTCGCTGAAAAAATCATTCAGCAGGAACAACAGCAATTGGAATTGGCCAGCAGTTTGCGTGGTACCACGCTGAGCATGAAGACCTTTCTGCCGCTCGTTGTGAAGTACCGTCTTGCTGATCAGTATCCTGCCTATTATTCACATCGTTATCTGCATGAAAAGAAACTGGGACGTGAGGAATTGGCTGCCCTCGATGCACGTAATCGTCGTGATATTGAGGCGTATATCGGCAATGTGGAGGCGATGGAAAAACTGACGCGGATAAATACAAACCTTCGTTTATTGAGAATGCATCAAAAACAAAATATGGAGGCGCCGGAAAGAACTGTTACTGTCGAACTGATAGGGTGCCGCATCGGAGATTTTGTGTTGACGAGTTTTCCCGGGGAGTTGACTGTCCAGATAGGGTTGAACCTGAAAGACAAATCGCCGCACAAGAACACATTCGTTGCTGGCTACACTAATGGTTATATCTACTACGCACCTACCACCAAGCAGTTGGCAAATGTAGGCGGGGCTCAGGAAGACAGCGATTGTATTCTCGCACCACATTGGCAGGGGATTTATGAGCAAAAAGCACTGGAAATACTTGAGCAACTTTGAGGGCGTCTTGGTACTTCATCAGTGCGTTGCTTCCAGGTAAAGGTGACGGACCGTCTTAATACCCAAGTCTGTCATGGCACAACCTGATGTGCAATCAAGCCAGTGTAAGGCGGTGGGGAACGTCTCCGTTGTCTCCGACCGAATCCAAGGATTAGCGATGGTTAATAAACTGCCAGACGAACGAGATGCCGGGGCCTCTTATGAAGCGAAGCTCACAGCGAATTGGAAAGCAGGAAAAGCAAAGGCGGTCGAAGCTGCCAAGAATTCAGGTAAAACCCGGGCAGGAAATGAATTTTAAAATTCACTTGATGGTCGGCGCTCTTAGCGTCGTGACCACCATCGCGTTATTCGTGATCGTATTCTGGAACGAGCTGCCACTTCTTGATGTGCTTTTTGGCTGAGTTCCTCAAGATCTGCTGTGGGTAAGCCATGCATTTCATAGTCACAAACCAGGCATTGTTTTATGTCCTTCAACCATCATCAGCTTCAGTGTCGAATTTCCCACACACTTTGGACTGCCCTTCAAGCGGAACAGAGGCGGACTGGCGACAGCATCGCCCACATGGTTGAGCGGGCGCTGGCCAATGAATTGGATCTCAAACACCATTCGCTTTTCCAAGTGTCCACCAGTTCTGCGTTGGTTGAGGGTGTGTTTGATGGTTGCACTTGTGTGCGTGATCTCAAACGGCATGGCGACTTTGGTTTAGGGACTTTCGAGGGCTTGAATGGAGAGATGGTGATGTTGGATGGAGTCTGTTATCAAATTCGTGCGGGCGGCATGGCCCATGTGGTTACGGACAGCACGCTTGTGCCATTTGCCACAATTACCAGATTTGTGGCCGACCAGCACTTTCGGGTTGACCAAGCTGGAAGTCTTGAAGAGTTGCTGAACCAAATAGACGGTCAGCGACCCTCGGACAATTTCTTTGCAGCTTTTCGAGTAGAAGGCTCTTTTGAAAATATTTCATTGCGTGCTGCTTGCAAGGCAGAACCCGGCGAAAAACTTGTCGACGCCATTGAACATCAAAGTCAATTCGTCGCGGCGCAGCAACTTGGGACACTTGTTGGATTCTGGGCACCTGCTTATGCGAAATCCATCAGTGTGCCTGGGTATCACTTTCACTTCATTAACGCAGCGGGAAATTTCGGAGGGCATGTTTTTGACCTGAGCGCAAAGGAGCTTCAGGTCGGCATGCATGTTGAGACCGATGTCCATTTGGCGATCCCCGAGACGCAGCAATTCATGGCTGCAGATCTTGCGTCAGATACCAGTTCCGCATTGGAACTGGCAGAGAAAAATACGGCTCGTCAACAAGGGCCTGCGTGAGATTTTTTTCGTGGGTGACCGGAGTTTTCGGTGATGAGTCCTGAATGGAGTTTTGGTTGGTCGATTGAAGTACTGCAGTCTTCGTGAATTTTTGTCGAGGATGTTCCTCAATTCAATGATTTAGGTCAGTATTTGAATGCCGTAAATGCTGCAACCAAAATGATGATCAACCCTGGTGTCACCGCAAGTACGAGAT
>JAAHTH010002550.1_pt1 | contig 13755 bp, 12 predicted proteins | sample 6116091 | NCBI WGS metagenome assembly JAAHTH01 (sample SAMN13939990, study PRJNA603662) | sponge metagenome | isolation source: marine sponge | host: Mycale hentscheli | place: New Zealand | collected 2006
TTGCGAATGTGTACAGAATTTTATGGTTTAAGTTACTTACTTTTAGGGAGCTACAGTTGTTGGCTTTTTGATATAGTTTATATGAAGTTTTGACGTTAATGGATAATTTAGAGAAGAAAGGAGAACTAGAAAATTTAGTTGACTCTGTGGGGGATAAGTTCTCCGCAAGAGATAATATACTGAATTTTGAAGAACTCTTAAAGAATACAGACAACTCTATTCAAGGAGACAGCGATGTATGTCCCTTGACTCATTCATTCTCTGAAAACATCTACGTGAGAGAGATATTTATTCCGAAAGGTATGCTTATCGTTGGCAAGATACACAAACACCAACACCCTAACTTTATGTTAAAAGGAGAGGTTGTTGTGTTTACTGAAGGAAATGGAGAGGAGCATCTATCTGCACCATGCTCTCTGATATCAGAGGGGGGAACAAAGAGAGCCTTATACTCTAAGACCGACCTAGTGTGGACCACTGTTCACCACAACCCAACAAATACCAGAGACCTAAAAGAATTAGAAAAACTTGTTATCGCTGATAGTTACGAAGATTACGAGAAGTATTTAGATAGCACTAAAAGCATAGGTAGTAAGGTTAAGAGTTTCATTATAAAAACATTAAGCAAATGAGTTGGGTAGCAGCAGGAGTAGCATCAGCAACAGCAACTTACCAGATAGGTAGTGCTATTTATAAAAACAGACAAGCCAAGAAAGCTTTAGAGGAAGGGTATCAGATTCCTGAAGAAGCTAAACAGAATCTTTCTGACGCACAGAGACAGGCGTTAGAAGGTCTTCCTGCGGAACAACAACAACAGTACTTAGAGAATATACAGCAAGCACAAGCCGTATCACTAGATGCCATCCAAGATAGAAGAGGTGGTTTAGTTGGAGCAGCAGGAGTTCAAGCTTCTGCTACAGAAGGGTATAAAGACTTATTAGCTATGGAGTCTCAAGCAAGAGTTGCTAATCAACGTCAATTAATGCAACAGAGAGATGTCATGGCAGGTTATAGAGACCTAGAATGGAAGACAAACGTATTTGATCCTGCTACAGAACAAAGAAAACAAGCTCAAGCTAACGTTGGCGCAGCTATGCAGAATATAGGTGCAGCAGCTACGTATGCAGGTCAAGGTATCTCTGCTCAACAAGGAGTTACAGGTCAAGCTATGCAGACACCTACAGAGTCAACACCTCAACAAGATTTATACAGCACACTTAATCAGCCTTCTGACCCAATGGTTGGAGCAACATCTGATGTTTACACAGGATTAGGTTCAAACTTAGGAACCAACCCTAACTACGATTGGAATCAAAGTGGTGGTGTATACGGTACTTTTTAAATAATAAACTATGCCTGCAAGACAATCATTTGAACAATCTCAACTAGCATCTCAGATAGGTGTTGGTTACGGAGAAGCACAAGTACTAACCGACAGAGCTGCATTAATAGAACAGCAAGCAGCAAGAAAAGAAAGAGAGGGTGTAAGAGCAGCAGAGGCAGCAAAGAAAGCTGAAAAAGAGAAGCAAGCTGCATTAAAGATTGACTTCCCTAAAGACCTAGCTCCTGCTATGCAATCAGCTCTAGCGAGAGAGGCTACTAAGATGTATGAGGAGCTTCTTACTTACTACGGAACCGAAGGTTTTGACCAAAAGAAGCAAGCGATGCTTGGTGAGTTTACAGGTAAAATTGCTCAAGCTAAAGAGTATACTAGACAGTTTAAGGATGGTGTAAATACTTACGCTGATGACAGGGGTACTAAAAACTATAACCCCGATACAGATACAGACATAAACCTAGTAATGGACTCCAACATTGGTGACGCTTCTTGGGATGATGTATCAGGTTGGATGGATAAAGCTAACACAGACCTATCTACATCTTACACAACTAAAGGATATGCAGGTCTAGCTAAAGAGATCATGCCGATAGTTAACTTTAGTGCTGATAAAGAGACTGTAATGTTCCCTGGTAAAGATGGGAATACTTACACGAGAACAACGGAAGAATTCTCAGAAGACGATGCGAAAAACCTAATAAGACAAACTATATCAACAAGTGACACTCCTAATGATTGGTTACAGTCGGGTCTAGCTGAGATGTCTGACGCAGACAAGAAGACTTACGGAGAAAATATAAACGGTATTGCTAACTATTTCGCAGACAGATTTGCCTCTGACTTTACTAGAGATAATATAAAGACTACTTATAAGGAACCGAAGAAAGATAAAGATGGTGACGGTTACAAACAAGACTTAATAAACGATAGAGCTAGAACCATAAAAAAGATTCAAGAAGGGGAGAGGGATGCGTTTTCTATGCTTGTTGGTGGTAACGCTCCTAAAGGTGGAAAAATAACGAATGTTAGATTTTCTACAGATGAAAAAGGAGAAGGAATACTTAGGGTTGCGGCTGCTATTAAAGGTCAAGAAGTGGAGGATGTAATTCCTGTTAGAGATAGAAATACAATAAACAATATTATAAACTCAATTGCAGATCAAGAATCAATTAGCTACGAAGATTTAGGAAAGTCTGAAAAACTTGAAGATATTTCCGAGGTTGATTACGAAAAACTTAATCCTGCTATAGATGCCGTTCAAAAAGCTTCTGGGTTAGAAAACAAAAAGAAAGCTCTGCAAGATTTGTTCCCAGGTGCTGATATAGAACTTTCAGGATTATTGAATAATGCTGCAACTATTACTATAGATTCGGTAAAGTACAAAATTGATGACATAAATGATGATGAAAGCTACAACAAATTAAAAGAAACTGTTTTTAAAGAGAAATCATTTAGAGATAACTACCTGCAAGAGCAAGAAGTACCAGAAGGAGAAGAAGCATCAAGGCTAAAAAATAAATATTTATAAAAAGATTAAGATATGCCAAACGGAGAAGATTTTAAGCTAAGTCAAGATCAAGAAAATGAAATCCTTTCTATTATATATAGAATGGAGAAAAACGGTGAATCTGAATCAAATATTAGATATATAGTTTCAGAATTTAAAAAAAAAAGTTTAGGCAATCAAGATGGTACTACAGAGCCTACGACTACTGCCGAAGAATCCGCTTCCGTTTCCCCATCTACCTCGACTGAGATACCTACCGTTACAGGTGAGCAATTAGAGCCTACACAACAATACGATGGGGTTACTAAATATGAAGACCCTAGTGCTGATATAATCCCCAACTACGCAGAGGTACAGAGCGACTCTGAAGCTTCCATTGATAACTTTGAGAGTACGGGGAAGGCTAATATAGACGAAACCCCAGGATACTCTTGGGGTGAAGAAGCTGTTAAGGTGGATGAAATATCAACTCCTGTTTCTGTTAGTCAAGCACCTTCTGATGTTACCGAGAAAGATGAAGAAAAATTAGAGTCTGCAACTAAAGAGGTTGGAGAGTTGGTGAGCAAAACCCCTACGCCAGAGTATAGGAAAAAAGAAAGAATGATTTCTAGGTTGTCTATGCAGGAAAAGGAAGCTGCTGAAAGAGGTATGGATGTGGGTAAGTATCGTGATTACATTGAAAGCTCAGTTTTAGCTCCTAAATTTTTAGAAGGTGATGATCTTGAAGAATATAATTTAGTGAACGCTGTAGATGATTTTAGACCATTATCAAATAAGGAATGGCAAAGAATAACAGGTGGAGATGAAGAAGCTATAGAAAGAGGTAAGGCTCAAAGAAAAAAACTTAGAGACGCTGCCGTTGATGAATATAATCAATTCACTCAAGAGAGATACGCAAAAATAGATGAAGAGATTTCAGATTTAAACTCCTCTTTAGATTTAGGTTTAAAGCAAGATGTTTCATATAACTCTAAAGGGGAGAAAGTGTACTCCACAGGAGACCCACTAACAGAAGAAGATAGGAAAGAAATAAAGCAAAGACTAAAAGACCTTAATTCATATAAATCTTATTTTTTCAAAACACCTGAAGAACAAGCTAAAGTTGCCTACAAAGAACAGGGTGAGAATATAGAAAAATTAGAAATACCTGGTGATAACGCTCAAGAAAAATTTAAAAATTATTACCATGCTCTACATGAAGAATGGAAAGATTTAGATAAAAAATATAGTCACGAAGATAAGCCTGAATTAGAAAAAAGATTAGGATATTTAGCTGATTTCTGGCAGGGTCAAACGGAGATAGGTTTAGATGAAGATGAAAAAAGATATTGGGAGCTAACTAACTTAATGACTAGGTATGCTCCTATCGCACTGATAAATAAAGATAAGTTAAAAGATGAGTCAGCATTAGATGTTCTTGGAAAATCTTTTATGACCAGTTACGCTCCTAGCACTAAGCAGTTTTTATCTACAGAACAGCAAACCGCTAGTAGTCTAAAGAATTCACTTAGCGAAGCAGGTATAGAAACAAAAGACTTAGAGTCTGCATCTGCTGAAAAATTAGAAGAAACAGCTTCTCCATACGAGCATTTTAGCGGTAAAGATTGGGCGCAAATGACAGGCACAACTGCTGCAATAGTTCTACCTATGGCTGTGGGTACAGGTGCTACAAATTCAATAATGGGTATTACTAGATTAGGAAAAGCGTATAACGCAATAAGTAGGTCTGGAAATATTGAAAGGGTTATAAACAGTAGTAACGCCATTACAAGAGCAATGGCTAATTCTAAAGTTGGTAGAGGTATTGTTAAAGGTTTAACTACTTCAGCGAAAACAGGATTAGACTACGAAGCAGCAGGTGCTATATTTGGGTCACAAGAAGATGAGTTAACTTTTTTGAGTGGGTTTATTGGTGGTAACGCTGCTAATTTAGCTTCGGGAGGATTGAAGGGTGCTAATAAGTTAGTTGGCAAAATGAGTGGTTTATTTGGAGATAAGACTGATGAAGTTATATCTGCGGTCACTAAGTTTGGCGGTAACTATAGCCTAAAAAAGGGAGCTGAAATGACGGGTCGTGGTTTTGGTGAGACAGCAGAGGAATTCGGAAATGAGCTAGGTAATATAATTGATGAAACTGGTTTTAACGATGAAGTTTTCGATCAACTGAGTCAAAGATTTGGTGATCCATCTGAAGCTTTTCATTTCGCAGCAAGTACATTCATGATGGGAGTTATGATGGGAGCAGGAAGTAATACTGTTGGAAACACTTATTTAAAGCTTTCTAAAAAAACGTATGACAACTTGTCTAATGAAGAAAAAAATAATTTTGAAGAATATACTAAAGAAGCTGTAAATGAAATTGAAGAAGTTACTGAAAAAAATATTTCAGAAGAAGCTCCCAAGCGAGAGGAAGATAAACCAACCGTTGCTGAAGAGCCAACTGAACGTGTTGAGCCAAGCGTAGAAGAGGTTGCTCCCGAAGAATTAGCAGACATCTTAGATGAAGAAACAGCTACCAAGATAGAAGAAGAGGTAGATGCTGAGATGGAGAAGATTGAGCAAGAGCCTACTAAGGAAGATTTTGTTGAGGCTAGTGAAAAAGCTTTTGACAAAGAAGTTAAGAAGGATGACTATCCCGACACTGAAAAAGGGAAGGAGTTATACGATGAAGCTAGAAACAGAAATAGGATACTAGCAGAAAACAGGTGGACGAAAAAAGAAAAAAGAAAACCAGGAACAAAAGGCTCTCAAGCTGTAGAAGTAAAAAAAGATGAAGTAGACGAGAGAAAGAAATACATAAAAGAAAAAATAGCTGAAATAAAATCTAATCCCATATACAGAAATATAGGTGTAGAAGAAGCAACATTAGAAAGAGAATTCGGAAAAGAATTTGACAAAAAACAAGAAGAGGAAGTTACTGAAGAGCCAACTGAACGTATTGAAGAAGGACTAATAACTGATGATAATGTAAAAGAATCTCAACCAGAAGCAATACAATCCTCTTCTGGATTTGTATACGTAAGAAAGCCTGATGGTTCTTATACTGACGGAGATGTAACCTACGGAAATTTAGAGGAGGCTCTTCAAGAAGAGAGAGAAACTACAGGTGACACGAATCCAATAAAAGAGTACAAAGGAGAAAGAATAGATGAAATAAAAGAAGCGTTTGAAGAAGAATTTATAACAGAAGAAGATGCCATTCAAGAGCCAAGCCCAAAGGCGGTGGATGTACAAGAACAAGCCAAGCCTAGCGAAGAAGTGGTCGAAGAAGACCAAAAAGAAGTCGCTCCCGAAGCGAAAGAAGAAGTAACTGAAAAAACCGATGAAGAAGTATTGGTTGATTCAATAGAGCAAGCTATTGACGATATCGCTAAAGGTAATAAGACTCCTGCCGAAGCAGGTGCAGGGAAAGCTTTAAACCTACTAAACAAATCAAACCCTGAAAAGTTCAAAGAAATACAGCAAAAATATAAAGAGGCTGTACAGAAGCAAAAAGCAAACCAAGAGACGGAAGAAAGGGAGATGTCTAACTTCGCTAGAAAAGCAAGTGATAAGGCGTATGAATTAGCTCAAAAGGCAGAAGACGCTGCTAAAAAAATTGATCCGAATATGATGTTGTCATCACCTCTGCCTATTACTCCTAGAATGGTGCAGACAGCGTTAAGAACCGTTGCGAAAGCATTAAGAGCAGGGGCAGACCTAACCGTTGCGATAGATAAAGCTGTGGCTGAACTTAAAACTAAATTTAAGAAAGAAGATTTAGATGCTGTAGAAGATGTAGATAACGAGCTTAGGGCGCAAGTATTAAACGGTGTAAAGAAAGCTTACGAAAAGAGAACGAAGAAAGAAGCACCTAAAGCTAAGACTAAGGTTCAGAAGCAAGTTGAAACAGGAAAAGGCGCAAAAAAGGTAACTGACTCAGGTGTGTCAAAAGCTTTCAAGCCGTCAGATGGAGGCATGAGAAAACCAGTAGAGGGTAAAGCTTCTAAAACATCTGGAAAAGTTACGATGTCGGAGTACTCTGCATTAAAGAAGCAGATAAGGGATTTTAATAGAGGGTACAGAGAAGGAGCTAGAGCATTAAAGTCTGAAGCGAAAGCTACTGAGTCAGAATTAAAAAAACAATACAAGGAGAAGGCTAAAGAACTAAAATCTAAACTGAAGAGTATTCAGTCGGCAATAAGAAAATATGCTAACGAAGCTCTACCTAAAGATTTAAGAAAATCTGAGGTTACTCCGATAATGACAGCTATAGAGAATGCAAGCACCCCTTCTGATTTATTAAAAGCTATAGATCGCATTGATGCGGTAGTGGAAAAAAGCTTATCTAATAAGTTGCGTAACGAGATAAACGAGAAATTAAAGGCTAAGAAGTATCAAGAAGGAAAGAAAACTCCTAAAGGTAAGAGAATTACAGCAGACGATATCAGGTTGATATCAAGACTTAGAAATGCTGCTAAAAACGAAACACCACTAAACGAGGTAGAGCAAGCGGAACTATTTAATCTTTACTCTGACTCTGTTGAGTTGACGGAAAAAGACGTAAACAGAATGTACGAGTTGATGTTCAGGGGTGCGAATGACCAAAGCTTAACGTCTACGGAATTAGAGCAATTAAGAGACACCTTGGATTATATAATAGAAGGTGGAGTTGAAAAGAAATTAGCGGAGAATAAAATAAAGACAGAGGAAGCTAATAAGAGAGCTGCTGATTTTGAGAATGCTGTAACAGCAGGTGAAGGCGTGAAAGGAAAGCTAACTACAGAAGCTAAAAAGAGAAGAGCTAACGCCATGAAGAATTTCTTCAAAAAATTTAAAGAAGGATTCAAGGGTTATATGGCTAATAATATAGGTGATCTTAACTTCTTAACAGATTTTATAAATAAGAGCGATGTTCGTGGTGCATTAAAATGGATACCAGATGGATTTAGAGATGGAAGAACGAAGATGCTATCTATATCGCAACAGAAAGCGAAAGACGTTACAAACAAACTTTCTGAGTTGTTTGGGAGTAGAGATAAAGCTATAAACGAACTAAATAAAGTTGCTATTGATGGTAAATTTAATTTAGTTGAACCTATAGACGGAGCTTCATCTGTAGATTTAGTAATGACTTTTGATGAGGCGGTGAAGGTTTATAACTGGATGAAAGACCCATCATTAGCTCCTGCTTTTTCAAAAATGGGTTGGGGAATAGAAATTAGAAATGCAATATCAAAAGCAGTTGAATCTAATCCTGAGATGAAGGAATTCGCAGATTGGACCGTTGATGAGTTTTATCCTAAATTCTACAACGAAGTAAATGAAGTTTATAGAGATGTTTACGGAATAGACTTACCTCAAAACACTAAATACACTCCAGTTCAACGGGTTTTAGATTTAACGACTAAAGGAGAGGTTAAAGGTGTTTTAGATAGTTCTTACACCAATGCTTCGAGTGTTTTTTCTAATTTAATGGATAGAACCAAGAACGATAAAGCTCTTGATTACTCTGGTGGAAACCTTGAGGCAATGGATACATACACAAAAGATATGTCTAGGTTTATAGGTATGGAGAAACACCTTAGAGATGTTCAGAAAATATTTACAAACAATAAAACTAATGCAAAGCAAGCAATTATAGAACAACATGGGCAAGCTGTTTATAGTGCTTTAGATGGAATGCTTAAAGATTTGCAGGCAGGAAGGCATTTAAAAGCAGATGATAAGACTTGGGATCAAATAGCTAGGGGAATAAGAAGAAGAGCCATAGGTACATCGTTAGGAGCTAACCTAACATTATTTCCTAAACAGCTTACGTCCACATTAGCTTACATGGGTGAAGAGGGTGTTAATATGGGGGAATGGAATATCGAGTTTGCAAGAATGTTGAAAGATTTCGGAACGGCACTTCCTTCTACAAAAGCAAGAAAAAGGTTAGTAGAGGATTTAGAAGCTATAATGAATCATCCAGATATAATTGATAGATACGACAAAGGGTTTGATAGAGACATGGCTTTGTTGGCTATCAATAAGTACAACGACATATATTCTGGTAAAAATAAATTCAATTTTATTAGTAAAGGATTATCAAAAGGTAAGCAATGGGAAAACAATATACTTAATATGCTGATGTTACCTACTATTTTTGGTGACCGAGCAGCTATCGTTTTAGGTGGTTTACCTGTATACAGAATGGAATATAAAAATCAAAAGAAAAAAGGAAAATCTGATGCCGAAGCAAAGGAGATAGCTTTAAAAAAATTCAGAGATACAACCTTGAGTTCTCAGCAATCATCTAATATACAAGACTTATCTGCTCCCCAAAGAGGAAATGCATTAGCTAAATTATTTACGATGTATAAGACTAGCCCTATGCAGTATTTTAGAAAGAACGCTATAGCTTATACAAATATCATAAGGGATGCTAAAAGAGGTAAAGCACCTAACACTAGTGATTTAAAAAGAATACTTGTCTACAGGGTGTTGTTACCTCAATTATTTCAGATAGCAACACAAGCAGGATTTGACCCTGAAGACGAAGATGATATAGCAGGACTATACAGGGCTTTAATATTAGGCAACTTCAATGCCTTACCCATTATTGGTGATTTGGCGGTATGGGGTTATGATAAAATAATAGGTGGAGCTAATTTCGATTTTGATATATCTCCTGTCTTGTCTAGAGTGGAGAGAAGTGTTAAAAAGATGTCAAAAGATCCAGACAAGTATTTAGAAGTAGGTTCTGAAGAGTTTTTAGAAATGATGTTTGCTTTATCTTCTTTAATGACAGCTATACCATTCCAAAACCTAAAAGAAAAAGGATACGACACTTTGCAAGACTTTTCTTCGGGAGAAGAGATGGAATGGACAAAAGCCGTACAAAAAGGTCTCGGTTACAGCGATTACGTGTTAGATAAGAGATATGATGGTCAAAGAAAGAAATGGAAAGACTAACCTATCCATATATTTTGTAAATTTGTACGAGTAAATTAAAAGTTATGGCAAAGAAGAATTCAGTTAACGGGGAATTAACAACACTAGATACACTACCACTATCATCAGCAGCTACAGGAACCATGTCTTCCGACTTCACTACTAAGTGGGTCTTTGGAGTAGGTACAGCGTTTGAGTCTGAGTTTAATGATGGGGATTGGATATTCGATACAACTAACAATCAGATAGCTAGAATTGATAGAGTTATATCTGATACAGAGATTTATTTAGTTGATGCGTTTGAGATAGACGTTGCTGCGCCAATAGCTTTTAAGAAAGTAGCTCAATCAAGAGCGAGAGAGATTAGTGTTTCCAATGTGGGGGGTTCAGACACGACTATTGATGGCGTTCCTTTCATTGCAGGTTTAGCTAAGTCTTGGGAAGAACACATGATGTATAATGGAGCGCAGAGAGACTTTGTTGATCCTATCATCGTAGACGGTGCGACATCCGCTTGTTCTTATATACTAACACTTTAATACTTAAAATATGCCAGAATCAGGACTACCTGGAGGTGGAGGAGTAACAGCCTTCACAGGATTATCAGATACACCATTATCTTATACGGGGCAAGCAGGCAAAGTACTTGCTGTAAACCCAGGAGAGACGGGTGTTATATTTACCACAGCAGGTGGCGGTGCAGATGGTAATGGCATCTATGATGGTAGTGGTTCTTTAAGTGCTAGTACTACCGTAACAATGGGCGCATTTGACTTAGGGTTTACGGGTACGGGCAACGTAGGCATAGGAACAACAACACCAACTGAAAAACTCGATGTTGTAGGAAATCAATATCTAAACGGTAGAATGGGCATAAACATTTCTCCAACTGCATCACAAGAATTAAGTCTTAAAGCAGGAGCAACAGGGTATCGTGCAATAATGAGAGATGCCTCAAACGCTACTGCATACCGTTTTTATTTTGATAATGCTTTAGGAAATCAACTTGTAATTGACGAGGCAGGAAGTGCAAAAGTAATATTAAGCAGTTCTACTCATTCAGATTTTAATGGCGGTTCGCTTAGAGTTACAGGAGCAAAATCATCCACTAACTTAATGATGGTAACGCCTAACACTAATGTGGAGGATGGTATTAGGGTTGAAAATACTGCAAACGGAAACGCTTCTGTTGCTTCTATTTTCACAGTTGTGGGCGGTAATGGAATCAATATACGAAGCTACTCAGCAACTCACTCAACATTACCCTCTCGAAATGATGTTTTAGCAAACGGTGGAGATTTAACTTTAGGAACGCAGGGGGCAACAGATACTATTTTTGAGAATGATGGCAATGTCAATGCTAAAATTGACAACGATGCAACCGCAGGAAATACAAGGTTTTTAATTTATGATGTTGATAACGGAACATTGGAAAGAGTTAGCGTAGGAGCAGCAGATAGTGGCGGAGCAGGATTTAAAGTTTTAAGAATACCAAACTAATAAATAAATAAAAATGGCAAATTTAACAACAGAACAGGCAACGGAATTAGTAAATAACGGAAGTTGTATGTGTAGATGCATTGATGATGTGTACCAATTTCATCAATTTACAGGCTCATTAGATGGAGACAGCTACCTTTTACAATCTCCTACTGAGGCAGATTTAGCATTGACAGCAGAATCAACAGAGGAGGAAGCAAAAGCGGCATTTATAGCACATTTTGAAACTGTGGAATACAAAGGTGCTGCTCCAGTTCAAGAAGATATGCAAGTTTGGTAATAATTACTATTTTTGCCTAAACTAAAAATTAAATCAAATGGCAAAATTAAATTTATCAGTAGCGTTAGTAGATGAAAAAGGAGTTCCAGTAGGTACAACTAAAAGTTGTTACGTATTAGAATCCGATGGCGAGACCTTTAAGAAGAGAGGTGAGGAGTATGTTATTGCAACAATAACTGATCCTAAAAATGAAAAGATTGTAAAAGATGCGATTATAGAAGCTTTGCTGTCGGACGCTAGTGAGAACCCTCAAGTAGCTTTATCAAAAGAGGTAAAAGCTAAAAGATACTCAACCTTTTACAAGATATCTCAAGCGAAGGACGCAACTAAGATTGACCTCTCTTCAGAGGAGATAACTACCATAAAGGATGTATGTTGGTTGTCTATGCCTACGTTGCTTGCAGGTCAGATTGAGCATATATTAGAGCGTAAATAAATGAGGAGATACCTTAATTGGATACAAGATCATTGGGCTATACTAGGATTGTTCGGAAGTGGATTCTGGGCATTCGTAGTAGCCTTATGGTATGCCTTCGCTGTACCTGTAATAGATGAGCATATAGACTCTAGGGTTATTAAGATGGCTAACGATTCATTAGGGACCATGATAGACTCTCACATGAGTTCTAAAGGTGGTGGTTTTCGTGGTGGTTTATCAGACAAAACAGGAATAGACAAGGAGTCTATAGTAGACTCTTTAGCTATTCAAATGCTGTCAGAAGATAAATTAAAATCGGAGGTAAAAAAACTACAAGACGAATTAGACTACCAAAGAGGTTATAACTTTTGGGTATTAAAACAAGTAGCTCATAAAGATGCTTACAATGGTGTAACCTTTTGGTTACCTTCTGACGGAAATACGTACTATTTGGATATGTATGGTTACATTTGGGATGCGAAGTATGACGCTTATGATGATTGTTATTACTTTTACCCAAGCTACGGCAACGGTAATAGATTAAAATGTGAATAGAATGAAATTAGAAGTAAAAAGATTAGGAGACAATGGGGATACTACTATTGGTGCTTTTTATATTAATGGTGTACTTAAATGTTTCACCATTGAGGACCAAGAACAGAAGAACGGAAAGGTAAGGGGTGAGACTCGTATACCTGAAGGAACTTACAATGTATCACTACGAAAAGAAGGAAGATATCATGCAAAGTATACTAAGCGTTATTCGGACATCCATAAAGGAATGCTATGTATACACAACGCTCCAGATTGGAAGATTCAAGCGAACGGAATGGAGTTTCAGTATATCCTCATTCATACTGGTAATACAGATGAGCATACAATGGGTTGTTTACTGCTTAACTATTCTGTTGATGCTAATAGTTATATTGGTGCTAATAGTGGTGGGGCGTATAAAGCACTATATCCTGAGATAGCTAATGCACTTCACAACGGAGAAGAGGTTACAATTACTTATACTGACATAGAGGAAGGAAGATGAAACATTTTATAACAATTTTTAAGGATGGCAATGACTGGAACGAGAAGTCTATTATAGGTTTCTTAGCGTTTGCTGTTATGGTAATGTTTGCTATCGCTGATTTAGCAACAGGGTACTTTGGTAAAGATTTGGTGATTCAAGAGTTTATATACAACTCATTTGTTTGGGTTGTTCTTGGTTCCTTTGGTATTGATGGTGTAACTAAATTTGCAGGAAAGAAAGATGGAACCGAAGGATAGAGCTTTAGTTGTTTTAGGTTTAATCATAACAATATTAGTGATATTATTGTTTTACGTATTTAAACAGAACGACAACATACCGTTACAGTTAGAGCTATCTAAGAGCAAGGCTCGTATTGAGATGTTAGAATCTCAGAACGACTCACTGAAATCGTTGGAGGCTATTATAACTCAAGAGATAGATTCAGTAAACAATAAGATAGCTGCACAAGACGGCACTATCATCGAAATAAAATACATTTACAAAGATGCGAAACTTAATCTTTTTAGCTTGTCTACTGATAGCTCAATGCAGCTATTCACAAGCAACCTATCCAAAGCAGACAGTCTTAGATGGTGATACGTTAGTATTAATAACGTTAGACCAGATGAGATTAGTAAACTACAACTTCCTTTCTTTGGAGGAGTGTAGAGCTTTAGGTAAGTCTTACGTCAAACAGATATCCAACTATAAAGATAAATGTGAGCGACAAGACCTATTGATAACCAACTTAAGAAAACAAGTCAACATAGCACGA
>JAAHTH010002551.1_pt1 | contig 13751 bp, 4 predicted proteins | sample 6116091 | NCBI WGS metagenome assembly JAAHTH01 (sample SAMN13939990, study PRJNA603662) | sponge metagenome | isolation source: marine sponge | host: Mycale hentscheli | place: New Zealand | collected 2006
TTAGTTAATATTGCATCAACTGTTATAATTTGGTTATTTAAATATCCCATTACTGTGTTGTTTTAGTTATAAATATATAATATTTTATTTTTTATTCCAAGCTATAATAAACATTCTTAACTACCTTGCGTTGTTGCTTGAGGCGTTGCTCCTGGGAATGCGTTTTTAGCTCTTAATTGATTAATAATGTTTAAAGCATTTTCTTTTTGTTGTAATGTTAAATCATTAGGTATAAGATATCCACCACCTGATTGTGTTCTAGTTCCTTTTGATCCAGATGGTGCTTGTACTGATCTAGCCATTACTCTATTGTCTGCTTCTACTTCTCTTCTTATTGTAAATTTAGTTATTGCTCCACCATCTAATCCATTTAATGCTACTAATGGATCTGGGGTTACTTCTAAGAATGTAGGAGTTATTACTTGAATTGCTCCTTGTGGTTGTTGCCTATATTGTCCATTAACACTACTCCAACAATCATCACCTACTTTTAATGTGAATCCTGACCCACCAAATCCTGCTCCTGATTCAACATTTGCTGATTGTAATGTTATACTTATAGAACCAAGACTACTTCCAAATCCTGAGGCTGATAAAACTCCTTGTGATATTGTAATTATATCTCCAACTGAATAGCCTGATGATGCTCCTGTATTAAAGAAACCTGATGTTATGTTAGTAAAGAATTTACTAGGTGAAGTTGATGTTAATGATAATGTTCCACCTTGTGTTAATGAAGCTCCATTTACTAAGAAATCATTTTGATCAAATACCACAGTAGTAGCATTAGCTGTTGTGGGGTTTGTCGAGAGAACAGCTGAGGAACCTTGAACAAATGCTCCAGCTGTTGTAGTAGTTGCTGATGATGAATTACAATAATTTTGCACACTTAATACTGTAAAATCTTTATTAAATGCTAGTGATTGAGATGGTTGGCTATTAGCTATAAATATTTCTCTTACACCTTCTGCTCTAATTACATCACCTCTATTTATTAAAAATGGTTGTTGATAATCAGCATAATTTGCACAATTTGAACCTGAAGGATACCATGTGTAATAATTATCTGTGTCTCTTGGATCTAAACCACTTTTAACCCATATTGCCGATTGAGATATTGGACTAGTTGGACATGAACCACCTAATGAAGGAGGTACAGGTGCAACTGATTGACTTTCTACTAACTTATTATAAGTATGGTATAATGCTAATTGTGGGCCTGCCATTTCTAATCTATAATTTTCTGGGACTGGTGCTTCGTTTGCTGATGCAGATGTTGCAAATGGTAAAAAGTCATTTGGATTTTCTCCAATGTCAGTAATTCTTATTGTTGCTGAGTTAAAACCTGTTACAGTAAGAATATCTCCAACAGCATATCCTGCACCAGCATCAACAATTGTAAATGCTACTAATGCCCCAGCAGTAGCATCTGTTACATTTATAGTTAAATTATTATCACCACCACCTGTTGTTGCTTTTACTCCTGTTGTTCCACTAGCACCTGCATTAGCTACTTCAGCTGCTTCTCCTGGTCCACTAGTAGTTATTAAAGTATTACTACCACTTAGTAAGAATCCATTACTTTGAATTGGTGTTCCCCCTACATCTTGAACATTACTAGCTGTTACCATTTGAATTGTTCCTAATGGATCAGATCCAGATATTGTAAGAGGTACTCCAGCTTGTTGATATTGATATGCTTGAGATTCTGCTGCAAAATTTCTAGCATTTGAATTTAAAGTTTGAAATACTGTAGCTGAATTTAATATTTTATAAGGACCAGCTCCTATTGTACCATATTGAATATTATTAAATGTTAAATCATCAAATGTAAATTGCATTAACCTATTAGGTTCAAATACACTTGATACTGATTTTTTATTTTCATTATTACCATTAATATCAATTGAATCTGGTGTAATTTCACTACCACTAATAGAATCCATTGGTATTTGGATTAATGAATCAATATTAAACTGCATTGATTGATAATAACTTGTTGGTGAGAATGATGTTTGGAAATGAGCTATATATTGTGGGTTTTTATTTATACAAGATGTTTGCCCAAAAGATAAATCACCTGTGTAACTACCAGTTGCACCATCTAAAAATTCATTTGCTACACTTGATGAATAACCATACCCTAAATTGTAAGGAGCTGTTGGTTGTGCTTGAATAGGTCCTACTGTTCCTGAAGGTGTAAAGAAATTATAATCTAAACTTTTTAATTTACTACCTCTATATCTAGGTAATGTATATGATTGTTGTGTATAATTACTATCCTCTAATGTTGCTGCTAAAGGTCTACTAGCTGATGGACTCGTGTTATCATAAGACCAAGTAACTATAGTATCAAATTCTGTTGGTTGATTTTGTGATTGATCATAAGATAAAGCATATCTAAATTCACTAGGTCTTTGTGGATTAATATTATTATTTAATGGGTTATAATCTGAATTATCAAATAAAATACTTTGAGTATTCAATATCTGCCATTGATCTTGTTGTAGCGGATTAAAATAAATAGGTGCTATTTGTTTTTCAAATTCACCACCTACACCCTCAACTTTAAAATTAGTTACAGTTGCTTCAATACCAATTCCAGCTTGAAGTGTTAATGATTGATAATCTAATGGAGCATCTGGGGTAGGATATGCCATAAATGAATGGGATACTACAAATGAACCTACTGATGATAATGAAACAGCACCAGCATTAGTTAATGAAATAATTGCATCATTATTACCACTTAATACTCTTACTCTATCTCCTGATTGATATCCTGTTCCATTTGTTGCTATTGACCATATATTTGAAAGACCAGTTATAACTGTAAGTGTTAAACCTGTTCCTGTACCAAAGCCTTCTACTGGGGTAGTAGGATAAGTTCCATTAACATATCCAGTACCACCATTTATTGTTGAAATTCCATTTACCTGACCGGTTGCGTTTCCAAACCCAGCACCATTTCTTACATTAACTCCATCTTGTATACCAAATGAAGATAATCCAACAGGATTACCAAAATCATTTACAGTACAATTCATATCAAACGTAACTAAATAATTTTGTAATGGAATTAAAGATTGACTAGCTGCAAATTCCATTCTTGCACCAGTTATTGTTCCTGTTTTTGTGTCTATTGTTACACCATCAGATGTAAAACTTGAAAATGCATTACCTGTACCACCAGTTTTACTTTGTGAAGCAAATGTTGAAAAATTAAAAATTGGTAGATCTTCTTGGAATGCAGCTGATCCTGTTGAATTTTTAGGTACTCTAGCATATGGATTATAAGGACTTACATATGATGAGGAATGTGAGAATGTGTTAAAATTACTACCACTTAATTCTCCTGTATAAAATTGTTCTTGATCACTAATAAATGATGATGTGATTGTACCTAATGTTGTTACTTCATTTGCAAAATAACCTTGTTGTGATTCTGGTAAATTAACTGATGCTGAATTTACTAATGGAGTTCCATCTAATAAATTAAATATATCTGCACTATTACCAAATGATATTACTGCTTGACTTGAATCATTTACAAATTGAATAGTATCATCAGATGAGAAGAAAAGTAATCTTAATCTTTCTCCTGGATGCATATCAACATACATAATATCTCCAGCTATTCCAGCACCTATATCATAACCACTAGTTAATAATCTTCCTGCTGGATTTGCTGATTCACCATCTGTATTATATTGTGAATTAAATATTTCTCCTCTTTTATCTGAGGACACAATAATACTAAGAGTATTATCTCCAGGAGTTGAATTCCATTTAGGGTTCCAATATATTGGAGTCCTTAAAGATTCTTCAACTGTAAAAAATGGACCTGTAGTTATTCCAGTTTGAGTTGTAGTATCAGTTACATCTTGAGGAAATATACCTGTATTTGCTGCGTCATTAAGAAAGAAAGCACCTAATCTATATAAAAAATTCACATAAGGACCTCCACCAGTAGCAGTAATATTAGTACTAGGCCCATCTATTTGAGCTATAATAGATCCTGTTTCTAAAGTATTATATTGATTGTAAGGACCACCTGCACCACCTTCAGCACCTACAATTACTGATTGTGAGTAAATAGATCCTGATAGCATTAAGTTTTTATATGTTAAAGGAACATTAGTTGTAGCGTAGGACTGTGTAGTTACTATGTCCATTTGTGGTTCTCGGTACCTATTACGTTCTAATAGATTTTGTTTAATTACAATACCTGTAGACACACTTGTACGCGCTGGTACATAGTTCTTAATTGCTCTAAATAACGAATCATCAAAATATTTAATTAATCTTATATAAGCATAAGGATCACTACCTGTATATTTTTTAAAGTAATCATCTGCAATTTTTCTTAATTGTGGGTAATAGTCATCTGATGATGATCTAAACCTAGGATCAGCTAATACTTCTTGTATTGCACCATAACCTAATGATTGTATAATATCATCATCTATTTCTGCCTGTGGAGAAAATGCTACTTCTAATGTATTAATATTTTCGGTATAACTTTGACTTATAAATGGATCTTTTTGTATACTTACTTGATTTGATAATACATTACCAAAATTTAAATTACTTGTAGCTTGTATTTTATTTGATATTCTGTTTCTAATTCCAACAGCTGGTTGGTCTAAGAAATATGTTTCTGTATTAGGTTCACTAAATGTTCTTACTGTTGTATTTTGATATTGTATCCAACTATATCTATCGTAAGTATCTGTAGCTGTATCAATAAACGAACCTGTTATATATTCAGGTGCAGATGCTGTAACTGCTGGATGTGAAGAAGTTAAAAACGTAGTTACATTAGAACCTGTTACACCTTGAGATGCTGTAAAGAAATTTTCTAATTCATTACCTAATGGGGCTCTAAAGTTTACTATATCAAATGATGACTCTGATCCCGTTATAAAGTTACCTTCAATTGATTCAGGATTCATTACAAAATCATTAAACACTGACTCACTTATATCATGAGAATAGTATCTAAATTCTTGGAATGATCCTGAAAATATTTTTCCTGGTTCTTGTGCTAAGAAATTATTAGTTCCTATTCCTGCTATTTCAACACCTTTTAAAGCACCACCTATATGAACCCCATCTGGTACATCTGCGCTTGCAAATTTATTCCATGCTTTATTAATAGAAGATGAAATATAAGTACCATATACCCCTTGTCCGTATAAACCTGCTCCATAATTAGCACCACTTCCTGCTCCTCCACCTGATGATATACTAGCTGATCCTTCAAATCCTATACTATTACCATCATTACCATCATATAATTTATTTTTAGCATATAAGGTGTATGTAGTTGGTTGACCGTTATCTCCATTAGCTATATCTGCAGCTGTTAATACTATTGCACCTGCATCTGATGTAGCATCAACATCACCACTTTGTAGTTGGATTTCAATTGCTTCTGAAAATGCCGAAATATTACCTGCTGCTACTGTTACTGTTACAGCTGTATTTCCTACACCCACATTGGCTGGTATTGACCAAGTACAATTACCTGCATAACCATATCCTGGTCTTAGTACTGTAACTTCTGTTGGCAATGTATTACCTGGTTCAGCAACTGAAAATCTAATTGAAAGATTATCTCCATTTGTTCCTAATACTTGAGTCATTTGTCCAACACCTGGTGTGCCTGAATCTTCAAAAGTATATGTTCCTGCTGGGAAGGTATTTGTTCCTACACCAGTATAAGCTAAAGTAACAATAGCTGCTTCTTCATTTACTATAACCGTTCCTCCACCTAATGCCCCAGCTGCTATTGATAGTCGGTCACCAGTTGAATAATCTTCTCCTGCTGTATCCACTGTTAAAGATGTAATTCCACCTTGTTCATTTGTTACACCATTAACATCACCTCCAAAACCAACACCAGTTACTGTTGTTAATGGGATTCCAGGATAATTACCCCCACCATTTGGACCTGGGAATCCAGCTGTTGTGTAAGTACCTGATGGGGTTGTTATTGATGGTGCTAAATCTCCAGCATCTAATTTTGCTTGTCCTAAAGCTCCTGCTGCTATAGTTAAAGTATCATTTATTGCATATCCTGTTCCTGTTTTTGTTAATGTTATTTCTGTAATTGCTATTGGATCAGGTGTTCCTGAACCTGATTGAGCACATACTATACTAGCAACTGCTCCTGTTCCTGCACCTCCTCCTAATTGAACTAAAGGATAAGTTCCAGCTGTACAATTTGTAGGATTTATATTAGACCCACCTGAATTTAATGTTGTTAATAAAGCATTATACCCTGAACTTAATCCTACTGCATTAACGTGTTGATTTCTTTGTACCAATACTGACCACCACCCTTTATCAAAAAAGGGTAAATAAATATCTTCTGATCTAGCAAATCCACCTTCAATTTGAGAACCAGACATTATTAAATTCATTACACCATAATCATAATAATCACTATTACCTGATCCTGAATATGATCCTGATTGTGAACCTGTCCAAAACAAATTTACAGTCCAGTCAAATTCATTATCATCTGTTCCATTTGATTTTTTAGCTATTAATGATTGGCTATAATAATTTCCTCCAAAAGATGATGAAGGGTGACCTGTTGTTTTAAATCTAAATCCAACTCCATCTGGTACTATAAATGAACCAGATTCTGCTATATAATTTCTTTTTAATGGCAACCATGGAACTACTATAGATGAACTAGCGTTGTAAGAATCTGCTACTGGCTTATAAGCATAACTATATCTATTATACCACAAATCATAATCATCTGTTTGGTCTTTATTTTTACCACCAAATTCATTTATCCTTAATATAGTACTTGGTATACCCCAAATATTAATTAATTGTCTTAATCCAGCTACTGTACCTTTTTTCTTAACAAGGTATGCCATATTATGATAAAGTCTTTTAAATATTTCATTACTTACTTTATCAATTGAATAAGGAAAACCTGCTGTTTCTAATGCTTGAACAAACCCAGGTACTGAATAATCATAAGCCCAATAATTAGCTATTTGACCATTGTTAATAGCAATATATTGAGTAATTAATTCACTTCCTGTTGATGGGACAAACGAACCATTATCTGATCCTATTAAACCTATAAAATTATCTTGGTTATTATAATTGTTTCCAAATCCTGTATATCCTAAAGATGTAATTACATCATCAGCTAATGATAAGGGAACACCTTTATCTAACTCATTTGTTGTGTTTAATCTTTCTGATACTGCTTTTGTATATAACCATAACTCATCAAATGATTGACCAGTCATATTTACAAATTCTAAATAATTATCATTACTACTATTTTCTTTAATAAAATCTGGTATAGTATAATATAACCAATTAGGGTTATTATTATCATATAAAGAAGCAGATAATATAGTTCCTCCATAATATTGATTATTTTCAACATCACTACCTAGCCATCTTAATACTTCAGCTGAACTTGTTGATAACAATTCTAATGGAAATAATGACCCTGTTTTTGGGTAAGCATCTGAACCAGTATTATAATATTGATAATATTCAAATCCATCAAAATTAGCAATTTCATCTTCTATTTTAGTATATAAAGAAGCTATACTTGATGATATTTGAGGCACACCAACATTTGATCCTGTTATTCTATTTAATGTAGCAATATCAGCTTCATATGATTGTATATTACCTACTTTTTCATAGAAATTTTGTACTCTTGATTTTGCAGATGAAAAATTAACAAATTCTTCAAAAGATGAAGTTGAATAATTAGGTGTTAAAGTAATACCTTTTTGTTTTAATCTATTTAATAGTTGGTCTTTTGAACCTGTGGATTCAGTACCTAATAAATCATTTTTACTTTTGTAAGTAGTAGAATTATTTATAAAATCTTTAATTTTAAGATTGGTATTAGGTCCTTGTAATTGTGTTACGTTATCTAAATTACCTAAATCTTCTACATAATTAACTTGAAAAGCTTGAGATTCTGCTGTTTTTGTAACTACATATAATTCGTCAAGTAATTCATATTGAATTGGTAAAGGATCATAAAGTTTAATTAATACCGAATATTGTTGATTTTCTTCTTCTACAGATGGTATAGATAATTGAGTATTTACACCTATATGATATTCATTTTGACCAAAAGAAATATATAATTCATCAAAATAATCTGTAGATTGTAAAGTCCTATTTAATGAAAAATATGTAGATTGAATTTGTCTATTTGATATAAAGTTAGATTTTAATCTAATTTCAGTTCTATCAGATGATATTTCTGCTAAATAATAAGGATTATCAATAGAAGAACTTAATTCAAGATTAATAAAATTATAAACACCATATAAAATTCCATTTGTAAAACCTGCATTATAAACATCTTCTTCAGGATTTAAAGCTATAGTATCAGTAGTTAATTGAAACTTTGTTGAATTATTTCTTTCTGATGTGTAATTATTATCTCTATTATATAAATTATTATTTGTTGTTCTTGGAATTGATGATTCACCTATAGGAGAAGCTCCTGGGGTATCATTTGAATATATAGCATAACCACTAAAATTATATTCAGAATATTGGATTTGCCTATTTGCATCATAAATGTAAAACTCTACATTATTTAATTGAGGTGTAAAAGAACCTGAGTATTGTTCTCTAGGAATTACTGTTTGATTTTGTAATTCAAATCCATCAGTAAATAAATCCTGAGCATTAACTTGTGATATTGATGATGAAACTGTTATCATATTTAATAAACTAAATTTCCTGGGTTAATATTACTTCCTGCAATTGGGTTTACTGGAACTGGAGCTCCTCCTGGTACTTGTGAAGCCAGAGCTGAGCCAATTAATCCATTTGTAATTCCTTGTGTAAGATTTCCACCTCCACTTCCACCTCCACTACCTACTCCTGGTGTAGTATTATTTGATGTGGTTAAAAGATCTGAGCTAGAATTTGATTGAGCTGCTCCTGCTGCTGCTTCAGCATTTACTAAATCTTCTAAACTAGAATCACTATTATTTGGATCTAATGAAATAGCTTGATCTAATGTTTCTTTAGCTCCTAATAATTGTCCTATGTCTAATTGTAATTGCAAATTTTCTTCTCTTAAATCTGTTATTTCTTCTAATAATGCATCAATTTGTTCTTGATTTTCAATAAAGCCTGTATATGCTGTACTTTCAACTACTAAATATTGGTGAGAATTATTCTCTCCATATTTTGGTATTTGGAAAAATAAGTTGTTATATATATTAAAAAAATCTTCTACGGTAGCCAAGTTAGGTTCAAAGAAACTTAAATCTGGTGCCTCTTGGTCTAGTTGGGAGAAATTAGTATCTACAGTATTATTAAAAGCTGCTCTATTAAATACATCTCTACTTAGTACAATTCTTTCAGAATTATCTCCAGCTGAATTAAAATTTAAAGAATTAGGTATAAAACCAGTTTGAATTTGGTCACTACCTACTCTTGTTGGTTTAGTAATAGCCTTTGAGGTTATTCGTGAAACCCCTGATTTTGGATTATTTGTTTTGCTTCTGTATGCCATTATCCATTTATTACTTTAAACATTATATCTTCATCGTATATTTGTGTAGTACCATCTAATTTTGTTTTAATTAAAATAGTATAATACCTTTCTGGTTCTAAACCATTCATATACACATCAAAATAACTTGATGTAGCATCAGCACTAATATTTGTATATTTGTCATCAAAATCTATTACAAATTCATTTGTATCTGTATCTTTAATAGCATATGATGATGAATTTTCTGGTAAATAGAAATTTGTTGTATACAAAGAAGCTGTTTGGAATACTACATCTGGGTATTTTGGTATAGCTGCTATTCTCATTCTAGCTACACTTCCAGAATAATAAGTACCATCATTATTATAAATTGACATAAATGATTCTTGTGTACCTAATATTTTATTATTTGAAGATCCTGTTGTAAAGTAATAATCTTCCCACTTCATATTTAATAGTGGGGGATAGATTGTGTTTGTGTCTACTGAAAAATATCTAAATGTAGCTGTTGTATTTAGATTATTTATAAACTCTTTAGAACTTGATTGCTTAACTAAGAATCCATTATTAGGAAAACCTTTAGCTGCATCTACTAATGATGCTGTATACCATGTTTTTATATAATTAGTTACATCTACTTTTAAATCAATTGTATTACCATATGAAAACACTTGTTCTTTAACAATATCTAAACCTAAAGCTGAACCTGTGTACCAATTTCCTCCACCAGCATCATTAGATGATGAATAAGAAGCTGTAGCATAATTTCCAAATGTTCCTGTAGTTTGCCATGTTGTAGCTCCATCACCAGTTGAACCTGAATAATTTCTAAATATCCAACTACACCCATTAGTTGTAACCGGGTTATTTGCATATTTACCTGTTCCCATATTCCAACTACCAGACACAGCATATACTTTTAATGTTTGATCCATTTGTACTCCTGTAACAACAGCTGCTGAATTTAATAATTCATATTGTGCTGGTACATCTTCCCAATTTGATCCTGATACTGTAGGTGCAGATAACGTTATTGAAACATCATCTGACATTGGGTATGGATTAAATGATTGTGAAGGAAATACTAATTTATCTCCTGCTTTATATTTAAATCCTTGTGAATCTAAAGTTCTAATAAAACTTGGTACTGTTACTGTATGTGTTTTGTTAAGATTAAACCAAAAATGTCTATAATCAGTTGGTCCTGAAAAAGTAAATACACCTGGGTAAGCTGCATCCATTGTAGCTTCTGAGATATATAAATCACCCATTCCTCCATCATTTAAAGGACCTCTACCTACTGGATAATATCCTGCTTCTACATATGAAGCTGAACCATTATTTTGTATAACTGCTGATACTAATGTATTATTTTCAATTGTTAAATTTACTGATGAGCTTAAAGATGAAGTTGTTCTATTAAGATCAAGATTCCCATCTACATGAGAAAAAATAAATGGACCATAAGTACCATCTGCTGCTGCAAATCCTGTTGGTATTGAACCACTTACTACAGCATCATCTACTATATCAACTCCTGGTATAAAGTAACCACTATTTAATCCTACAAGAAATCTTTGTCCATAACCATCACCAAATGAAGATGATGGAACAATTGAAAATTCTAAATTATTATTTACAGCAAGTGTTTGACCTGAAATGCTATCTGAGGATGTTGGGTAAGTAGGTCCAGCTGACATATCTTGATCATATAAAAATTCACCACCTGTACCTACACCTGTATCATTAATTATTAATCTAGTAACACCTGATCCAGATACGTGTTTTTCAACAAAATTATTTATTTCTGTTTGGGAAAATTCAAGTAAATACCTACTAACTTGAGGTTGATTAGATTGTATAGCAGTAGAAGCTTCTAAAATTTCATCTAATCCCGTATTCATACTTTGGGATATAGTATAAAGTGAAGCGTCTTTTGAAGGAAAAATTTTATATATTGCCATAATTCTTTTTTATTATAATGGTACTACTCTACCTAAAATATCTTGATTTGGATTTTTAACTTCAAATACCATAGGATCTATTGATGGATAAATCACGTTATCAATCATAGCTCCATTAACATCATACGCAAAATCACTATATCCTAAACTTGTCCCTGTTAAATTAACAATTTGTACATCTTGAACAGTTTGCACACCTTGTACTTTATCTAATAATATAAATAAATCTTTCATTAAAATAGGTTCATTTATTTGCCATTTATCTATAGAAAAATAATTAGTTAATGAATCTATACATTTTGTAATTGTTTCACTATTATTAAAATTAGGAGAAACTATAATATCAAAATTAACCCCTATATTAATTATATAAGCATCTTTTATATTAATAGAATCATTAATCATTCTATATTCTGATAGATATGTTTGTAAATTTCTTTTTAATAATGCTGACGCCGTTCTTAAATTTTTATTTATATCATAAGATAGTATATATAAATCTAATACTGTTGGTAATTCACCTGCTTGATAATCACCTATTTTTTGAGGTTGAGCATGTGCTTTAGCTATAACACCTAAATTAGAAGGCATTGATAAAGCTCTTACTAAATAATCTTGTGTAGTAACGGTTCTTAATTGGTTTTGGAAATTACCTAATGAATTTTGTCTTATTTCTTCTACAGTATCACCATCCATTCCACCATCTGCTGCTAAAGAATTATTAGCTGCAATTGAATCAAATATTTGGTTTGCTAAAGTAGTATTGGATAAATTAGGGTTTATAAATGTAATATTTGTATCATCTACTTGAGTTAATGAGCCAGCTTCTACATTAGCAGCAGCTCCTCCTCCTGTTAGATATCTTACATTTAAAGTAGTATTATAAGGAGCAATACCATAAGTATTTGTAAATACAAAATTTACTGGTGAGAATGCTGTTGTTAGTTTTGTTTTTTCAAATGGTAAACCTAAACCAACATTATCTGGGTTAGGAATAATTTCTTCTGTTGTAGACCTAGTACTACCAGCTCCAAACTGTAATTGAAGTGATCCCGAATCCATAAAACGAGTAGCAAATCTTCTTTGTACTGTTTTTAGTTCTAATATATAAGGTACTTCTGTGTCTACACTATAATTAGGATCATTAGTATTTGTGTTTCTAATTGAATTAAATACATTTTCTTGAGCTAAATTAGGTACTTCATACCATGTATTCCCATTAGTATCTGTACAATCTAAAACACCAATTATATTAGCTGCTCTAATTGTTCTAGTATCAAATTTTACTGAGTTAGTAAATGTAAAAGATTCTGTATTTACCGTAGCTGATATAGCTTTTCTATCTTTTTTTAATAAAAAATATGTAGGATTAACACCTGATATTTGATATACAGAAACTGTAGTTGGGTCTAAAGAACTAGAAGCTGAAAAATCAATAGCGTCTTCTATTAAGAATTTTTGATTAGAATTAGTATTTGATGTTACTTGTGTATTTTCAGGTATAATTAAAGAATAATCAAAATCTGGGACATATACACTAGCACTTAATATAGCTGGAACTTGTTGATAAAAACTTATCATTGTTGTTGCCGTAGTAGTTACTTTAGGTACATAACCTAATGAATAAGCTAAAGCATACAAATTTGTAGTTTGTCTTGCTTTTTGTATAAATGTTTCTTGAATTTGATTATCTAAATAAAAAGATAAAACATCACCTACATAAGCTGCCATTTCCATAAATAACATACCTGTAGAAGTATCCGTAAAATCATTATATGTGTTTGGAAAATATGTTTTAGAATATTGAATAAGAGAATCTCTAATTGTATTAAAGTTTCTATCAATATATCTTATATCTCTTTCTAATTTAGCCATTATTGTATTAATATTTCTAAGTTATCTCGTACTCCTAGGTTTACTATTTCATATGTAAGAGTAAAATTAATTTCATTTCTATCAGGATCATTATTAAATTCTAATTCTTCTACTATAACATTAGGAAAAAATTTAGAAATATCATTTTGAATTAAAGATTGTAAATCAGATATTTCTGAGTCTATTATATTTTCAAATAATAAAGCTCTTAAATCAGCTCCAAAACTAGGATTAAATACTCTTTCACCCCTATTGGTTAATAAATAATTAATCATATTTGCTTTAGTTTGCTCTCTTGTAGTAAAAGTTGGAATAAATACAGCATCTCCATCTAAAGGAAAACCAAACCCAACCGCTCTACTAGGTTGAAGATCTATTGGATTTTTACT
>JAAHTH010002557.1_pt1 | contig 13737 bp, 13 predicted proteins | sample 6116091 | NCBI WGS metagenome assembly JAAHTH01 (sample SAMN13939990, study PRJNA603662) | sponge metagenome | isolation source: marine sponge | host: Mycale hentscheli | place: New Zealand | collected 2006
TTTACAGCCACAAACGGAACGTCAGTAGTTTTAGCTTCTGGTGCAACGGTAGGTGACATTGTTGAAGTTGTGGAGTATGGTGGGGCATCAGCTAACTACTCGACAACATCTTTTACGGCGACAGCAAACCAAACTGCGTTTTCTGGAACTTATAACACAAACAAGTCTGCAGTGTATCTAAACGGTATACTTCTACTGCCAACAACGGATTATTCGATAAGCGCATCAGCGGTGACCTTGGCGTCAGGTGCTTCGGTGGGCGATATTTTGCAAGTTCAACAATATGCTATTTAGGAATTTGACATGACTATAAACAGAAATTTAGCAAAGTTTGCTCCAAGTATTAACACTTCAGGAAAAGCAGCAGTTGCAACAATAACGGTCACGGTTGCGTCTGTCGGGGGTAGCAACAAATACCATATTGATGGAACAGATAGGCAAACCATATCTCTTTCAAAAGGTATTACATATCGCTTTGACAATAGTAATAGCACAAACAGCGGGCATCCATTTGTCTTCTCAACAACTTCAGATGGCACACATAATAGCGGTTCAGCATTTACCACAGGAATTACGACAGTTGGAACCGCAGGTAGTACAGGTGCTTATGTAGAGGTCACACTAGAACAGGATGCAGCAGCTACCCTTTATTACTATTGCTCTAATCATAGTGGCATGGGTGGGACAGTAAAAACCGCATATGGTAATGCGAGTGTAGTCGAAGATACTAGTCCTCAATTAGGCGGTAGTCTTGATGTAAACGGTAATGCAATCGTATCGGTATCAAACGCCAACATTTCAATTACGCCAAACGGTTCTGGTAAAGTCATTCTTGATGGTCTTTCTCATCCAACAGCGGATGGTAGCGCAGGGCATGTTCTAAAAACAGATGGCTCTGGTAACTTAGCATTTGCATCTGTTGGCTCCCTTTCTGGATCAGGGATTGCTAATGTAGTAGATGACAGCTCTCCACAGTTAGGCGGTAACTTAGATGTCAACGGTAATGACATTGTCTCAACATCTAATGCTAACATAGACATTATTCCTCACGGCACTGGTGATGTTAACTTAGGTGCTGATACGGTAATGGTTGGCGACAATAACGCTAATGCAACGATTACCACGCAAGGTACTGGAGACTTAACCCTAAATACTAACTCAGGAACAAACTCTGGAACGGTAACTATCGCTGATGGCGCAAATGCAAACATATCAATTACACCTAATGGATCTGGTAAAGTTGTTATCGATGGAATTAGTCACCCTATAGCAGATGGTAGCAATGGACAGGCTCTTGTAACTAACGGTAGCGGTGTTCTTAGCTTCTCCACAATATCAGGTGGTGGGGGTGGTGGTGGAGCCACAGGCGGTGGTAGTGACGAAGTTTTCTATGAGAACGATCAGGCTGTGACAACCAACTATTCAATAACAGCAAGCCACAACGCCATGAGCGTAGGGCCAATAACAGTAAATAACGGTATAACAGTAACAGTTCCTTCAGGAGTTAGGTGGGTTGTTCTTTAACGATAGATTAGGATGAGAAAATGCCAGAATTAAAAGTAGATAACATAACCAACTTAGCAGGATCAGGTAAACCAAACTTACCTGTTGCTCCAACTGTAGGCAGTAACGCAGCCATAAGCACACTAAACACACACTCGTATACATCTTCTGGTACAGAGCCAAGCACCCCTAAAAATGGAGCTTTGTGGTGGGACAGCACTAATGACAAGGTTTTTGTCTATATAAACAGTGAGTTTAAAGAGATTGAGCTAAACTCTTCTAGCTCTTCTAACAACGCTTGGAGTGGGGATAGAGGTATATTTGCAGCGGGGTCAGGGCCGCTAAATGTAATGGAATACGTCAACATAGCATCAGCAGGAAACGCTGTAGACTTTGGAGATCTGAGTGTAGCAAGACACTCTATAGGTGGAACGTCAAATTCAACTCGCGGTGTTTTTGCGGGAGGTCGAAATGGTGCGGGAAATGATGACAATACTATGGATTATATAACCACCGCAACCACAGGAAATGCTACTGACTTTGGAAATCTAGATGTTTCTAGACACGCACTTGGCAAAGGAACAACATCAGATGGAACGACTGGGATATTTGCGGGTGGTTATGTTCTTAGTGGCACAGTTTTTAAGGATACTATTTCTAAAATAACTATAGCAACAGCGGGAAACGCTTCTGACTTTGGTGATTTGACTGCGGGGAGAAATAAACCTGCTATTTGTGGTGATGCCACGAGAGGCGTTATTGGTGGCGGTTCAAACGATATAAACACATATCACAATAACATGGACTACATAACTATAGGTACGGCAGGGAATGGGACAGACTTCGGTGATTTGACTATATCTAGAAATCAATTTTCAGCAGTTTCAGATGCAACTAGAGGTGTTTTTGTAGGTGGTTGGGGCGCTGCTTATTATAATACCCTAGATTACATTACTATTCAAAGCGCAGGAAATGCTACGGATTTTGGTGACCTTGTTAATTTCCAACTTGATGGAGCTAGTGTCATGAATGCTACTGTTGCTGTGGCAGCGACTGGTTATTGGGGGCCGGGTGGTTCTGGAACAAATGAAATGGATCAATTTACCATTCAAACAGCAGGAAATGCTACAGATTTTGGAGATCTTATAACATCAAGAGTTAGCGCAACTGGAGTGTCAGGAGCAGCATCATGAGTCAAATAGATAGAATAACTGAGATTAAAGACAGAGCGGGTACAGGCGCTCCTAATTTTACTTTTGGTGTAAATTTTGCAGGATCTGACAGTGGCATAAACCCTCACACGCACACAGAAGGATCAAGTGAACCGAGCAGTCCTAACAACGGAGACACTTGGTGGGATAGTGGTAACGACATCTATAAAGTCTACATGAACAATGCATGGAAAGACTGGTTGGGAACTTCTGCTCCTGCTATCCCTGCATGGGGTGGTAACAGAGGGATAATATCAGGTGGTGAACCCTCATCTGGTGGTCGTTTAGTAGATATTTCAAGATTTGACCTAACCACTGCAGGAAACGCTGTTGACTTTGGAGATCTGACAGGAGCTTCTTATGATGGTAGCGGGGTATCTAGTGGGGCAAGAGCAGTAATTCAGCATGGTATACCTTCTGGTAGTACAGGCACAAACACCCTAGATTATTTTGCACCTGCCACCCCCGGAAATGCATCAGATTTTGGAGACAGGACTGTAACTGGATGGAATAATATTTCTGTTTCAAGCGGTGTTAGGGGCGTGTTTATGGGTGGTGGTGCAAGTGGCTCCTACTATAATACTATGGACTATATAACCATAGCAAGTGCAGGAAACGCTACAGATTTTGGTGACCTTGCGAGTGGTAGTACAGGAGCGTCAGCAACCAATAACGAGACAAGGGGGGTTCGTATTGGAGGTTTTAGTGCGAGTAATACATTTACAAATGTTATGGACTACATAACCATAGGTACTACAGGTAATGCTACGGATTTTGGTGATACTCTAGCTAGTGGCATATATAACGGAAGCGTAGGTAATGTCAGTGACAACAGTAGAGGTGTTGTTGCAGGTGGTTACAAAGATTCAGGATTTGCTGAAGTTAATGTAATGCAATATATTACTATAGCAAATACAGGTAATGCTACTGACTTTGGAGACTTATTAGATACAAACAGAGGACCTTCCGCATGTTCAAATGGAACCACAGGAGCGTTTTCGGGGGGTTACGGAGGTGGTAGTGTAGGTTATGTAAATAGAATACAGACCATAACGATAGGCACTGCAGCAAATGCCACAGATTTTGGCGACATCGTGCAAACAGCTAATTATGGGTCGCACGGCTTATCAGGAGCAGCTTCATGAGTACAATAAAAGTAGATACTGTACAAAACAGAAGCAGCGCCATCAACTTACCTAATAACTTCAAGATAGGCGGTCTGAACATCATACAAGGTTACACTTCGTCTGGTAGCGAACCCGGAAGCCCTTCAACAGGTGACTTCTGGTGGGATAGCAGTAACGACAAATTATATCGATATATAGATGGTGGGTTTAAAGAGATCACTATAGCTGCAGCAGCTAGTATCGCTTGGGGTGGCGATAGAGGTTTTATTACAGGGGGACAAACCTATAGTAACGTCATACAGTATTGGGATATAACAACCCAAGCAAATGGCTCTGATTTTGGAGATTTGGTTGGTGGTAATGAAAACGGAAGTGGGACTAGTAATGGAACTAGGGCCGTTGTGTGGAGAGGTTCACATGGCGCGGGTAGTGGTTTTCCCTCTAATTTTTCTAACAGTATAGATTATTTTGCAACTGCAACAACAGGTAATGCTTCTGATTTTGGTGATTCCACATGTACAGATTACCAGACGAGCTGTTTATCTGATGGTACGTATGGGGTGAGAGGGGGAGGTAGAGGTGATGTAGGTTCTGGAAGTACTTTTCAGTATTTAAATGTTATAGAGTATATAACGATAGCAAACACTGGCAACGCAACAGATTTTGGCAACCTAAGTTCAACTAAACATAGTTGTGCTTCAACAAATGACGCTACAAGGGGGGTTTTTATTGGAGGGTATGATGGGAATAATTTTCTTAATGTCATGGAGTATATTACTATAGGCACTCCCGGAAACGCTACTGATTTTGGGGACGATCTTACGACTAACTATATGGCTACTAGAGGTGTTATTGCTGATGGCACATATGGAGTTTGGCACAATGGTTACACAGGATCTACTTACTATAGTAACGTAATAGCTTACATAACTGTTCAAACCACAGGTAATGCTACAGACTTCGGTGATTATAGTACAGCTATAAGGCAAACTGCGGGTGCATCTAATAGTACTAAAGGCCATCTTGCAGGAGGTAGAACTTCTGTCACTTCTGGCGTTAATAATATAGAAGAGATAACAATAGCCACCCCCGGAAATTCTACTGATTTTGCAGATCTTCACACGGGCATGTACGAAACATCTGGTTTATCAGGAGCGGCATCTTGAGTGATGTTGTTGGCATAGAAAAGATCACAGACAGGGCAGGAACAGGTGCGCCTGACTTTACCAACGGTTTTAACGTAGCGGGATCTGACAGCGGCATAAGTCCACATGCTCACACAGAAAGTGCAAATGAACCTTCTAGCCCATCTAACGGAGATGCGTGGTGGGACAGCGACAATGATATTTACAAAGTATATATGAATAACGAGTGGAAAGATTGGTTGGGAACGACTGCTGCTGCGTTCACTTGGGGTGGTGATAGGGGTGTTTTTGCAGGTGGTTATAGTGGCGGTTTTAAAAATGAAATAGACTACGTTAATATAACCAGTGCGGGTAATGCCTCAGACTTTGGTAATCTCACAGATGCAAGAAATGGTGTATCTGGGACTGCAAGCACAACCAGAAGCGTATTTGCAATGGGTTGGAATGGTTCTGTTTATAGTAATGTACTGGACTACATAACTACCGCATCAACAGGTAATGCTACAGATTTTGGAGACTATAGTGTAGCTATGTCCAATTCTGCTAGAGGAGTTACTTCAAATGGCACAACTGGTTTATTTCAAGGTGGTTGGCCCAACAGTGGTTCTGCTAGATCAAATGTTATTCACAAAATAACGATAGCTACCCCCGGAAACTCTACAGATTTTGGAGATTTAACAGTAGCAAGAATGATTGCAGGAGCAGCGGGTGACGCTACTAGAGGATTGCTTTCATCGGGTAGTGCTACTGTAGGCGGTTCAAACTCCAATTCAAATGTAATAGATTATACAACGATAGCTACCCCCGGTAACGCTACTGATTTTGGCGATGGTACTATAGTAAGAACAGAGCTTTCGGGCGCTTCTGATGCCACTAGATCTCTTTTTCTTGGCGGTCATGGAGATGGAGCCGCATCAGAAAGAGTTACAATAGACTATGTTACAACACAGACCGCAGGAAATGCTACCGATTTTGGAGACTTAACAGGCCAAAGGTTTGACGGTAGTTCAAATAGCAATGGAACAAAAGCCTTAAACGTAGGTTATTTTAACGGGTCTGTATCAAACGTAATTGATCAGGTCACTATACAAACAGCAGGGAACGCTACAGACTTTGGAGACCTTACGGTAGCAAGGAATGGTTTAGCAGCAACATCAGGAGCAGCTTCATGAGTACAATTAAGGTAGATGAGGTATTTGGTGAGACAGACGCATCTGCTGTTAACTTCCCAAACAAGTTTAAAGTGGGCGGTTTTTCCGTAGAGCAAGGTTACACTGCTAGTGGATCAGAGCCGTCTTCCCCTAGCAATGGTGACTTCTGGTGGGACACTGGTAACGACAAACTCTATCGATATATAGATGGTGGGTTTAAGGAGATCACTATAGCACCGCCACCATCAGTCGCTTGGGGAGGCGCTAGAGGTTTTGCTGCAGGTGGAATGGTTGATTACGGTAATTACCGTAACGAGATAGATTATTGGGATATGGCAAATGGGGGTACTGCTCAAGACTTTGGTGATTTAACAGTCAATGGGTTCGATTCTCCAGTGGGAATGTCGAATGGAGTTAGATGTGTTTTTGCTCCTCGTCTTTCCAATGGCACTAACGAGACAATGGACTATATCACTTGCGCCACAACAGGCAACGCTACTGATTTTGGAGACCCTGCAGTTGGAAGAGGAAATGCAGCCGCATCAAATGGAACAAGAGGTATAATGGCGGGTGATACTTCTCCAACTAACACAATTTGTTATATTACTATAGCGAACACTGGAAATACTACAGATCATGGTGACATGCTTGACAGGTACAGGTATGGCTGTGCAACAGGTGACTTAACTACTTGTTTATTTTTTGGTGGTAATTATAGACCTACTTCTGGTGGTACTACATATTTAAATGATATTTTTAAAATAAATTTTATGACTACTGGTAACGCTAGTGATTGGGGATATGATCTCATAAATAGACCGTATAGAGCTTCTGCTACTAGTGACGCAACTAGAGGTATAATTGCAGGTGGTATAGATGCTGATGATTCCTATAATAACTCAGACACAATTCAATATGTTACAATCGCAACTGCCGCTGCCGCTACTGATTTTGGAAATCTACTTAGTGCTACTGGAGGTTATAATAGTGCTATGGGTTGTTCTAATGGTGTTCTAGGAGTTTTTGCGGGATGGTTCAGCAGTTCAGTAACAGACAACATACAAAAAATAACAATACAAACTACTGCCAATGCTACAAGTCATGGTAATTTAAGCTTTGCGCGTTTAAACGCGGGAAATGGTGCAGGTAACGCATCTTAAAGGAGAAAAAAATGGGAAAGACTAAGACTAAAAAGAAGACTAACGTAGTAACGAAGCCAATCACGTTTTCGTTACCTATAGAGGCGTCTGAGAATATCAATCAGGTAGCTGCTGCAAGGGTGGCAGAGAAGTTACCAGAGATAGATCAGGCAACCAGAGCGTTTGATCGTAATAACTCAGCGACAACTCTGTCTATGATGACACTCACTATGCTCAACGGTCACTCGCCTATGCGTATGCTTCGACAGATTACAGCAGAGGTAGAGAAACGTAAGATGGCACTTGCAGAGGCGCAAGTCTCTCATGCCGAGAAGCGTGTAGAACTGCTAGAGCTTGAAGAAGCAGATGACATTGTTTCTGAGGCTAAACTCAAAGCAGGTAGGCATGGGCTTACAATGATGGAGCATAAGATAAACGGCTCTATCAAAGACATAGCAGTGCTTATTGACAGCTATGAGAACATAAAAGAGAAGTGGGATATAGATGTATGGGATGAAGAGCTTTTCGAGAGAGAAGAGAAGCGTCACCATGTCCGTAGGGGCTTTGAGCTTATGTACCGAAACCTCATGGATGGTGGCAGAGTATCAACCTCGACTATAGAATACATGCAACAGTATGGTGTTCACCCACAGGTGGCTATGACTGAAGTGTCAGGGTATATCCAAGTCACCGCGCAGAAGATAAAAAATCATATACTACCTCATTCAAATGATCTTGAAGAATTTATGGATCAAATGGCAGATAAGTACTATAAGAATGCAGATAAGACTGCTGAAAGAATATTTGGTAAATCAGATTTTCTGAATCCCGAATATATGTTAAGATTAGAAAAACCGGAGGCAAAAGATGATACTTGAATACAAAATGCATATGACTGCAGGGGGTATGAGAAACCCTGAGTGGATAGAGGATGGTGGGTACTGGCCTAAGTCGGACAACACTATGATTGGTTGGTCACCAGACGAGGCTGACAGAGAGTACTATATCCCAGATACAGTAACCACTCTTACAGCAACAGAGCTAGAGACTAGGGTTTTAGCATTGCACAGCGCCAATCCTTTTACAAAGCCGAATGATGATCCTACCAAAGATGACGAAGAGATGACCACTGATGAGGTCAAGGCACAAGTCGCTGCTTGGGTAAGCGCTAGAGAGTCATAGGAACACTTAGATGTTTGGCTTTTATCCAGTAGCATCGGCTCCAATAGCTGATGATCAGGCGGGAGTATCCATTCCGGTTACTTTCTCCGTTACTGGGTTAGGCGCAACAGCATCACTAGGAAGCACTACAGCGATTGGTACAGCACTTATTGCTGTTACAGGTGTTGGCTCTACAGGATCGATTGGCTCTGTAAGCACCGTAGGAACAGCCACTCAGGTAGTTACATCTGCCGTAGGAGCTACAGGATCTTCTGGATCAGTAACAGCCACAGGTGGTGCAAGCACAAGCGTCACAGGCGTTGGGGCTACAGGCTCCACAGCCGCTACTACAGTAACAGGCGCTGTAGATACACCGCAAACAGGTCTTGGCTCCACAGGTGGAGTTGGAACCCTTTCAGTCACAGGCATTGGTAACATTGATGCCACAGGCGTTGCAGGTACTGGATCTGCGGGTACAGCAGTAGCAAGTATACCAAATGATATAACAGTAGCAGGTGTTGAGGCGACTACAGACGTAGGATCAGTCACAGCACTTAACCAGACGGTTGTTTCCGTAACAGGCGTATCATCTAATACAACTTCTGGTTCTGTTACTGTTGAGGGTTTGGCAAATGTACCTGCAGCAGGTCTTGAGGCTACTGGTGTTACAGGCTCTCCAACTGTCCTTGCAGATGCTAACTTTGATGTCACGGGTGTAAGCTCTACAGCTTCTGTGGGTGCAGCTAGTGTAAGTATAGCTGTAGATGTGTCTGTGACAGGCATAGCAGCCAATAGCTCTACAGATGATGTAACTATTATTGGCGCTGCAAGCGTACCTTCAACGGGACTGCAGGGTAGCGGTAATGTAGGAACTATCGCTATATCTGCAAATGCAAACACAGGAGTAACGGGTGTAAGCGCAGCAGCTTCCACCTCTGCGGTAACCTCATTTACAGGCTATTCAGTTACAGGGGTAACTGCTACGGCTAGTGTAGGAAGTGCATCAGTAGAAGGAACAACCTTTGTACAGGTAACTGGAGTATTTGGACGGGGCGTTGTTGGAACAACCAGACATTTCACACCAGTAAACTTATTAGACGTACCACTATCTCCATACTCAGCCTTAGTTATAGACGCCCCTGTCGATGATGTGTATAGTGAAGTAGACTTAACTGAAGAGCCAGAAATTGTGTGGACGGATCTAGACGTAGCAGCATAAGTTCAATTGAACTTTTTTACAGGAGCATAAAATGCCTAGTACATTTACAACAAACACAGGTATAGAAAAGCCCGCTCAGGGTGAGCAATCTGGTTCTTGGGGTATAACTGTAAACACTAACAGTGATATACTTGATCGAGCTGTAAACGGTGTTGTTGGATTAAGCCTTGCAGGGACATCTAGTAATCTTACTACAAGCAATGGCGCTACATCAGACGGGCAAAACAAAGTTCTTCTTTGCAGCGGAACTCTGGCGGCAACTCATACTATCACAATACTTCCCGCAGATGCACAGAAGGTTTACTATGTAAAGAACGATGCAACCAAAACAGTTACATTTACTCAAGGATCTGGAGCGACTACAGCGAACGTAGCCACGGGTTCTTTTGCAATCATATACGCTGACGGTAGCAACAATGTTGTAAACCTATCGCTTAGTTCTGAGCTAGGTCAGCTTAAACAGAACGGTGTTCTCGTAACATCGACTGCTGCTGAACTTAATGTTCTTGATGGTGTAACCTCTACTTTAGAGGCTGCTGACTTAAATCAACTAGATGGCGCACAGCCGAATACTGTTGTTACGTCTAAGGCCGTTATCTACGGGACAAGCGGTGAGATTAAAGCTAATACAGTCGCCCTAGGTAGTTGGACTATACAAGAATCAGGAAGTGATTTGAAATTCTTCTACAATGGAAGTCCTAGATTTAAGATAACCTCTAGCGGTGCTACAGTAGCTATAAACGATGTAACGGCATTTGGAAGTGTATAATGGCTTTACCTACTTCAGGCCCATTAAGTCTAAATCAAATTCACGTTGAGGCAGGTAATTCTTCTGGTTCAGCGTCATCTCTTAATAATAGCTCAATCAGAGTTCTTCTAAACCCAGATAAAGGCGTTAATCAGCAAAACTCTATAAGCGAGTATCGTGGTGCATCTAGAGATGTGTCTTTTACCTATGAACTAATAGGTGGAGGTGGTGCAGGTGGCGTTGGATTTGAATATGGTGGTGGCAATGGAACTAGATCATATTCTGGATCAACTACAACTATTTCAGGCGGTGGATTTTCAGTAAGCTCATCTGGTGCTGTAGGTGGTCGTCATGGTCAGATCGCATGGAATGTATCTTCAGGAAGAGGGGGTGCTTCTTCAGCTTACGGTGCAGGTGGTGGAAATACGCCAAATGGTGTAGCCGGTGCGGCAGCTCCATCATCTTCATACGGTGCGGGTGGTGCAGGTGGTGGTGGTGACAGCCCCGGATCTTATCCTAATAGAGATACTGCAGGTAGTGGAGGTGAAGGTGGTAGCGCAGCGTCAAGGTCTACTGGATCAGGAACAGTGGTTTACGGCACTACTCTTACAATAACTGTTGGTGGCGGTGGCGCACAATATACATGGAATCAATTGGCTAGTGATCAACCGAGCTTAAATGCAGGGGGTGCTAAAGGAGGAAGTCATGGTGGATCAGGTGCGGGTGGCTACGCTAAAATTACATATAATGGGACAGCTTACCCCTTTACATCTAATGGGACAATAACATTAAACTAGGATAACAAATGTCTTCTATAGGAAATATTTTTAGTCATCTTCGACCCTCTACAAAGGGTTTAGATTCTAATATATTAGATAAAACAGTTGAATTTATATATTCTTATAGAAGTGGTGTGGAAAGCGTTTGCTTAGTTACCAGTGATAAAGATGTATTAAAATCAATAGCAGGTTATGTTCCTGATGTTATCTACAACGCTAAAACCGAAGGTTCGGCTTATGATTATACTAGATATTTTATAGATCTAGAATCAGTAGGAACTGATCTAGTAAGAATGTATACAGACCAACCTATTTTTGATGATGGCATAATTGGATATAATATTTCTGCTTCTGGAGAGATAATTCAGAAAAAAATATACAATTCAGGATATGGCGATGATCCAGTTCTTATAGATAGATATGATGCTGAAGGCGCTTTAATTTCAACAGGTGAAAAAGAATTAGTAGTAGATGAAAGCTTTTGGGGAGGTGATGGTTCTTTAATTAATGACATTAACGAGATTATTTCTAATGAATTTACAAACAATGAAAAAATAATTGGCGTAACATACATGAAAAAAGAACAAAAAGATCAAAGCTATATAAGGGTTTTTTCATAATGGTATTACAAAAACTTGAATTTAGGCCCGGAATAAACACAGAACTTCCTGATTACGCCAACGAAAACGGTTGGAGGGATGGGGATAAAATAAGGTTTAGAGTGGGCTATCCAGAAAAGATAGGTGGTTGGGCCAAAAAGGGTGATAATCAATTCATAGGCGCTGCCCGTGCCATGAAGCAGTGGACTACGTTAGATAGAGACAATCTCATTGGTATAGGCACTTCTTTAAAGTATTTTATCGAAGATGGTGGTGTATTTTATGACATTACACCTATTAGAGAAACAACAGGTGCAGGTGATGTAACCTTTTCTGCCTCTCAGGGCAGTAGCGTTATAACCGTGAGCGACACTAATCATGGTGCTAGGGAAGGTGACTTCGTTACTTTTAGTGGGGCTGCTAGTTTAGGCGGTGCTATGACTGCGGCTGTTCTTAATCAAGAGTATCAAATCCAAACTGCACCAACAACAGGCACATACACGATTAATGCAAGAGCAGCTACTACAGGTTTAAATCAATACTACACAGGCGGGGCTATAGATGACAGTGCCGCGTTGGTAGTCGCTACAGCAGGTGATACGAACACGGGTGGTGGCTCTACTGTAGGCGCTTATCAGGTGCAGACAGGTATAGACGTTACATTGTTCGGTAACGGTTGGGGTGCAGGTGTTTGGTCTAGGGGTGCTTGGAACTCAAGAGCAACCATTGTGGTTCAGTCAGAAATCTTACGTTTATGGCAACACGATACCTTTGGAGAAGACCTTATTTTCAACATAAGAAACGGTCCTATATTCTATTGGGATGCATCTGGAGGCGCTTCGCAAAGAGGTATTTTTTTAAAAGATCTAACTAATGCTCAAAACTCACCGATTGTAGCTAAACAGGTAATGGTATCAGACGTTGATAGACATGTTATTGCTTTTGGCTGCAACCCACTTGGATCTAACGTACAAGATCCTTTGCTTATCAGGTTCTCAGCGCAAGAGAACCCTGCTGACTGGACACCGCTAACCACCAATACAGCAGGAGATCTTCGTATAGGTTCTGGTACAGCAATAGTCCAAGCTGTTGAGACAAGACAAGAGATACTTGTATTTACAGACCAAGCTTTACATTCGATGCAGTTTATAGGCCCACCATATACTTTTGGTATTAACAGAATATCAGAGAACATAACCATTCGAAGCCCCAACGCTGCCGTTGCTATTGGTGACGCTGTATACTGGATGGGTAAAGATCAGTTTTATGTTTATAATGGTAACGTTAACCAACTGCAGTGTACTGTAAGAGAGAAGATTCTAAGAGATATAAATGACGATCAATTAGAAAAGATATTTGTTGGGGTTAACTCTGGCTATCAAGAGATATGGTGGTTCTACCCATCCCTAAACAGCGATGACGTAGATAAGTATGTTGTCTACAATTATGACGCTAACATCTGGTATTACGGCACTCTAAATAGAACGGCTTGGATTGATAGAGGTGTTACAGATTACCCAGTAGCTGCAGGTACAGATGGCATTTTATACAATCACGAGTATGAGGCAGACGATCAAAGCGGAACATCTCCTGTTGCTATAGAGTCTTTTATACAATCTGCGCCTATAGATTTAGGAGATGGAGAGGTATTTAGTTACGTTAGAAAAATGATACCTGACGTTACTTTTAGAACAAGCACAAACCCTGCACCTCAAGTAGACTTCACTATAGATGCTTTTAACTACAACGGCGGTCTACAAGTAAGTTCAGACACGGCAAACATCGTTAAGTCTTCTTCTGTTCCTGTAGAGCAGTACACAGAAAAGGTTGATCTTAGAGTTAGAGGTAGGGCTATTTCTGTAAAGATAAGCTCAGATCAGGTAGGAACAACATGGAGAACGGGTCTAAATAGACTAGACATTAGGCCAGACGGGAAGAGGTAATGGCAGACAATC
>JAAHTH010002559.1_pt1 | contig 13728 bp, 14 predicted proteins | sample 6116091 | NCBI WGS metagenome assembly JAAHTH01 (sample SAMN13939990, study PRJNA603662) | sponge metagenome | isolation source: marine sponge | host: Mycale hentscheli | place: New Zealand | collected 2006
TAGTAGGAGAGCAACCTTCAACTCTCTACAATTCTTTCAGCTTTTTTGAAAGAGCTTTAGTAGACCTTTGCCTAGATGGAAATTTCTTTGCTTACATAGAAAGAAACAATGGTGGTCTACCTACTCAAATAATCCCTATCCAATGTGATGATGTAAGTGTCTACGTATCACCTGATGGGAGAGAAGTTTATTATGAAATAGAGCAAAACGAACAAATACCTTATCCTATTAGTGGTAAAGTAACTTCAGAGAATATGATCCACGTTAAGGGATTGTCTTGTGATGGAGTTATGGGTAAGTCACCGATACAAAGTGCAGCAGAGTCTTTAGGTATATCTTTATCTATCGAACAATTTGCAGGTTCGTTTTTTAAGAACGGAGCATCTGTAGGTGGTATTCTTAAACATCCAGGAACTCTAAAACCTGAGACTGCCAAGAGATTACGAGCTAGTTGGAATCAAACTTATAGTGGTTCGATTAACGCAGGTAAAACTGCAATTTTAGAAGAGGGAATGGACTTCTCTCCACGACAGATTCCGAACAATCAAGCACAATTCTTAGAAACTAGACAATATCAAATTAGTGATATTTGTCGTTTATTTAGAGTACCTAACCATCTAGTGAATGAATTAAGTAACGCCACTTACTCTAATATCGAGGCACAGCAAATCGATTTTGTGGTACACACTATCACACCTTGGATTAAACGTATTGAGATGGCTTTAAATCAAAAGTTAATACCTGTAAAGCAAAAAGGTAAACAATACTTTAAATTTAATTTAACTGCCCTTCTAAGAGGTGACTCTAAGTCGAGAGCAGACTACTATAGAACACTTGTAAATATTGGTGTTATATCACCTGATGAGGTTAGAGCTTTTGAAGATATGAACTCAATGGGTGGACCAAGTGAAAGTGTTTATATGCAAAGTAATATGATGCCTTTAGATAAATTAGGTGAAGGCACAACAAGAGAAGAAATAACTAACGAATAATTTTACAAAAATGAGTTTTGAGCCTACTAATAGAGTATATGAGCAAGGAATAAGAGCAATAGAACACACTCCTGCTGACTCAGATATTACAACACCTGGTGCAGTATTGTATTGTGGTACAGGTGGTAGTGTTAAAGTAACTACTGTATCAGGAAATGCTGTTACATTTACAAATGTTCCAAACGGAACTTTCCTACCAGTTCAAATAAAAAGACTTTGGGCTACAGGTACTGATGCAAGTTCAGGTTTTATTTTAATATACTAAATAGCTTTAATGCTAATAACAATAAAAAATATAATCGGATCAATCCGAAATGTACTTGGTATAGTTACTGATGGGTTAAAAATGTGGCTTCCTTTTGAGAGTAGTGGAAGTGACACATCGGGTAATTCAAATAACGCTACTTTATACACAGGAAAGGCACTTAGCTTTGATGGAGTTAATGATTCTGTAGATTTTACAACTTTAGATTTAACTGGAGAATTTACCATTGGTATTTGGTTTAATGTTGCTGATACTTTATCTGATAATGGTATATACGGAAATGGAACAACCTCTGATAATGTATCTATTCAAGCAGGTGGGCAAAATTTCAGATTTAGAATTAATAATAGTTCAACTACTTTTGGATTTGGTAGTGGTTCTATAAATACTTGGTATAGATTAATTATAACTAGGGATGATTCTAATTTAATAAAATGTTATAGGAATGGTGTAGCATCAACAACTACTAAAACTGACTCAAATACATTCTCTATAAGTAACTTAGGAAAAGGGTTTACAAGTTGGCGTTACAATGGTAAAGCATCTGACTTTCAAATATGGAATAAATCTTGGACTCAAGCCGATGTAACATACGATTACAACAAACCTAATCACCTTGTAACGGATAATTCTGCCTCGACTATTGCCTTATCCAACCTTAAAGGCTATTGGCACTTGAGCGAGGGTGCAGGTGCGATTAATTACGATAGTTCAGGAGAGAGCAATAATGGTACTATAAACGGTGCAACTTGGTCGCTTAGACAAGCTACTATACCTCAACTTGGTTTGATGGATTGGAGTAAGCCAACGATAGGTTCAGATGTGGTTACTCTAATATCAGACCCTAACGACCCATCTAAAGACATCTTAGATAATACTGTTCGACTTAGAGAGCATAGTTTAAATTTAGATGGAAGTGGTTACGCAAAGGTAGACCCTGATAGTAGTTTAGACATTGCTAATTATTCTATTGATGGTTGGTTTTATAGCACAAATAATTCAAGTACTTGGGAAGCTATCCTTACTAAACTAACGCAAGATAATTTTGAGGTATATATTAGAAATTCTCAGCTTAAATACTATAATAGTACAGACTCAGAAAAACTATTATCTGCTATTACACTTAATGCTTGGACTTACTTTTGTATTACTGAGAGTGGAGGTACTTTAAAGTGCTACATTAATGATGCAAACCCAACATCTAATTCAGTAACTCAAAAATTCAATACTTCAGGACATATATATATAGGCTCTCATCAAGCAGGTGATTATTCAAATGCTCTTATAGATGATATTAGAGTATATAATGGAGTTTTATCAGCAGATGAAGTTCTACAAAACTACAACGCAGGATTAAACCAACATAAAACAGGAAGTGATTTTAGCGATGACTTCTCAGGAGATTACGGAAATTAAAAATAAATAGAAATGGCAAAACGAGATTACAAAAGTTCAACTTTAAGAAACACATATAAATCTTTGGTGCGTAAAAACAAAGATACTAAGGTTTCTGTAGCTGCGACTGATAAGAGAACAAGAGCTGATTTGTTAGATTCTATTGAGGATTTGTTTCAAGGTGGGCAAGGTACTATTAGTGCTGAAGATTTAAGGGCTATGCTAACTATGATTGTATTATCTTTTAAAAACTCAAGTGATGATAAGTAACATTAGTTTTAAATGGCTTTAAAAGATATAAACACTACTCCTACTGATGGGATGAGAGAAGAAGCTCGTAAGGGCTTAAAATGGAGAAAAGAGTATGGTAGAGGTGGAACTCAAACTGGTGTTTCTCGTGCAAGAGATATAATCAATGGTGATTTAAGTATCTCAAGCATAAAAAGAATGTTTAGTTTCTTTAGCCGACACGAAAATAATAAGGCTAAACATTATTCTGCAAAAGAAAATGATGGTGGACCAACGGCTTGGAGAATAGCTTGGGCATTATGGGGAGGAAACGCAGGATTTAGTTGGTCTAAGAAAAAGGTTAAAGAAATAGCTAGAGAAGAAGAAAAAAATAGTTATACTATGGAAAATAAAGAAATTAGATTATATAGAGCAGAATATCAAGTCACAAAAGACGAAGATAAGGATGAGAAAAGAGTTAGTGGTTATGCTGCTTTATTCGATACAGATAGTAGAGATTTAGGTTTTAGAGAAACCATATCTCCTGATGCTTTTGATGGTCGTTTAGACGATAATGTAATCTTAACTTTTAATCACGATCCAAACTTAATATTGGATAGAAATATGGGTGGTACTTTAAAACTATCTATAGATGAAAGAGGATTACGATACGATGCTACTTTACCTAACACAACAACTGGTAAGGATGTAGCAGAATTAATGAAACGAGGTTTACTTTATGAATCTTCATTTGCTTTTACAGTAGAAGAAGATGATTGGAGTAAAGACGGAGATATAACAAGAAGAGAAATTAAAAAAATTGGTCGGCTTGTTGATGTTTCTATAGTTGGTGTTGGTGCTTACGCTAATACTGACGTTGCACTTCGTTCTAAAGAAGCTTTTGAAACAGAAGCGACTATAGAAGAAACCCCTCAAGTTGAAGAAGTGGAGCAAAAGGTTGAGGAATCATTTGATGATTCAAAGTTAAATTTATTAAGTAACGAATTAAAATTAAAAAAACGAATATGAAAAATTCGATTGAAATTCGTCAAGAGAGAGCAGAGCTTATCGGAAAAGCTGATGCTTTATTAAACTTGGCAAAAGAAGAGTCTCGTGACTTTAGTGCTGACGAGCAAACTTCATACGATGGTATGATGAATAACATTGACAAACTAGCTAAAGACATTGAGGTAGTTGAACGTCAAGAAAAATTGAACGCTGAGATAGCTTCTAATGTAACTTCTACTCCTTCAGTAGAGCCAAAAGAAGTTCGTGAGTATTCTTTCTTCAAAGCTATTCAAGGCTCTGTAGATGGTAATCTTTCAGGTGTTGAAAAAGAAATGCACGAAGAAGCTCAAAACGAAGCTAGAAGTGTAGGTAGAACTATCAATGGATTAGGTATTCCTTCATTTATGTTAGAGAAACGTGCTAATGTAACTCAAACAGGTTCTGCTATTGCTCCTACAAATGTATTAGCTTATGCTGATGCTATGCGTGAGGCTTCTGTGTTTGACAAAGTTGGTGCAAACATTTTATCAGGTCTTTCAGCTAACACTACTATTCCTGTAACTGGAGCTTCTTCAGTAGAATGGGAAGGTGAGGTTGATGCAGCAGCAGATGGTGGTGCGCAATTCGGAAAAGTTGAATTGACTCCAGTTCGTTTAGCAGCTTATGTAAATATCTCTAAGCAATTATTGATGCAAAACGGAAATGCAGCAGAGGCAGCAATCATTCGTGATTTAGGTCGTGCAGTAGGACAAAAAATGGATGCAGCTATATTTAAAACAGCAGGTGTATCAGGCGCACCTGATTCATTAGGTGAAGCAGCTTCTACTACATTTACTGAGGCATCTTACTCGGCAAACGCTTCTATTATGGCTGACTTTGTATCTGCTGAACAAGCTTTAGCTGAAGCAGGTGGATTAGAAGGTAACTTATCTTACGTTGCTTCTCCTGCTTTAATGGCTGAGTTGAAGCGTTCTGCTCAAGTAGCTTCTGTAAGTGCAGGTGTTCAAGGAAGTTTAATTAATGGTTACCCTGCTTACTTCACTAACGGATGTACTAAAACGGGTTCAGCTTCTGCTGATTTCTACTTCGGTGATTTCTCTAAACTATATATCGGAATGTTCGGTGGTTTAGACATTATGGTAGATCCTTATTCTGTAGCTGTAAATGGTCAGACTAGATTGGTACTTAACCAATATATGGACTGGGGTGTTTCTGATGGTGCAGGATTTGTTAAAGCTACATCATTGATAGCGTAACATCTGAATTATATTTATAAAAGGGAGTCCTTCGGGACTTCCCTTTATTAACTTTTATAATACTATACAATAAGATGCCACACGATTACTTGCACAATATATATAACTTTGACAACTACGAGTATCTAAACCCAAGTCAAAACAGATATGGGAATTTAGAGCTAATGACGGCTGCAACTACTCAAGTTGTTACAACTGCTGAGTTAAAGTCTCAACTTAGAATTGACACTAATGATGAGAATGATTTATTAGCTACATATATATCTGCTGCGACTCAAATGGCTGAACACTATTGTAATAGACACTTTATAAACGCTAGGTATGAGATATTCTTTTATGAAGATTTACCTAGTACCTTTAGTTTGTATTTTCCTGATGTTACAATGGATTTTGGTCAAGCGGCATCAACTGACGATGGTTTACTTTACTTATCAGATGCAGCAGATAATACTTATAATATACTAGGATTTGGTAATTACATTCTTAAAAATTCAAATCCTTACATTTTTTGTAAAAGCAGTTCTTTTGTTGAACCTCCAGGTATTGTACCTATGGAGAGTATGGATGGTGATAATAAATCACGTTGGATTTTTAGATTCAAGACAGGAATGGGTGCAGCAGCAAGTAATATTCCTGATGCAATTAAACAAGCGATTAAATTAATTGCAAGTGATATGTATTATTTCAGAGAGGATCGCAAGAGAGCTTTTCCAATGGCTTCTGAGATATTACTACAACCTTATAAATGTTATTTATAGGATATGGCTTTTATTTCTCAAATAAAGGCAGGTGAATTTAATATTCGATTTCACCTTAAATCACCTAGTGGAACAACAAATGGGTTTGGTGAAACACCTGCTACAAGTTATTCTACAGAATATACTGTTTGGGCTAAAAAAAGTGTTACATCTTTACGAGATATAAATGAAAAATTTGAAGGAGACCAATTACAATCTTACGGAAAGTTTTTTATACAAATTAGATATAATGAGTCTATAAAACAATATATAGCTCCTAATTGGATATTAGTTGACACTAGTACAAATGAAATATACGAGATTTTAAGTTATATCATAGACCCTAGGAAAGAATACATAGAGTTATTTACTAAAATTGATATAAATCAATCTTTATCTTAATATGGCTGAAAGGACAGGTATAAGAGTACAAAGAATACAAGATGTTCAGCGTAGTTTAAAAAAACTAGGTAAGACAGCTAAAGAGTCTCGTACAGCTATAAATAAAGCCCTTAGACCTGCTGCTAATATGTTAGCTAGAGGTATTCAAAAGGCTTACAAAAAAGAGTTTAATAAAAACTCTGATTACAAAAGAAAAAGTGGTAGAACACCAACTTGGAAAACTATTGGTATAATTACAGCTCGTAGGTTTAGAGAACCAGGTTTATTTGTTGGTCCTATTGTTCGTAAAACCACACCTATAAGAATTAAAGGAAAAGATAGTAGAAACTTACCTGCGATGCAAATTAAAGGTAATAAGATTCACGACCCTAGACCTGATGTGTTTGCATCAACAGCTATAAAAATGGAGTCTCAAATATACACTCAAGCCGAAAAAGATTTAGATAGGTTAGTAGAAAAAATGATTAAACAAGCAGGTTTAAGATAAGATATGTTTGCAGTAATAGGAAAAGAAATAGTAACAAAGTTACAAGCAACATCAGCTTTTACAGCAGTTAATGGTAATAACAAGGTTTTTCCAGTTATTGTACCACAAGATAAGATTTTCCCTTGTACTACTTATGAAATAACAAATGTAACAAATTTTTTATCTAAAGGTAGTTCTCTTAACTCTTGTGATGTATCAATTCGCATCGCTTGTTTTGCAGACTCTTATAACACAACATATAATCAAGCCAAGGCAGTCGTAGAAGCCTTAGACTTGTTCGAGGTGACTTATACCGAAGATAGTGTAAGCTACACAGCGAAATTCAGATTTCTTGATTTAGACGATGACTATTTCAAGACTCCTGAGAAATTCTACAAAAACGTAAATTTTAACTGTCTAATAATTAAAAATTAAATAAAAATGGCAATTCAAAACGCAACAAATGTAGTTATTCAAGTATCTACAGATAGCTCAGAAGGTAACCTACAAACACTAGCACACTGTACTTCAGCTAGTTTATCTCTTACTAGAGATTTAAGAGATTCAACAACAAAATCTTCAGAGGCTTGGTCTCAGTCTTTAGCAGGTTTAAAGTCTTGGGAATTAAGTGGAGATGGTTTTGTGGAGTTAGTAGATTCTATTACTGCATACGATCCATACGATAGTGCTTCAGGTACTCTAATGGGATATAAAAAATTATATGACCTATGGGCTGCAGGTACAGAAGTATATGTAAAGTTTGGTAAAGATGGTTCTGGAAATCACTATGAAGGAAAAGGTTTTATTTCAAGTTTATCTGCTGATGGTGGAGTTGAAGAAAACGCAACTTATTCAATTTCTATAACAGGTTCAGGTACTCTATCTGTAGGAAACTAATATTAATAATTAAATCCAATATATTATGGCAATACAAAATGCTTCGGATTTATTAATTTATAAAAAATCAAGTGGTTCTAATGTTGCTCAAGTAACGCAATTCTTTATTAAGTCAGATGGTAATTCACCATTAGATGCAACGGGTAATGTTAAAGTTACTAATTTAGTTAATGCTTCAGGTTCTTCTGTATCTGACGAAACAGTAACAGTTGGTACTAATACCGATTTAGGTTTAGCAACTGCTTTGAGAGATGCTATTCACGCTTTAGCAGGTTACACTTGTACAGGAGTATCATCCAATGATGATGGTAGAGTATTTACAGCAACCAATGCTTTTCAAGGTGATTTAGCTGATGCTATTAGCGTAGTTGATGGAACTTCTGAAATAGAAGCAGGTGCAATAGATATAACTGTTACTACTCCAGGTTCAAGTGCAGATGCTTATGAGCCTATAGCTTTTTCTACTAGTGCAAGTATATCTTTTACAAGAGATTTAAGAGATATTACAACTAAAGATAGTGATGCTTGGTCAGAACAAGCTCCTGGTATGAAATCTTTTGAGATGTCTACTGATGCTTTACAGGATTACACTTCTGATTTAAATTTTCAACAATTTATTGACGATTTAGGTACTGGTAATAACATTACGCTTAGATTCAAGCAAAGAACTACAGGTGGTTCAGACCAGTATTATCAAGGAGATGCTGTTGTATCTAGTGTTAGTGTAGATTCAGGTGTGGAAGATAATCTTACTTACTCTGTAACATTTACGGGAACAGCTAGTGTAACAATAGGTACTGATTAATTATAAATAAATAAAAAATGAAAAAGGTAGAATTAGGTGGTAAAAAAAGATGTATTAGATTTTCTTACTTATGTGTAAAAGATGTATGTAGAAAAACTAAATTAGGTCTTAATGAACTCCACAAGTTAGGCACGGAAATAGACCACGTTGGTATTTTAACATACTATGGTTTAAAGCACGGAGCTAAACACCAAGGAGAAGAGTTTAAATATAAGTTACAAGATATTGAAGAATGGCTTGATAACGAAGATTTCTCTAAATTGAATGAAATATTTGAGGCTTTTCAACTCGACCAACCCGAACAAGAGGGAAACGAGTAGAGGGTGAAGATAACGAGGAAGATGAAGAAGATGAAGAAGAATTTAATTGGGATAAACTCGAAAAAATAGGATTAGGAATGATGGGGTTATCTTATAATGATTTATATGATTTAACCCCTCGTTCTTTTTCTAATGCTTCTAAAGGTTTCTTTGAACTAAGAAAAGAAGATATAAGAACTTCTTGGGAACAAACTAGGGTGATAGCTCACGTTACTGCATCACCACACTTAAAAAAGAAAATTAAGGCTCAAGAACTCTTACCTTTCCCTTGGGACAATGAAACTAAAAAGAAACGAGTTAAGATAGCTTCACCCGAAGAAATCAGAAAAGTCATAGAGTCTTATGAAAATAAGAAAATTACAAAAATAAATTAGTATGGGTGGTGTAAAAACTATATCTATTATTGTAGCTGCTAATATTAAGGGGCTAGAAAAAGGATTAAGTAAAGCAAGTGGATCTCTTAGAAAGTTTGCATCTAATGCAGCTCGTACAGGTTCTCTTTTATCTTTTGGTGTTACTACACCTTTAGCTGCTTTAGGTAAACAAGCTTTTGACACATTTTCTACTTTTGAAAATGAAATGACTAAGGTCAAAACTATTACTGGAGCAACAGCTAGTGAGTTCCAAATGCTTACTGAAGAAGCAAAACGATTAGGTGCTTCAACTCAATTTACTGCACAACAAGTAGCAGAACTTCAGTTAATATTAGGTCGTAAAGGTTTTGATCCGACTGCTATTAAAAATATGGAGCAATCCATATTAGATTTAGCTTTAGCAACAGGTGAAGATTTATCTTTGGCTGCTGAAACAGTATCAGCATCAATAAATGCTTTTGGATTAGAGGCAGGTCACGCAGGGTCAATAGCAAATACTTTAGCAAGTGCATCTGCAAACTCAAGCGTACAACTAAGTACATTTGCAACAGCCTTTGGTCACGCAGGTACAGCAGCTAAATCTGTAGGTGTAGACTTCAATGAATTGTCTGCTATGATGGGTGTCTTAATGGATAATGGTATTAAGGCTTCTAAGGCAGGTACAGGACTTCGTAAAATATTTATTGAGTTAGCACAAAGAGGTAAAAGTCTTACCGATGGTCTTGATGAAATGGCTAAAGGTAATGTTAGTATAATAGATACTTCTACGGCTGTAGGTAAAACAGCAGCAGCACAACTCAAAATACTATTAGACAATAGAAATGCTACTAAAGAATTAGCACACGAGTATAGAACCAACACAGGTCGTTTGAAAGAGATGTCAAAGGAAATGGGTGGTACTACCTTTGCTAAAGTAAAGAAAATGCAATCTGCTATAGAAGGACTAAAACTAGAATTTGGTGCTTTACTCGCAGATATGTTACTACCTATTATAAAAAAGATAACTGAATTAGCTAATAAATTCACAAACCTAGACGATAATACAAAACGAATGATACTTACATGCGCAGGTATAGCAGCAGCTCTTGGTCCTGCACTTTTAGCTATTGGTGCGTTAGCTTCTTTAGTATCACCTTTAGGATTAGCTATTACTGGTGTCGCAGCAGCTATAGGTGCATTAAGTGTAGCCTCAAGTGATAATCGTACTGAGTTAGAAAAGCAACAAACTGCTATGAATAATTTAGCAGATAGAGCTATGTCTGCTAATGAAGGTACTGAGAAAAGAATAAAATTAATACAAGAATTACAAAAAGAGTACCCTAGTTTATTAGAAAATTTAGATGCTGAGAAAGTTTCTAATGAAGATATAAAGAAGGCTTTAGACCAAGCAAATGAATCGTTCTTAAAAAAGATAAGATTACAAGCAGAGTCAGAGAAACTGCAAGAGTTGATGAATGAGAAGTCTAAAAAGGCTGAAGAAATTGTACAGAATGAAAATAAAGCTTTAGAGGGTTTAAGAGATGCATACAAAGATTCAGGTAAAAAAATAAATGAGTTTTTATCTACAGAACAAAAGTTAGATAGATTTTTTGAAGATACAAAAATAACAAAGTTTGGTAAAGGAATAAATGAATTTTTTGGAACACTAAAAGATGCTACAATAGGACCAAACACAATAAATTCATTATCAGATTTAAGACAAGAGTTAGACTTAAATCAAACAGAATTTGACGAAGCATCTCAAGCACTTGAAGATTACTTAAAACTATTAGAAGAAATAGGCTCTACAGCAGGTCAAGTCGATATGACTCAACCAAGTGAAGGTGGGACTTCAGATGATGGCTCAGAACCTGATGTCAAAAAACCTTGGTGGGAAAAATTATTTGGGGATGATTTAACAAAAAAACTAAAAGACAGTAGTGCTAAAATAAAAGAGTTTTTTAAAAAGTTAGAAAGTGATGGTCAAACTGGTGCTGAAAATTTACAACAACTTTTTACTGGTGCGTTTGGTGCATTAGGTGCTATATTTGATGCACAACTAGCGAAGCAAGAACAAGCAGACCAAGAAAGATATGATAGGGAAATAGCAAGATTAGAAGGTAGTTCTGAGTTTGCTCAAATGACTGAAGAACAAAAGCAAGATGCTATTGCAAAAATAGAACAAGATTCTTTTGAAAAGACAAAAAAAATAAAGAAGAAACAAGCAAAACTAGAGAAGGCTCAAGCAATATTTGGTGCTATAGTAAATACACTAGCTTCTATAACTAAAGCTTTACCAAATCTAGCTCTAGCACAATTAGTTGGTGCTTTTGGTTTTATGCAAGTAGCTGCAATAAGTTCAACACCAATACCTAAATTTGCTGATGGTGGTATCGTATCAGGACCAACAATAGGTATGATGGGTGAATATCAAGGAGCAAGAACAAACCCTGAAGTTATAGCACCATTAGACAAGCTAAGGTCTATGATGGGTAGTGTAGATGTAAATGTAAATGTTACAGGTCACTTAGATGCAGAAGGAATACAAATAGCAACAGTAAGAGGTAACGATATAGCCAGACAAACAGGTGGTAGAAGTTTTAATACTTAATTAATTAAATATGGCTTAAAGATTTAAAGGTGAATTTATAAATCTTGCAAAAGATTTATATAAGATAGAAATTCACGATAGTAGTTTTTCGGGTACAGAAACTGAATTTGTACTAAGAAATCAAGGTTTTAAACTTTCATATACTGGTGGTGAAAACACTTGGGATTTAATAAAACCTTCTACATTAAGTTTCACAATAAATGTAGATAATAATACATTAAAAACTTTTATATCTGATTTAACTAGTTCTGACGAAACTAGATTCACAGTAAAGGTTTTCTTGGATAATACTAGGTCATCTCAACAGACACCTCCTTATACACCTGATGGAAGTTACTATAAATTATATTGGTTAGGTTATATAGAAAAAAGATTAATAACTATTGATGATTCTTCATATCCATACGATTTAAATTTAGTTTGCTTAGATGGTATAGAAAGATTAAAAACATTAGATTATAAAGCATCAGCAACTAGTCCTTATGAAGATTTAGTCACTATTAATACGCACATATCAAGAATACTTGGTAAAATTGATGTTGGTAATCATTTTGCTGCAACCGATGATATGTTCGGTACTAGAATTAATTGGTACGCAACGAACTCTAATCACAGTTCTTCAGCAGGAGTTTTTGCTAACACTAAACTTCATAGTTCAGCTTTTAACACATTTAATCAAGAAAATGAAGTAGTATTTAAATCATTTTATGATGTTTTAAATATAATATGTCGGTTATTTCAATGTAGATTTATGTTGAATAAAGGTAGATTTTATTTTACACATTTTTTAAAATTAGATTCAACTAGCGATATAACTTATAATAGTTATAGAAAAAATGGCGATGTATCTACAACTGCTAATATAAGTATTCAAAGAAATTCTATAAATGGTGAGTATGAAGTTCAAAGTATTTCTAATCCTAACGTAATTTATAGGAGACCAGGGTTTTTTCAAAGAACAAAAACATTTGGAGGCAAACTAAAATCTGTAAAAATTAAGTTTAATGGATCGGGTGACCCAGGTGAAACAGATGATTTTACGGGTGATTTATATCCTTTAAATTATTTTCCTGCTTGGGAGTATGAAAACTCAAATTGGATTCCATACGGACAAAGTTTAGAAGGACCAAATCTACTAGGGTTTTTTCAAGCAACTCAACAAATAACATTTAGGATTAACTATAATTTTACAATTCGTGTTACAAGAACTGATGCTACTGCAAATACTCCATACGCAAACAATTCTTTTTTAGGTAGAGTCGTTATACCATTTTGGTTAAAAGCACCTGTAGTATCAGGTAGTTCAGCCAATAATGCTTTTTGGGAAACAGAAACTATTACAGCAACAAATAGTACAGACCCAATACCTTCACCTTGGATGGGAGCAAGTTGGGTTACAAGTAACCAAAACACAAGTTTAAACAATGCTCAAGTATTTAAAACACCTATAATACAAATATTAGCAAATGTTGACACTCAAGACTCTGCTTCATCTCAAGAATATTTGTTTGATACAATGGTTCAAACAGGTGATTGTCCTGTTACAGATGCTAGTGGTGTTCACTTATATAATGATTATGATGGCGAATGGGGTTCTGCTTATACTAATAACAATCTAAGTGGTTCTGATAATAATTGGTTTGCTGTAGAAAATATAGCAGGAGACACTATTTATCGTGCTGACCAATTTGATGGTTACCACGTTGAATTAGTGTACCAAAACATAGAACTTTATGCGTATCAAGATGGTGAGCCTTTTGCAGGTTCAGTTATTGATTCTTATGTAGATAGTAACGAACAAAATGATACAAACTCTGAACAATTAGTTATTGATAATATAACTTTTAATGATGGTCCAAATGCTATCCCTGAAAAAGTTATTTGGGTTAATAATGGTTCTGACTACATACAATCTACAACTTGGAAATTAGATGGTGCAGGTAATCCTTTTAAAATACACGAGTTAATAACTGATTTAATTTTAAAATTGAAT